>Ga0306921_10009145_pt1 | contig 10496 bp, 9 predicted proteins | sample sta12Cox44000080_FD_203760 | JGI IMG/M metagenome (GOLD analysis project Ga0306921, IMG submission 203760) | Lab enrichment of tropical soil microbial communities from Luquillo Experimental Forest, Puerto Rico - statoxic.12C.oxic.44.000.080 (v2)... | ecosystem: Environmental > Terrestrial > Soil...
CGATCGCATCATGGAAATTGCCTGGCGCAAAGGCCTTCGCGTTGTCGAAGATGCCGCGGAAGCATTGGGCGCCCGCGTTGCCGGTCGGCCGGTCGGATCGTTCGGCGATCTCGCCATCTTCAGCTTTTATGCCAACAAAGTCCTGACCACCGGCGAAGGCGGTATGGTCGTCACGAACGACGCCACGCTGTGCGAACGGATGAGGGCGAAACGCAATCTGTGCTTCGGGGGCGATGAAGAGACGCGCTTCATCCATGAGGAGATCGGCTTCAATTACCGCATGACCAACCTCCAGGCAGCGGTCGGCTTGGCGCAACTGCAGCACCTCGACGAGGCGGTGGAGGCGAAGATCGCGATTGCCCGCGAGTACAGCGTGCGCCTGCGACACGTTCCGGGCATCACAATCCCGCCGGACTCGAACTGGGCGCCGAACGTCTATTGGGTGTACGGCATATTGATCGAGGATGCGTATGGATTGGACCGCAAGACCGTTCAAGCGGAACTCAAATGCCAGGGAATCGAAACCCGCCGGTTCTTCCATCCGCTCCACCGCCAGCCGATCATCCCGAAGGCGGGGATCCGGGAAGCATTTCCGATGTCGGCGAGAATTTCCGAAAGGGGCATGTACCTGCCCTCGTATATCGACATGGACTCGGCGACGATCGAACGGGTGGCCGACTGCCTGAGTGGATTGCGTCATTAGCCCGATGGTATGGGTTTTGGTATAATGGGAGACGCGGCACCAAGCTCGTTTCGAGTCGGCATGCAGCGCCAGCCTGCCCATCGACCTCTCATCGTCGTCGACGCCGTTATTTCGGGCGACGGCATCCGCCCCGGCCTGCCCGGCCTGTCGCAACTGGCACATCGCACGCTCCATCTGCCGTTGAGTGATGAGGGGATCGATCTCGGCCCGGTCACGCTGGGCGAGCGGATTGGCGGCGAAGGCCATTACGGATTTCTCTACACTATCGTCGGACGCCCGCACTGGGCGCTGAAACTGATCCACCGCGAGCCTTCCGGTTACCGCAGCGTTGCGCGACAGGTGGCCGGTTATCGCCTGATCGAACCCTTCCCTGCCGAGATTCCGACGGTGAAAATCATCGCGTCGCATTGCGGAAACGGCGACGAAGCGTGCTATCTCGTCGTCGAAAATCTTCATCACGGCCGCTGGGCGGATCGCGGCCTCGTCGTGGCTCCCAGCGTGCTCAGCGAAAGGGAGAGAGCCGCGGCGCGCCGCCTGTGCGACAATCTCGCGGCAAGAAATATCGTAGCGCTCGATTGCCACAGAGAGAATTTGTTCTTTTTTGACGGAACTGCGGGCGATCTGACTGCGGGAATCCACGATCACGACTATATCTTCAGCCTGGAGGAGATGCAGCGGCTTCGCCGGCGGACGGTGAAACGCCTGTTTACCTTGGCTGGCCCGACCGGCCCAGCCCGGTCCGCCGTGGATAGGGCGGTCAAAGGTCGGAGCGTTTCCGCGCAGGAGCTGATGGACGCCTTTTTTCAGCGTAAGATGATAGAAGACATCCGGTAATCCGTCGCCGCGGCCGCGCATACGCACGTGATTGCGAGGCGCCGCGTAGCGGTGACGTTGGATTGCTACGGGTCTGGTCTGGGCAAATCGAAGACGCGGTAATGACGATGAAGCTGTTGTTGGAGACGGCCTGGCCCGAGCTTGCGGGTCGAGTACGATCACGGAAGGTACGACGATTGGACCAACGTGCGGACCTGGCGCGATCGAGGAGGGGCGACATGCGCGGTCACACCACGTTGCTGTTGCTGGTGGTGATTTGCATTCTCGCGGCAGTCTCGGCGGCTTCACGGGCGGCGGCCCAGAACACTACGACTGCAGCCCCTCCGGATAGCCTGGGCTGCAACACCGTTGCGAAGCCGGCCACGGCCGGCGGGGCGAGCCTTGTCCAGGCAACGGGCGAAAGCCTTCAGCACAAGAACTGGCAACCGGCCGGCGGCGAAGTCCCGCTCACCGTTAAAAGCTTTGTTCCAATCCCTTCCGACGCCTCGGTGTATGTGTGCTTTCGCTGGAAGCGTGGCGTGGACAGCCAGGACAGCTTCATTGAAACGCGCCCAACGCTGCTGGACCTCTCCGCGGACGGGAAAGTTTTGAAGGTGACCGCGCGCGTGCCGGAAGGCTTGCGGTCGCCGCCCGGCGATGTCGCACAAGCATTGCCGCTTGTGCCGTATGCCGAACTCCGCATCCTCGCCGTCGACAACAAAAAGAAGGAGGTGGCGGCCGACGTGACTACGACGATCGGTGTTACCTATGTGTTGGCGGCGCTGGTTCTTACCGGTGCGACGGCGGCGCTCGGAATGTTGGTGTTGTATCTCGCCGTCCACCGGAGATTGACCCACCCCGGCATTCTCAGAGCGAATTGGTTCCTGCGCATCATTTCAACGCCGAGCGGATTTGCCAGCCTGTCTCAGCTGCAGATCGTGCTGTGGACATTCGTCGTTGCGGCTTCGGCCGTCTATGTGATGTCCTTGTCGGGCCAGCTGGTCGACGTCACCAGCGGGACGCTCATGCTGCTCGGCATCGCGGGCGTCGCGGCGCTCGGGGCGAAGGCTAACGACGAGGCTTCGGGCGCGAGCGCTGAAAGCGCCGCCACCAGGGCGGCCGCCGACAAAGCCAAGGCCAACCTCGCAGCAGCGCAGGCCGCCGCCGCCGCCGCCGCGGCGCCCGCGGACCTCGCGACGGTTGCGGCGAGCAACCAGGCAGCAGCGGACGCCAGCGCCAAAGCCGAGTTCGCCGAGGCTGCGCGCGCCCGTGCCGCCGCCAGAACTGATCCTCCGGCCGAGCAGGTTCCGCGCTGGTCGGACCTGATCGTCAACGAGACCGTCAAGGAAGATGGAACCAAGACCCGCGAGATTGACCTGACTCGCTTTCAGATGCTGTTTTTTACGCTGATCACCGCGATCTTTGTCCTCATGACCGTGGCAACGACCTACCTCATTCCGGAGATTTCGACCGGATTCGTGACGCTCATGGGGATCAGCAACGGCGTGTATCTGGGATCGAAGGTAGTGCAGCGGACTTGATACGACGTTTGCAGATTGAGTGGGATACGCACGGGACGTGCTCAGGTCTCTCACCGCGCGCCTACTTCGAGCTTGTGCGCGAAACTCGTGCGACCGTGACCATTCCAGCCGAATTCACCGACGTGAAGGACTACCGCACGGTCGCTCCACAGGAAATCCAAGACGCCTTCGTGAAGGCCAATCCTGACGCCACGACGGCTTCGGTCACGATCACTTGCAACGGCCGTCGCCTGAGTGAGGTCAGGATTTGCCTCACGAAAGACCTTAGATTTCGTGATTGCACGGGTCAGCGCAGAGGTGCTTGCCGTCGCGATCAAATGGTAATGCCACCGATGCGGGGCGGTTGATATCAGCCGATGGCGGAATACTGCCGGCGTCAGGCCTCGCTGGTGAAAGTGCAATTCCAGTTGCTCTAGTGCCTTCTGGTCGCAACCGCGCACGATAAAAACCGTGACATCGTCGTTGAGACTGTCAAAGGAGCGGCCAAATCGCTATCCTGAGCCTTCGAAACTGCTATCTCGCCGAACGGGTCCGAGAGGAAGCTCAGCCGGTCGTCGTTGCTCGCGAGCTTGGCCTCAAGCAACGTTCGCACCTGCCCGACCACAGAGGCGGTATTTTGCTTCGTGCGAAGCGGGTATTTTTCGAGGTGCTCCAGCACCCGCCCTTCAACCCATTTGTGCTGCACTGGGCGCCAGAGTTTGCAATTGTAGCACCAGAAGAAGCCGTCCTTTTCAAATCGAAGGTGGGCTCCGCCGACAAAGTCGGCGGTGAGCACCGCCTGCATGACGGCCTCAGCGGCGTCAGATCGTTCCGTTGCAGCTTCAGGCGGATACCTACCGATGCTGTCCACGATCCGCAGTACCTCGTCGTCGCCCAAGGGCGGCGAGCAGGTCGCGTGGTTTTCGGCGTTGACTGCCGCCAAGATTGCTTGCGGTGCGAGACCTTGGCGCTGCAGCGCTCCAACGATGCTGGTGAGGTGGGAGTTGCGGCCACCTTCACGGTCGGCTTCGCCCGCAGGCGTGCCTTCATCGGCAATCGACGCATGGGCGATCTTGCCGTCAAGGAGTGCCAACCACTGTGACGGCAGGTTCGCGGGTCTCATCGAACCCAGCGATCTCATACAAACTTGAAAAGCTCGGAGGCAGTTGGTGCATGAGGCGTGGGAGCCGAGCATCGTTTCCGATCTTCACGAGCTTGGAGAATGTCACGCGATCAAAAGGCAGCCGTGCCATAAGCGCTTTCTTCGCGGCTGCGCTCAGCTCTTTGTTCGTCGCCGCGCAATGCTTCGCGAGTTCAAAGGTAGACTCGGTTGATTTGTGCCAAGAAGCATTGATCTGCACGGCAAACTGTTCGACCGCTGTTTGTTCACCGGTGAACATCCGTTCGAGAGCCGTACCGGAGCTACTGTTGCCGGCGAGCAGTGGCGTGTCGCCTGCCGGCACGTTGTTGGTCGGCGGTTGGTTGACCCGAGGGGGCGGCGTAGGTTAACCGGGTTTATTATATAGCTGCATTCGATGTTCTCCATGCTGAGGATAAGGTGGGTCACCGAGGCGGTCGCGCGACCGTGCTCGGGGAAGGGGTCTCTGACGTTGAGGTGCGCGTGCACGACTCGACCCATTCGGCAACATCCGCAGCGCGGTAGCGAACGCTTCGTCCAACTTTGACGAAGACGGGACCTGCGCCCGTCGCACGAAGACGTTCGATGGTGCGAACCGAAAGACCAAGGAGGTCACCGACTTGGCTCTGGTCGAGCAACGCGTCCATTTTCTGTTTCCCACCGGACGACGCACATGCGTCGCCTGTGGGCAGAGATACCGAACGGCAAAATTGTCGTTATCGCTTTTCCAAACAAATAATGTGGCACGGTTCGGGACCGCCCCTTGCTGACTTGCTGTCCCGAACCTACTGACTGGCAGCTCGGCTTACGATGGGTTGCCGTCAGACGAGTTGCAAAGATCGACGCTGACGGCCAGTGTGCCGCGTCACGAGCGGTGCAAATAATTGATCTTGCAAGAGTGTGTCGGTGTGTCGGCAGCTGGGCAATAGCTCGCCCACGCGTCTTCGAACTGCGAGCGAAGATAACCCCGGGCGCTCGTATCGGCAGGCCGACGCCGCAGCGGCCAGATCGTGCGCGAACGGATGCCAAAGGGCTTGAGCAGCAACGCCATCTCGGCCTGCGTCAGCTTGTGCGGCTGACCATCATCACGCCGACCGCGCCAATGATTCCAGAACTCGTCCTCCAGGCCACACAGCGCCTCGTGACACCCGATCAGCAGAGTCGTCCAGCCCTGAGGCATGAACGATAGCTGCATCTAAGCGAAGCGCGGAATGGAATAAGCGAAAGTGCGCTGGTTGGTAATTGGTAGCAGGGACTTGGGTGATGCTGTGTCGCGATTCGCGGGGCGTGAATTGATCGCTCAATCATATGGCGCGCCCGAAGAGATTCGAACTCCTGCCCCCAGATTCGTAGTTTGAGAAGCAGCCAGCGCCCCGGCCGGTCGGAGCATGGTTGAGCGGAGCCGGCCGCGCGTCTTGCACTTTCGCTCGCGAGCCGCCGCGTGGTGAGCGCAACCGCGTCGTCGCCAATGGAGGGTCGAGGCCTGTCGCCAATGGCTGTCGCCACTGTCGCCAAAGACCAAGCTAAATCATTTATTTTATTAAGTGGCGCTCCCTAGGGGACTCGAACCCCTGTTTTCGCCGTGAGAGGGCGACGTCCTGGGCCGCTAGACGAAGGGAGCGGGCGCGAACCGTCCAGATAGCCTCTATCCGGATGGCCCGCAAGGCGATGGGTCGATCTGCCGGCCTTACGGCACGACGCCGAACATCAACCGACCCGTCGGTTGCAGCGTCTTGATGTCGAAGGTGCGGATTTCGGTCGCGCCGTCGATCTCCAACGTGATGACGAGCCGGTCGCCGGCGACCGCGGTTTGGACGATGCGCGCGCCGCGCGGCAGCGTGATCGTCATGTCATTCGGAATAGTGGCGAGCGCGGGCTTCGGCGTCGGTGCCGGCGGCGTTGGCGGCAGAGGCGGCGGGGCCGGCTCGGTGCGGAAGAGCCGATAGCCGACGACCACAAGCACCGCGCCGATCGCGACCACCATGAAAAGATTGGAGATCAGCATCAGGCGGCGGATGTTGCCGAGCGCGTGCGTCGCTTCGGGATCGAGCGGACGCGCGGCCGTTGGCGCGACGGGCCGTGCCTCCTCACGCGGCGCCGGGCGCGGCGCCTCCGGCAGGACCAGCGCCTCGGGCGCAGCGCTTAGCTCGGCGCGCGGTCCCGGCGCGGGTTCGGGCGTGCGGTCCAGCACCGAAGGCCAGGCCCACTCCGGCACGCGATCCGGCGCCGGCGGTGCAACGGGTTCGTCCAAATCCCGGGGCGGCTCGCGCCGATCGAACAAATCATCGTCGCCCGCGGGGGCGGCCTCGCGCGGCTCGTCCGACGCGACCGGAACGGTGGCCAGCGGCGCCGCCGTGTCGACACCGCGAAACGACGGCTCCGGCACAGGCGCGGGATCTACAACGGACTTCGGTTGCGGCAGCCGATCGAACCACGGCAAATCCGGTTCGTCGCTCGCAACCGGCGGCGGTGCGGCAGCGGGTGCGGTATCATGGGGCGACTGCGGCGAGCTCGCAGGAGGTGCGCCGCGCAGCGGCCGCGGGACGTAAGGTTCGGGTGTGTCTCCCGGCGCCGGCAGGCCGCCGAGCGGCCGCGCCAGAAGTTGCGAGAGCCGCCGCGCCGCCTCGATCGAGCGGGTCGGTGGGCGCGCGGCGGGAGCTGACGGGTCGTCGTCCGGATCACTCATGACGCAACAGGATCGCAACGAAACGGTCGAGGTCGGCGAAGACGAAGCGGGCGGGCGGCTCGACCGTTTGCTCGCCACCCGCATGGAAGGCTTGTCGCGTTCGCGCCTTAAGAACCTCGTGCTGGAGGGGCGGGTCGCGCTTTCCGGCCGCACGATCCGCGATCCGGGCCACCGCGTCAACGCGGGCGACGTTTTCACGGTTGAAGTCCCGGCGCCCACGCCCGCCGACCCGCAACCCGAGCCGATCGCGCTCACCGTCGTCTACGAAGACGACGACGTGATCGTCATCGACAAGCCGGCCGGCCTGGTCGTGCATCCGGCCGCCGGCAATTGGACCGGGACCCTGGTCAATGCGCTCATCTCTCACTGCGGCGAGAGCCTCTCCGGAGTGGGGGGCGTACGCCGTCCCGGCATCGTCCATCGGCTCGACAAGGACACCACCGGCTTGATGGTGGTGGCAAAGAACGATCGCGCGCACCAGGCGCTGGCCGCCCACTTCGCCGACCACGGCCGCACCGGCCCGCTGACCCGCGGCTATCTCGCTTTCGCCTGGGGGGTGCCGGACCGCCCGAAAGGCACGATCGACGCGGCGCTCGGCCGGCATCCCCGCGCGCGCGAGCGGATGGCGGTGCGCGCGGACGGCCGGGCGGCCATAACACGTTGGGCGGTCGAGGAGACCTACGCTGGCCGGGACGGAACCCCGGCTGTAAGCCTGATCGCCTGCCGGCTCGAGACCGGGCGGACCCACCAAATCCGCGTTCACCTCGCCCATATCGGCCATCCGGTGCTCGGCGACCCGACCTACGGCCGCGGATTTGCAACCAAGTCGGCCCTGCTCGGCCCGGCGGGCCGGGCAGCGGTCGCGCGGCTTGAAAGGCAGGCCCTCCACGCCCATTTATTGGGCTTCGACCACCCGGCCACCCGCCGATTCCTGGAGTTCCGCTCGGAACTGCCGGCCGATTTATCACGTTTACATCACGGACTGCGACAGGGTGCGCCGCGAGGCGCGCGGGATCCTGCTGAATAAGCGCGGTTATTCAAGGGGTTGGCGCGACGGCATGGCGGCCCGGGTCGGTCACTGGGACTTGAGCGGGCTTGTTTTTGCGTTAGCCCCTCTGGTCCGGTATGTTGCGACTGTGAACGCGGACCGCCGGCTCGGGGAGCGACGGCCGACCCGCCCGCCGAAACTTCGGGGGCATAACGTCTGGAGGGCGCTACTATGGCCCACGCTGCTTCTTTGCCGATCCTGACGGCTGAATCAGGCCTTACTCGCTATCTCGAGGAGATCCGGCGGTTCCCGATGTTGGAACCGCAGGAGGAATACATGCTGGCCAAGCGCTGGCGCGAGCACGGCGACCGCGACGCCGCTCATCGGCTCGTCACCAGCCACCTGCGGCTCGTCGCCAAAATCGCCATGGGCTACCGCGGCTACGGCCTACCGATCGCCGAGGTGATCTCGGAAGGCAACGTCGGCCTGATGCAGGCGGTCAAGCGATTCGAGCCCGAGAAGGGCTTCCGCCTCGCTACCTACGCGATGTGGTGGATCAAGGCGTCGATCCAGGAATACATCCTACGCTCGTGGTCGCTCGTGAAAATGGGCACGACCGCGAACCAGAAAAAGCTGTTCTTCAACCTGCGCAAGGCGAAGAGCAAGATTTCCGCGCTGGAAGAAGGCGACATGCGGCCGGATCAGGTCAAGCTGATCGCCAAGCGCCTCGGCGTCACCGAGCAGGACGTGATCGACATGAACCGCCGGCTCGGCGGCGACGCCTCGCTCAATGCGCCGATCCGCGACGACGGCGATTCCGGCGAATGGCAGGACTGGCTGGTCGACGACGCGCCGAGCGCCGAACGGGTGATGGAGGAGAACGAAGAGTTCGACAACCGGCGCAAGGCGCTGGGCGAAGCGCTCACCGTGCTCAACGACCGCGAACGGCGCATCTTCGAGGCGCGCCGCCTCGCCGAAGACCCGATCACCCTCGAGGAACTCGCGGACGAGTTCGGCGTCTCGCGCGAGCGCGTGCGCCAGATCGAGGTGCGCGCGTTCGAGAAGGTTCAGAGCGCGGTCAAACACCGCGTCGCCGCGATGGAGCATCCGGCCGCGATGGCGGCACACTGATCAGAAGTCAGAGATCGTAATCAGTAATTAGAGGGGTTCCGCCACATCGCGGAGCCCCTTTTGATTATCCAGAGATCCGCGTCTGATTACTGATTACTGGCCACTGATTCCTGGTTCTCATAGGAACCGCGTCGGCCAGTTGATCGTGCGCCACATGTGGGCGGACGGGCTCGAGTCGAAGCCGAGGCCTTCCTTGGGCTGGCGGAAGTGGCGGCCGATGATGTCGGTGAATTCCTCCAGCTCGACTCGTGCGTTCGGATCGAACGAGTAGAGGTCGTTCACGCAGATCATGCGCGCCGACATGTACCATTTGTGCTCACGCGCGCGCTTGTATTCCGCGACGATGTGCGGCTCCGGCTGATAATCCGGGCCAAAATATTTCACGTAGGCCTCGGGATAGGAGTAGCCGACCGACTCGTCGGGAAAGAAACGCAGCGCCTGGTGCATGCGCACCGCCCAGCTCACCTCCTCGTCGACGTAAGGCTCGATCAGCTGCGCGCCCCAATAGCCGTGATCGGAACGGATGAAGCTCGCTACCCCGATGTCGTGCAGCAGACACGCGAGCACGATCTTCTCGCTCATGCCGTTTTTGAGCGCGAGCTTGGCACTTTGGAGCAGGTGCGCCGTGGTGGCGAAGCGGCATTTGAAGAAGTCCATCAAGGTGGGCTTTTCCGGCATCGGCGGCAGGCGCGGGTCGGGGCCCATCAGCATGTATTTACCGGGATATTTCTTCTGCAGCGCCGGCCCGCTCTCCATCTCGACCTTGCCGTCGGCAAGCGTGAACAGCACCGATTTGGTGACGATACGCTCGAGCTCCTCGGCCATGCGCTCTTCGAGCTGGTCGGCGCGTTCGGATAGCGTCGTTGCGGCTTGTGGTCCCATAGGGTGCTCCGATCGGGGTTTGCCGGCAGGCTATTGCATGGGGCCGCGATGTCAACGCGGCATCAGATGTTTGGTGCCAGATGTCAGAGGTCCGAAAAACGGACATCTGCGTCTGTCATCCGACATCTGTTATTGCCCCCACGCCTTGAACGCCTCAGCGAAGGCGCGCTCGCCCGGCGTGCCTTTTTCCACCGCCAGGATGGCGCGGCGGCCGTTGGTGTAGACGATTGGGATATCGAACCAGGGCCGATCCTTGAGCAGCTCGATGTTATGCGCCGCTTCGCCCTCGCCCGATTGCAGACCGACGAGGAAGAACGTCGGCGTCACCTTGACCACGAGCCCCGCCAGCGGCGCACCGCGCGCCTGCTCGGCCTGCTTCATCAGGATGGTCGGCACGTTGCTGATGCCGCCGAACGGGAAGTCGGCCGGGATGTTGAACATCAGCTCGATGGTGTGACTGGCCGGCAGCGCCTGGTCGGTGTTGCGGCGGACCGACATGCTTGCCGTGATGTTGCGCTCGGGAATCTCGAAGTCGGCGCGGATCGCGATCTCGGGCGGCTGGCCGGAGCCGGGCGATACGGTCTCGGTGCGCCACACGGCGGTGCCGACGAAACGCTTGCCCTGCGGATCGGCTG
>Ga0306921_10009147_pt1 | contig 10495 bp, 10 predicted proteins | sample sta12Cox44000080_FD_203760 | JGI IMG/M metagenome (GOLD analysis project Ga0306921, IMG submission 203760) | Lab enrichment of tropical soil microbial communities from Luquillo Experimental Forest, Puerto Rico - statoxic.12C.oxic.44.000.080 (v2)... | ecosystem: Environmental > Terrestrial >...
CCGATGTGCCGATTCCGGAGAGAAGCACGCGCCCGCGAGTGACCCAGACACTGCGACGATGGATGGCCTGAAAGCGCTTGACCCCAAACGGCCGATTAGAGAAGCGACCGCAAAAGCGACCAGCCGGGCGGCTATCGGGTCCTCTCGAAGCCTGGCAGGTTATGGCGCGGGCCCGCGGGCGCTCCAGCCCCGGGGAGGCTGCTCGGCGCTGCCGGCAGCCGACGCGGCTCTCGGCGAGCCAGCGCCATACCCCCTTGCCGGGCTCAGTCGACACGGGGCTTGTTCGCGATTGCCGACCCGGCACCAAACGCGGACGGGAACGCGCGCCAGAACACGAGCGGGAAATCTCATCCGTGGTTTTGTTGCTGCCGACGGGACCGAGCCCCCGCAAGCTGCAAGCGCGCTAGATCGCTCTCAGAGGCGCGCTCGCTGACGGCGCGCTTCGCCTTAGCTCCGCTCCCCCAGCTATAGAGAGTCGTACGGTTTTTTCACCTCCCCCTGTAGTTCGGGTTTTCCGTACCGGGGTGGCGGCACCATCAGTACGGCTTTTCCGTACCGAAACGTGAGGATTTTCCGTACCGGCTTTTTGCTTTTTCTGCCGCTTGCGCCAGCTTCTTTTGCCATGAGCGACGGCCGCAGGGTTCCTATTAGCGCGCGCCTCACGCGCGATCTGCTCTGCCTCGTCAATCGCTTCGATTCGGCGCCAATCGTGAGTAGGCGGCTGTGCCCGGCTATCGCGGCCGTGCGCATATGTTAGAAAAAAAAGATTTGGCGAACGGTGTTCGGCGTTACCGCCGCGTCCGCGTTGGGTCACGCGAATGAAGCCGAGAGCTTCGGCCTCGCGGATCGCTGGCGCCACCGAGGTACGGTGCATCCCGTATGCGACGAAATCATCGGTCGTGACCGGTAGTCGGCCATTGTCGTTCCCGCCGTGGTGTCCCAGCTCAATTTCGATGCGCGATATGACCTGATGAGCAGATCGCGAGAGCACACGGTAAGCGGGCGACTCCAGCATCTCGATCAGGCGAGCCGACCACTGCCCGCTGATCTGATTGCGCCGCTTGACTGAGTTCATGACGGGCGCTGACCCATTCCGGGCGAAGGGCGGGTTCCTGGTGCCTGCTGGCAGGCGCTCAAAACGGGCACGGCAGCTTTCTTCCGGGTCCAGGTACCCTCCCAGGAGAAAACGCGCACGGGTGAGCCTGCGCCATACCTTTCCGGCGATCTCTGTGGCAGGTGTGGGCCTTCCAAAGCGGCTGTCTGCTGAATGTCCCACCTCACCATCGCGCTAACTCCCAGCCGCCGCGAGGTTGCGCACGGCCGCGTCCCACCTGATCTTAGGATGCTGCTGGAGGTGTTCCCGGACCCGGCGTGCGAGGTTTCTCGGCACCTGAACGTCGGTGCCGCCGTCGAGCTCTTCCAGGATGCGTCGGACGCTCTGCTCGGCTCGAAGGCTGCGGGCAAACAGGCGGAAGGCTTTGGCCAAGTCGGCTTGGCCCGGCACGACCTTCTTGACACCGTGCCGCTTAAGCTTGCGCTCGACGAACGCCACCAGCTGATCGGACGTCATCGCGTTGAGCTCGACGCGGGCATCGAGCAGGAAATCGACCTCGTTCTCGGTCGCGCCGTTCTCCCTGAGGTTCCACGCCCTGCGGCTGCGGCTCCCCCTGTCGAAGGATGGCTCCGACTGCAGCCCGCCGACATCTTTCAAGCGTAGTCCGAGATCGATGACTTCGATCGCGTTCGTGAAGGTGTAGCGCCGGGTGTCGCGTCGCAGCGTTCCCACGATGCTGAACCCTGATTTGTCGAAGTCGTGGAGCACCAGGAGCGGGATCTTGTGCTCCCCGCATATTTCGTCGACCAGCTGCCGCGCCGCGGTGACCGACTGGCCCTTCGTCGACATCACGGCGATGTCGTAGCGTTCGGGGAGGTTCACCGCCTCGAAGAGCGGCATGAACCCTTCCTTTTCGACGAACAGCACGGCGCCGAAGCAGCCGTTGGGGCCGCGGGTGACGACGCTGCCCGACTCGAAGGACGGCTCCTGGAAGTCGATGTCGGTTATGTCGGCTTGATAATTCCGGACCTTGAGGGTACCGAGACCAATCTCGTGGTCGGTGTGCGGCTCGCGGAAATGACCCCGATCATCGAAGACGACGTCCCAATCGACACCTTGCTCCTCGATGTAGTCCGGCAGCAGCTGCTGGCAGAAATACTGATCGTCCAGCTTGCGGCCTGTGCGGTCCTGAATCTCCGGCCGGGCCGCGTACATCACCTGCCGGGCGGTTGCCGGCAGGGTGTCGTTGTTGCTCGCGGCCAGGTACGCCTTCTCCATGACCTCCCAAGCGACCTTCTTGACCGTCTCGATGCGGCGCCGGAACATGCGGTCGCTGCGACGCAATCTTGCGGACACCTGCCGCTCCTCTTGCTTGCGCTGCCTAGTCCAAGTTCTCGTGACGGCGCGCAGCGCACCGATGATGTCGTCGGCGACCGACGTGCCCTGGCCGCTCATCAGCCGACCTCCTGGTCGTCGTCGGGCTCGCCGACCTCGCCGCCCAGAGCCACCGCGCTCTTGCCGCGATCCGTGTAAGCGATCCGAGGCGAGGCGAGATGCACCACGAGGATGATCGGCTCGGCGCGGCCGGCGCGCTGCCTTTCCAGGAAAGTATCGAGGCTCTCGCCGTATTGTCCGAGCTGTCGAAACGGGTTGTTGATGCCAACCGACCAGTTGACGCCGGTGATGATGCGACGGGCCGGCAGCTCCTCCGGGCAATAGCCGAAGGCCACCTCGACCACCGCCGGGACGCCCTCGTCGGTGCGCAGCGTGCGCTTGTAGTTGAAGGTCCTGAGATCGGCGCCGACGGCGGCAAATCGGGTGGCGAGATGGTTCTTGCCGATGACCCCTAGGTCGACCGGCTTCACCGTCTTAGTGGCCTCCTTCATCGCCTGCAGGAGCTTGGCGATCCTGGTCCGGTCCGCCTTGCCGCCTATGAACAGGTCGACAAGCTCGGTGCGCGATGTGTTGGTCGCGTCGAGAACCTGCTTCTGCTTTGCGCTGCCGGACAATCCGCGGAACTCGGCGATGAACTCCCGGATGGTTCGGCCACGTTTTTGGTCCTGATCGTCGGCCACGTAGGCGGCGGCGAGGCGCTCGAGCCGCTCCGCGTCGTACCAATGGGCCGAGGTCGGATCAGACGGCTGCCACTTGCCCCACGCTTCGTCGGTCGCCTTGATCTCTTGGTGCTCGCCGTTCCAAGCAACCTTCAAGGAAAGGTGCGGGTTCAGCCAGGCGTAGTCCTGGGCGATTTGTAAAAAGCGCGGCTTTGATGACTCGAGGATTGAGCAAGCTGACTCGGGCCAGTGGATCGCAACGGACGTGCCGTTTTTTACATTGGACGGCTCCTCCGCGTGTTCGATCTTGGGCGTTTGCCGGACACCATCGACCACGAACCTGATCCGATGCCGGATGCCACATGCTTCGATAATGGTCTCACCCTGGCTGCCGTCGAGCGCATACGGCATGGCCACAAGGGTCTTCAGCGCGTTGCCCTGGGCACCCCGAGACGGACTGGCGTAGGCTTCCCGGCTGGACACGCGGACGCCGAAGTCCAACAGGTCCGTCACGGTGGCGGCCGGGATGCCGGAGGCGTTGTCCTTGACCGAGATCGACGCCGGCGGCGCCGTGCGCACCGTCACCTTCAAGGACGGCGCGATGCCCGCCTCCTCGGCGCTGTCGAGCCCGTTGTCCATTAGTTCCTTCAGGATCACCAGCGGCCACTGCTCGACCGGGTGCCCGGTCTGCAGCACCAGCTCTTTCTGCGAGCAGAACTCGAGAGACCGGCTCGTCTTGAAGGTGGTGCGGGCGAGCTTTGGAGCTACGTTCATTTCCCGCCCCTCTGATGAGCTGGACCCCGCCCGATTTGACGAACCCCTGGGGCAGCGCCACACCCCTGCTCCCGGTTTCGGCAGCGACGGAACCGTGGCCGGCCGTGACGGTCGTCTTCGACGGTGAGCCCTGCGCCCTCCCCGATGCTGCGCACCTTGAGTGCCAAGAAGGCGCCGCGGTAGACATGAAGCGGCCGCTTCGAATCGTGGCCGGCCGCGAGCAGGGCTCTGCAGAGTGCGAGTGCCGGGGCCGCGCTATTCGCCGTGATGCCCAACGCCGAGCAGCGATCCGATCCGAATAACTCCGCGCGAATTGCTTGTAATGATAGTGCGGGTGGGATAGCGGTGGCGCCGACGTGATCCGCACAAATCTCGTCGAGCGCCGGCGCCTCCGCACTGTTACCGCAGTGCTGGAGGTGCCCCGCTTTTTCACCGCTCAATTCGCCTAACAGCGCTGCGGCGCTTCTTGCGCGGGCTTTCCGTGCTTATCCGATCCGAGGTAGATCGGCGTGCATGTCCGCTCATCCAGGCGAGGCCAGCGTCGCGCGAATAGCGAACGCTTCGACCTACCTTTACATAAGGCGGGCCGTCGCCAGCCATGCGTTTTTTTGCGAGCGTCGATTCCGAAACGCCGATCAATCGAGCGAACTGCCGAGGGGGCATGTATTCAATTTCAGCATCCATGTTGGCCACCGTCCGCACTAGTCCCGGGCTCGTCCGGAACGACGAGCAACGAATAGTCGTTGTTAGTAGCCAGGCGCCACGGAAACTGCTTCCTCTTAATTGCTAGAAAAGAGTGATTAAGAGAAAGTTCCTCGGAGAACTGCGCGGCGAAAGCGCAACGGTGCCTCAGCCCCTAGGGCATAACCATTGGCGCGGCGTTCGGTGACAATACGTTCCGTCACCTTCGGCAATTCCGGCAGCCGTCTAGGATCCACGAAGCCGACTACTGCGTAAACGAACTGGGCGGCAGGTGAGACTGGAGTGCCCTTATGCCAGCCTTGGGTGAAGCGCTTGCCGGTCGCGCGTTCCCAGTAAGGCGCGAGCTTATCAACCAGCGCCAAGAGATCATTCGCCTTGGTTGGCTTCCCCTTGCCGCGCTTAGCTGGCGGCGGAGGCAGTCCACTGGCAATCTTGTTTAGGTCGTCTAGAAGATTTTCATACCGTGTTAGGGCTAACCGCACCGCTGTCTGGTCTTGGCTCATAGCCAGCGTATCCGGCGCACCCAACGCGACCAAAATGCTGTCGCAATTCGCTTCGTGCTTTAATATCGCAATGACGCGGGCGAGCGGAGCGGCAAGTTCGTGTAGGGTGGACCTTGACGCCAAATCAGCCGAAAACCTAAGGCCATCGTACAGCGCGATTGCGCCGCGCACGGTAAGTTCCATCACTTGCCGATCTAATGACCTTTTCGTTTCGTTCTCGACAATGTCCTCAAGTTTTTTCAAAAGCGGCTTGTAGTCCCCGCGGACGTTCAAAGCCTGGCTGCGAGCACTCATAATCGGTTCGTTCTGTGCGATTCAGCGCCCTCTTTGGTCTCGGACCCTGAACCGAACCACCGCAGCAGCAGTGGTCTTTAGGGCTGGGTCTCCGAGCGCCTCAGCGAGCCGCGCGCCGATGTGGTCAGATGCACGGCGCAGCGGATCGGTATCGAGATGCGCATAGCGTTGTGTGGTAGTGGCGCGCGCGTGACCGAGCAGCTTTCCGATGATCGGAAGCCCTAAGCCTGCACCAGCACCGAAGCTTGCATGGGTATGCCGCAGGTCGTGAATGCGCAGTCCTGAAAGCCCCGCCCTTTTAGCGATTGAGCGCCAAGGCCGGTTCAGGTCGGCGCGCGGCTTCTCACCGTCGGCCCCAGCGCGCTGGCCGGCGATGACGTGCGCGCCGATGCGCTTGAGACCGACGATGACCGCAAGCGCCGGCGCGTTCAGAACTATCGATTTCGCGCCAGTCTTGCTGTCCGGAAGCAAGAGAAGGCCGCGTTCGAGATCAACCTGCTGCCATTCCAGTTTCAGGATTTCCCGCAGCCGTGCACCTGTGAGGATCAAGAGCCGAATCGCTGCAGCCGCGAACGGATCGATGACCGTGCGGCGCCGTTTCGGGTCGCTGGGCGCGTGTTTGGCGGTGGGCTTTGTGTCGTCCACCGTCCACGGCAGCCCGACGGTCTCAGCTTCGCGGATCGCATCCCCGAGCCTGCTGAGTTCGTCAGCTGTTAGGAAGCGCTCGCGACCCTTTTCGGGGTATTTGTCGATGCCGCGCGCAGGGTTGAAACCCGATGGCACAAGGCGGCGCTTGCCGGCGAATGCATACAGACTGCCCATCACAGCTAACATGCGGTTCGCTTGATAGGGCCGCTTTTTCATCCGTAGGTGCAGCCGCGCGATGTCTGCGGTGGTGACCTTCTCCCCCTGCCGGGTGCCGAGTTCGGGCAGTACAATGCGTCGCAAAATATCGCGGTAGTGCGAGGCCGTGGCCGGCTTGCGCTTCGCCTCAACGTGTTCGGTCAAGAACAGGTCCGTCAGTTCTTTGAGCGTGGCGGCGCGCCGCTCTGCGGCTCTGATTGCCGCCGGATCAAGTCCGTGCGCGACGGAGCCGAGCGTCGCTTTGGCGAGTTTGCGGGCTTCATCCGGCGTGAGTTTGCCGACCGGCCCCAACGTCAGGCGCCGGGTCGGCGCATTTCGTCCGCTGCCGGCTCGATATTTAGCGACGTAAGATTTTTCTCCAGTGGGCTGCACTCGCACGCCGAAGCCCTTGAGATCGCGGTCCCAGGAAAAATACTCGCCAGCACTCGGCTTGAGCGCGTCCACATGCCTTTTGCTGATAGCCTTGCCCCTCATGCCCAAGCCTCCCAGGAACCACCGCGGAACCACCGAATCGGAAATCCGCGGAACGTCCGGGAAACAAGCCTACGCATAAAAGTCCATTTTTCAACCGTTTTTCGCGCTTTTCGGAAACGTGCGGAACGTCAGGGATTTGCGGGCAATGAAACTGTGGATCAGGAGGTCGGTGGTTCGAATCCACCCAGCTGTACCAAATAAGGCCAGATTTTCATAGGTTTGCGGCGTAGTGTAATTTAAGCCGTTGCCAACGCCCGTGCCGCGGACCTCGCAAAAATGGCTTGATTTGCACGGCGCGGTAACCCATCGCGTTAGCCCTCTTCAATCCTGTTCAGTTTGAAGATCGCAATAGAGGAAGACACTGGCTACCGGGCTTCTGACGGCAGAGTGTCGCCGTAGCGAACAACAACTCTAATCTCCACAAACGGAGTGTCGATGCCCACTAATTGACGTACCTGCACGGAGTCGCTTGGCTGAAATTTGCCATTCTCTGTTTGCGATTTATATCCGACAACCGTAACTACGAGCTTTTGTCCTGTTGGCAACACATGGCGGCGATCCTACAGACCCGCACGAGGAACAGCCGCAAATGGGTTATCAGTTGCGTCCCTGATAGCTTGTTCTCAATGTGCACCCGCCTGCCCCCAACAAGATCAGCCTCGCCTCCCGCGCGCTTTGGGGCTTCTGTCACATCTATCGCGCAGAGATCGCGCAAGCCGACTGAGTACTGCACCCGCGTAGCAGCCTTTTCGCGTATGCGTTTGTGATAGGGTACGCCTCGGAACGCAGCGCAGTGGGTCGTCTGAGTTGAACAGCGGCTTTTCATCGGGCTTACAGGGCGCGGTCCTGGCCGTCCGAAGTTTCTCCCTAATACTTGCCCGGCTGGCCTAGCGGTCGGTCGGGCTTTTTCCATTTCGGCTGGATGAGCAGGATCACGGCCCGCCGTCGCGCGGGGCCAGGTTTCGCGCTCCGGGCCCGTAATATTCGTTCAGGCGCCATCCCAAATGTCCCCCATCAGGGACACATTCGCAGCGCGAGCGCGGGCTCAACTGCGCATTACACTTCTTGGCGTACTCGTACGCGCTACAGGCCCAAGCTTTCATCCATGGATTCCATGGAGTCCACGGACCCCATGGGCTTTCAGTGCCGGCCAAAGCGGGTGACGTGAGACATAAAATCACAACAGCCAAAAACGGGATTCGTCTCATTTGTGCCTATCCCCCTCAAGCTTTGCGTTTGCACGGAGATTCCGACCGCCGACTGTGCCACCGCCCGTACGGCGGCCGGTAGTAGCACCGGTCGTACGGCCGTGCGTCGCTATGACTGATGCGGCTCATCGCTTGTCCCGCAGCGGGTCCGGCAGCTTGGCGATTTGGCTGCGATCCGCCGCGCCTCGTCGTAGCTGAGCAACGCCGTAAAGAAAAGGCCCCAGAATTAGCGCCGGGGCTAAGGCGTTGCACTTGACGGCCAGGGTGATGCGGCAGGCCCGATAGCGACTAGCGCCCGAGTGGTCGAAAATGACCCATTTCGATAGTTCACCCGGGTCACTTGCAGTGCTGCACCATCACTTGATCAAAGACCATCCTGTGATGGCGATCACTTCGCCTTGCCCTTCCCCCGATTACCGTACAGCTGGGCTAGATCAGGTGGAGGTCATCATGGCCGCTGTAAGGAAGACTGGCACTCGATTCGCTCGTTGGTTCAAAGATTTTCGCGATACGAGCCGCCCTCCGTTCCGATGGTACGAGTACGGCATTTACAATCATTGATGCCCTTGGCGAGCTAAGGATTCCAATGACGCGCGGGTAAGCGTCAGAGCTTACCCGCATTTTTTCGGAACGCCAGCCACCGCGTGGTGGATAAGGCATCCACATGGAACACCTTTTTCACGAGAGTTGATTTAGCGGGATGCGGAACGGCTTCGCTCGGGCTGTCTATATCGTCACTGCAACGAAAAACGGCCGGACTGAATTCTGGGCTGCTGCGACGCCGCGTCATCACGCCGCCGCTGCGGTCCAGCGGGTTCTGCCAGCTGGATGGCATGCTGCATTCCTAGGTTGGCGGCTTGACCCAACGAAGAGTCGCGCCCTTCAAATGTCATCAAACAGTGTTCGTAAGCTGGTCAGCGGGGCCGCGATCGACGAAGGCTTGCTCCGATCACGTTAGGATTAGGTAGACATCCATTGATACGTACCTATTTCGATGGTAGTTTTTTCTATCCCTGGAACAAAGCGGGATCGGTGGAGTAATGGCTCGCCGCGTTGAGTTTGTCCCTCCCGAAAAGCCTAGAAAGCCGATACTGGGCGAGGGACGATCAGGTGCAAGATCGCCTTCGAGTGGTTCTCAGGCCAATCAGCCTGACCAGAGTCTTCTTGCGGGTTTGCCCTCGCATTTATTCGGTAAGCTATTCGAAGCGACAACGACGGTACGGCTTCGGGCCGACGAGGTGCTATTTCTCGCTGGCGACTCCGGAGATGGCTGCTATCGGGTTGGGGATGGCCTCCTAAAAGTGACGATGGTGTCACGTTCTGGCAGTGAGCGCATTCTCACCTTTCTCGGTCCCGGTAATATCGTCGGTGAGCTCTCGATCATTGATGGCTTGCCGCGTTCCGCATCTGTAGTGGCGGTCCGGCCTTCCAGCTTGAGCTTCCTGAGCCGCGCCGCATTCGAGCAATTCGCAAATAAACACCCCGAAATCTACAAGTCGCTCGTGACTTTGCTAGCTGCGCGCCTACGCGAAACCGATGGCACAATCGCCGCCGGAAGCTTCTTGCCGCTCAAGGGTCGTGTTGCTTGTACGCTCCTCGAATTAGCGGACGATTTCGGCCAGGATGTTGGCTCCGGCCGCATTGTCATCCGTCAAAAGATTGGTCAGAGCGACTTGGCGGCGATGGCAGGTATTGCGCGCGAGAACGTGAGCCGCATTCTCAATGATTGGAAGCGTCGTAAGCTGATTAGCCGACTGTCTGGCTATTACTGCTTGGAGGACAGGGCGAAACTACAGAGCGAAGCCGAATTGTAAGGCTCCATTCTTTACTGCAAATACACTTTGGTCGGTTCTGGTACTGAGCGCAGCGGGTCCATTTAGCAAACGGTCGCTTTTGGGGGCAAAGCGGACATCACCCGGGCCAGCCGCAATGCCCGCTGATGACCTGGGCCTGCGTGACGACACTGCGCTTGGCATGATTGAACAACTTTTTGGCTTGTATTCATCTGGTTTCACCAGTTGAAGGTCGCTTATTCAGCTGGATGAGTGACCTAGATCCAATACCGCTCAACTGCCCTCGCTGCGGAGCAGATACAAAATCATGGAAGTCACAGAGACTTCGTGGGCGACTGAACGCGGCGCCTCCTGTGCACGCTGCAATGAGCTGTTTCCGTCTGTGCAAGGACGCGTATATCTCAAATATATCCCGGTAGATCAGGCCAAGCCGCGCTGAATCTTATCTGTGATAGTGCGGTACCTATATGCCTGACATTATGATCAATTGTCCGTTGTTTGGAAAAGCAGTCTCGACCGGGTTGACCTCCGATCAGATAATTCTCGATTCATTGGAGATTGAACTCACGATGCGGTGCCCCGCGTGCAAAAAAGTTCACAAATGGAAGCGGAACGACGCATGGGTAAAGCGAAACGGTGAATAAGACGACTGAGATCGTCAAAGTTATGTGCGTCGAAGCTAAGAGCCAGCGGTAGAGGCCCGGGATCAATGGTCCCAGGCCTCACTGTTTTAGTCCTTGAACTGACGAACTAGTAGTCCATGCCGCCACCTGGC
>Ga0306921_10009149_pt1 | contig 10494 bp, 13 predicted proteins | sample sta12Cox44000080_FD_203760 | JGI IMG/M metagenome (GOLD analysis project Ga0306921, IMG submission 203760) | Lab enrichment of tropical soil microbial communities from Luquillo Experimental Forest, Puerto Rico - statoxic.12C.oxic.44.000.080 (v2)... | ecosystem: Environmental > Terrestrial >...
ACAGCGCCTCCGTGCTGCGTTCGTGGTGTCGACCCGACATAATCGATCACCGGTGGCTGGCTGGCTCAACGGGAGCAAGCCGATAGACCGACCGGTCATCAGCGTCCTTGCCGCGCGTCACCTCGCGGCCGGCCCGGCGCAGCCCGGTGATGGCGGCTCGCACAGTATGCGGTAGCCAATCGAACCGGGGCCCAATCTCGGCGACTGAGGCGCCCTCGGGTCGTTCGAGCATCGCGATCAGCTTGGCACGCTTTGTGCTGGCCGTTCGGTGATTAGCACCGCTCACACTGGCCGCCCCCAAATCGGTGCGCCCCGAACTGGGTTTTGAACGTGAGCGCGTCTGCTCGGATTTGTCGTGAACGACCGCACCCTCAGCTCCTGCCGTTGCCCCTGCCTGGTCGATCCGGGCCCCTGCCGAGCGTGACCGGGTCCGCGGATTGCGACGTTCCGCTTCGCGCTCGCTGTTGCCGATTGGCTTATTGATGACCCCGGTATCGACCTTTGCCGCTGCCTTGGTCTTTGCTTGTTTGCTGGTTTGCCTAGTGGTCATGGCCTCGTTCTCCATCTCCGCACCGCGCCTGTCGCGATGCTCGCACCACCACAAGCCCGGCGGTTGAGGCCAGGCGGGGCGGCGACTAAGAAGGAGGCCGTCAACACCGACAGCAATGCTCGCTTTGGCCGTGAAGTCGAGTGGAATGTGGCGGGAACGACTGTTTTTGCGCCGTCTGTAAAGCCGGTCCATGGTGACGCAGTTGTGCGAGCTAAACCCGCAACACCGAACCGCCGTCTCCGTCAGTCCGGAGACGGTCGACGCTCTCGGACCATGTCCGCTATCCGGAGCAATCCGGAGCACATATGCTTATTGAGAGTTTTACCGCCCTTGACCCACAAGAGACATTGGGTGAGCTATCTGCCGGCGGAACCGATAGCGGCATGTCTGGGGGCAACTCGAACTGGCGTGGCCCGATCTGGATGCCGGTTAACGCGCTGATCATCCGCGCTCTGCTGCACTATTACCCTATTACGGCGACAACTTCAAAATCGAGTGCCCGACCGGCTCGGGAATCTTGATGAACCTGTTCGAAGTAGCGCACGAAATCACTAATCGCCTGATCAGCATTTTCCTGCGCGACAAAAACGGGCGGCGGCCGGTTTTCGGCGGCGCCGAAAAGTTTCAGCGCGATCCCCACTGGCGGGACAATCTGTTGTTCTATGAATACTTTCATGGTGACAACGGCGCCGGCATCGGCGCCAGCCATCAGACGGGTGGACCGGGTCATCGCCGTACTCATCGAAATTTTCGGCAAAGTCGATGTGGAAGAAATTCTGCAAGGCGGAAGGGCAGCGGTGCTTGGCCGAGAACAGGAGAGGGTCTAGGCGGAGAGACGATGCCGCGCTATCCCTCGCCGTTTTAGATTAACACTCGGTAATACATCCTGTCCCGATCCGCTGCGTGTCCGTTTAACGGCAACTCTACTAAACGACTTTTTGGCCAGTCCCTGCGCCAGTAGTGCCGGATATCGCGGACCCAGTGTTCTCCCGGCGGGACCGAATAGAGTGTGCAAATTTCCGTTGACAATTGACGCAGATCAAACCTCTAGTCGCAAAGTTGGTATAGTTGTCGCGTGCGAGTCTAGCCTGCCGAGGTAGGGGATGCCCTCGAGCGCCGTCCGCACATTTACCGACCCAGACGAATATTTTGCGGGGATACGAAACCTGCAGATAGAGGGGGTCGTCGCGCGCGGCGAGTTCCGCGCGGAGTTGACACGTATCGACCTCCACCGATTGTTTATGTGCCGCTTTGACGAGAACCTGTCGCGGGTCATGAAAGTTACGCCCAGCGGGAAACGGGCAGGGATTGTTTTCGCGACCGACCCCGGCGGGCCAGCCATGCTGACCAATGGCATTGAAATATCGAACCGTGAAATTGCCAGAGTCGGGTTGGATTGGGAGTGGTACCTGCGATCGTCGGCGCCTTGTGAATGGGGTACGATGTCCCTGGCGCCCGAGGATCTTGCCGCCGCGGGCGAGGCGATTATCGGGCGCGAATTGGTGCCGGCGACTTTCGCCCGGAGCCTGGCGCCTCCGGCGCACGCACTGTCGCGGTTGAGGACGCTGCACGAGGCGGCGGGCCATCTCGCCAAAACCACCCCGGATATCCTCGCGAAGCCGGAGGTGGCGCGAGCGATCGAACAGGCGTTGGTGGAGGCCATGGTTTTCTGCCTGGCAGATACGCGTTCCGACCATGTGCGCAATGTCGAGCGCCACCGTACGAGAGTGATGAGGCGCCTCGAACGGGCGCTGACGGCGAGCGCTGAGGAACCTCTATACATGGCGGGACTTTCCGCCCAGGTCGGCACTTCCTATTGGACATTGCGTGACTGTTGCCTGGAGTATCTGGGCATGAGCCCAAAGAGGTATCTCTGGCTGAGACGAATGAATCTGGCGCGGCGGGCGCTGCGGCGGGCGAACGCGGAAAAGACGAGTGTCACCGAGATTGCCTCCAATTACGGCTTCTGGGAATTGGGCCGCTTTTCGGTTGCCTACCGCTCGCTATTCGGTGAATCGCCCTCAACAGCGCTGCGTCGGTCGGCTGATGCCTCAAAACCTCGCTTAAGCGATCGACTGGTTTCGGAATCTCCAAAATCTGCATAGTCCGCCTTCTTTGGCCGATCTACGCTTTCCCATAAGCCGCATTGTGCTCCCTCGATTTTGCAGGAAGATAAATGCCGGGCGGTGGCACGCGCACATTCCTCGAGCCCGATCACTACGAGGCGAGCCTGCGTCAGGCAAAAATCGAAGCCGTCATCGTGCCCCAAGCCAAATTTGGAGCCCGCATCACTTGGGCTGAGCTGCATCATTTGCAGGTGTTGCGGTGCGACGAAGATTCGCCACGCATAGCCTATGTGCAGCTCCCACCTGGGCTGGCATTTGTGACGTTTCCGGTGGGTTCGGAACCGTTACCGGTGTGGCGCGGCGGAGAAATGCAAGCGGGTGAAGTCATGTTCCACAGCCGCGGCGACCGGCTGCATCAGTCGACGGCGGGACCCTTCATCTGGAACGTGATAGCGATGGATCCGGCGGAGCTCGAACATTATGGCCGGGCCCTCTCGGGAAGGCCCTTCTCTCTGCCACCGGAGGGACAAACCCTGAAACCCTCCCAACGCCTTACAGCGCGCCTGCGACGCTTGCACGCGCAAATCTGCCGCCTCGCCGAGACAAAGCCCAAGATGTTGTCGCATTTCGAGGTCGCGCGGGCCATAGAACAGGGTTTGATCCAGGCGCTCGTCGCCTGTTTGACGACCGCCAGCGGCCGGACCGAAGGGTACGCCACGCGCCATCACGCCAGGATCATGATCAGGTTCGAGGAAGTCTTGGCAGAATATCTCAGCCGGCCTCTGCATATGCAGGAATTGTGCGAGCTGATTGTGGTGAGCGACCGGACGCTTCGGTCGTGCTGCGCCGAATTTCTCGGCATGAGCCCCATCCGATACGTGCTAGTGCGGCGGTTGAAGGAAGTCCGTCGCGCGCTGCGCGACTCCGATCCCGCCTTGGTCGATGTCGCGGATATTGCGCCTCGTTTTGGTTTCACGGAGCTGGGACGCTTTGCCGGTAGATATCGGGCGGCATTTGGCGAGACCCCCTCGACTACTCTCCAACGCATCCCCGGAGTCCGCTTCGCCAATCCGTAAAATTTTTCCAATTTCTGCATAGTCGGCAAAGAAATCGAAGGTTTAGCCTCGCGCCGGCTGGTAAGCCTCGCTAGTGCCGAATAGATCAATTCGCCGACAAGATGGAGGGATACATGAAACGCCTAAAAGCAATCCTGAGCGCGGCAGGGTTGGTGCTCTTAGCTCTTTCTCTGCCCAGCTGGGCGCAGACCCGAACGCTCCCGACACAAACCGTCACCCTTTCGGGCACCGTGGAGACCATCGATCATGACAGACGCGTCGTGAACATCAAGACGCCCGACGGCAAGTTCGAGACGATCGACGTGCCCTCAAGCGCAAAGCGGTTCGATGAACTCAAGGTCGGGGACAAGGTGTCGATCACCTATAACAACACCGTCTCAGCGAGACTGAAGCCGCCGGGCGAGGCTCCGGTCAATACGGCTACCGGCAGCTCCACCGCGGGGCAGGGAGAGCGACCTGGGGGCACCGCATCCATGGAGAGAACGATGACCGCTACTATCACTGGTATCGACAAGAGCGCACCATCGGTCACCTTCACTGGTCCGAACGGATGGAAATACAGCCGACGTGTCGTCGATCCCACTGTGCTCGATAAGGTCAAGGTTGGCGACCAGGTTGACATCACCTGGGATACAAACGTCGCGGTTGCAGTGCAGTAACAGCACCACATCGGCATTGCTGATCTCGAAGGTCTCTCTCGGGTGACCTACTCTTCACGGTTAATTTGGATCAACTACACGGATCGCGAACTCAATCAGTGTTGCCCATCGGGACAATCAATATCCCCAACCCCAGATTGTCCCGCTCTCGGAGCCCCGGCAATCCCCCGCTGGGGCTCCGGGCTTGCACAGAGGGAGCTACGATGGCTGCCACAGCAGAAGCGTTGGATGGACTGTGCTATGGGTGCGGCCGCTTAAGCCAGGTAGCACTCGACGAGCCGGTTTTCATCCTTCGTGCTAAAGACATCCTTGCCCCAGGGGGGTGGTTCGTTCGTCTAGGGAGTTGCCCAGCGTTTTGGTTTCACGGAGCTGGGGCGCCTTGCCGGGACATATCAAGCGACGTTTGTGAAACCCTGTTGACCACTCTCCAACGCATTCCCCGAGTGCGACTCACCGCCCCGTGAAATTTTTCCAATTTTTGCATAGTCAGCGACAAAACCGACGGTTTAGCCTCGCCTCGCTTGGCGAGCCTTCCAGCTGAAATAAGCCAACTCGGAAAGTCGTCCGCACGGCGTCACAAGGAGGAAAAAATGAAACGTCTATCATTAGTCGGGATTTCACTCCTCGCGGTCGCGGCTTGCGCCCCACAGCCATCGCCACCAGCCTCGACGGCCGCGCAGGTGGGATCGGCGAGCAACACCACCGCCGCCTTCGATGGAGATTACGGTGGCGCTGCCGTCGTCAAGAACATGAGCACCGGAAGAAGCACGGTGGAGTGCCCCGACACTATCGGCTCACCCTATTTGATTATCCGCAGTGGCTTCGCCCAGTTCCAAGGAGCCAGCCCTGTCTTTGAAGGCTATGTCACTCCACAAGGTGGATTGACGATGCAGGGCTTGCGCGGCCAAACATTTCAGGGGCAAATCGATCCGAATTTTGTGGTCCGAGGCTGGGTGACAGGTCCGACCTGCACCTATGCTTTGCTCTGGTACCGACAAAAGACCGTTTGACCGGAGCTCGCGCATCGGACGCGCTTGAGAGCGGCGCGAGAGATGATCGCGGTCGCGCCGCTACCTGCGCCACGCTGGATTAGTGGGGGCGGCGCCTCTATGCCGCCTCCCTCACGCCTAACACTAGCTGTCGCTGCTTGATGGTCCCGCGCAGGAGATCCAGCCCGATTGCACGTCGCGCAAGGCGATCTCGGCGGGCCTAATAAGGGAGAACCGCATGAATCATATGGTTGGGAGCGTAGCCAGAACAGTAAGGAATTGGGCCACTGTTCTTGCCATGGTAGGGCTGGCGGGAACCGCCAACATATCGGCTGTCCGGGCCGATGAAACGCACGCCAAGAGCCTGCTCAAGGCCATGTCCGACTATCTGGGCGCACAAAAGGCAATGTCGTTCGATTATGATGTGAACCTCGAACTCGTCAGTACACAGCAGCAAAAAATCGCGTTGGTGAGTTCCGGCACGATGACGCTCAATCGCCCTGACAAGTTTCACCTGACCCGCACAGGCGGATTTGCCAATGTCGAGATGGTCTTTGACGGGAAAACGCTGACGTTGTTGGGTAAGAACAGCAACTTGTATACACAAGTCGAGGCGCCGGGCACGATCGATCAATTGGAAGACGTGCTGCGGAACAAGTACCATAGGCCCGTCCCGGCCGCCGATCTGCTGATTTCAGATCCCTATAAAGAGCTGATGGCGGAGGTCAACGACGCGAAAGACCTGGGAAGCGGGGTGATCCATGGCGTTGAATGCGATCACCTTGCTTTTCGGGCAAAGGAGGTCGATTGGCAGATCTGGATCGCGCAAGGAGCCCGCCCTTACCCGTGCCGCTATGTCATCACAAGCAAGAAGGTTACCGGGTGGCCGCAATACACCCTCGATACCTGGGGATGGAAGACCGGCGCCGAAGTCTCTCCCGATAGCTTCAAATTGGAGATCCCCGCCAATGCCAAGAAATTGAAGCCAGACGAAGTCCCCGAACTTAATGACATACCATCTCTTTTCAGGGCTAAAGGAGCAAAGTGATCATGCTAAAGCGCATCAGTGTCGGCCTACTGGCGATAACCATCTGGGCCTTTTGCTTGGAGCTCGGTGAACGATTCGAGATCCCGGGCGTGCACAGCTTCGTCTCCACCGCGGAAGCCGTCGTCGGCCGCCCTCTGACACCGATGAGCTATGCCGGCGTCGCGCGCAGGAGCGCGCGCCGCGGTTACTATTGAGGGACTGCTAGGCCCAAACGGGTTGAGGCCGGGCTTTACCGCTCCTAAGGAGCCCTCTTGCCTTCACCCATCGAGGGGACGAGGTCCGGCCTCCCGCGCAATCCGATGCACGATATCGACCAACTGAGTATGCGCGAGGGTGCTCGGATCGCGGAATTCATCGATTGAGTGAGTATCCGCAAGCTTGCTCAACCGGACGAGCTCAAGGATCCGTTGCCGCCGGTCGAGCGGCAACTCGGATGGCCGGCTGGTGACCAGCAGGTGCCAGAGCTCGCCCTTACCAAACAGATGATTGAGCTCGGTCGCCGTCTCATAAATCAGGAACAGCACGAATATCCAGAGCTGGATCGCGATGAAACGATGCCAGTCGAATACCGCAACCAAGTGCGGCAAGAAGGTCCCGAGTGGATGGCCTTCGACAAGCCAGAAGCGGATCCAGTGTTCGAGCAGGCGCGCGACAAAGACGACGGCCCAATAGAATGCCGCTTTGAACAGGATCGGGCGGATCAGTGGCGCGCGATCGTAGCGGCGGATCGATCGCGTCGCATTGGCTACGAGCACTGCTTTTCCAACCACAAGCGCCGCGCCGGTAGCCAGCATGAAGCTGCCGAACGTCGCACCATAATTGGCAACGAGCAGGTTCGTCGTCAGCACGATCAGGTTAAAGCCGATGAAAAAGAAGATCGTCGGCGGCAACATTTCGCGCAGCTCGCGCAGCACGAAGGCTCCGACCCGGCGCGCGATCCCGACGGGTGCATGAGTTGCTTCGACGCGGCTCTCGCACTTGTGGGAATCAGTGTCCAGAACAGGCGCACTCCTCATTTCGCTCTCCTCAGGGCAGGCTTTATTTGCGATCAAACGCAGCGGCCCGCCAATCTTAACTTAAACGTCGTTGAGATCGCGACCACTAAGCATTCAAACGAAGATTCCGTACCTAGATGGTAGGTGCAGCCTACGGCGATTAGCCTGCGCGACGGCCGCATTTCGCGGTTGCCCGCGGGGGGAGGGGTGCGGCCGAAAACGACGGTCTCTGCCGCCGCGGCGCATCGAACCCGGCGTCGTCGAGCCGCAGTTCCGCTTGGGCCGTGTTGCCAGGAGGGCCGAGCTATGGCTATCGTCACCGGGCGCGCGGGCTAAGCCGGAGGACTTGCTCGACAAGAGAGATCATCTCCTCTATCGATCCGGATCGTCGAGTGGTGCTGGGATTCGGCCGCGAGGTTCCATTACCGGGGGCGGCAGTCTTGAAAATCAACATCTGACGCGCCGTTTTAAGGAGAGGCCCATGCAACCTCGGTTGTCAAACTGGGTATCGGCTGCGTTCGCCGCGTACATTCTGCTGCTCGCGCCAGCACTGGCCCAGGTCAGCCTATTCACCCAGGGCCAAGGTCTCTCGCCCGAGGACAACCGACTGCTGTTCGACAGCATAGCGCGGCTGAATGGAACCCAACTTGCTCGGGCCGGAAACTCTGATGCCTGGAGCAATCCGCAGTCGAACGACTCCGGCACCAACACTGTGCTCCGGGTGTTTCGCTCGGGCGGGATGGCTTGCCACCTGGTACAGCATCACATCGTCACCGGTGGAACAGGCCGCGACTACCGCCTCACTTGGTGCCGCACGTCGAGCGGTGAATGGAAGATTAAGGCCTGAAACGCGTTCCGAGCGGTAAACCGCCCTGCACACCCAGGGTCCGTTTGAGCGTTTTTGGGCAACGCCAAATTACGCTCTGTGTGGCAAGAGGTGGTCGAAACCGCCGGCTGGGCCAATGACTCTTCGCTTTGACCCTAGCTAACGTTTATGTTCTCTCGTCAGATGCCAGTGATACCCGCAGGGGGGATTGTCGACATCAGCCTCTATAATGTCTCCAATTACGCGGCCACGAATATTCACAGTGGCATCTCCGGCATCGACATAGATATCGCCGAATGATTCATCCTGACGAGGGTAAAAGCTTAGGACAAAGTTGCGTAAGTTACTGTCGGTAAATGTCAGCGTCTCGCTGTGGATGGTGACAGATACATCTTGTTCAACTGAACACGAAGGACTCGATCCTTTTGTCAACAATTTATTTACAGTGTAGACGCCATCGAGGCGCACGACCGGCAGAATTCGGCCGTCGCGCTAGGCAACCACTATACGCTCTTAAACTGCATCAGTCCAATCCGCGGCTTCGCTCGAAGCCATAATTGGCCAGCACGTGACACAGCGGCATAAGGGTGAGCAACCCGACGATCGTAACAACGATTACCATGATGACCACGCTTGGATCACTGAAGCTTTCGCTCGCAACCACGAGTGCTGCAGCGATGTTGCGCTGCCCGGTACCGAGGGCCAATGTCCGTCGCGTATCCACGCTAGGTCCGCCAATCGTCCAGCCAATGCCGAAGCCCAGTGCAATCAAAAGAAATCCGGCGAGGATGCCGCGTGTGCCGAAGACATGGAGAATCTTGTCGATATTCCCCGCGGCGAGCAACAATACCATCGGAACAAGACTTAGGTTGCAAACCCAGTCGAGCACGGGCTTCACTCGCGCAGCTACTTCCGTGTACTGCGCCCTCAAGACGAGCCCGACAGCGAGCGGGAGTAAGGTTAGCAAAAACAACCAGCCCGCAATCTTCCCTGAATTGACAGTGACCCCCGGGAGCAAGAGCGGCAGGACTAGGGGCAGGTAACCGACCGTACCAACCGCCAGAAGCACCATGATGCCAACGGCGAAGGGAAGGTTGCCCTTGGCAAGCTCGGTCAGCTTGGGCAGGAACGGCGCACCGGCCGCCGCACCAAGCAGCAACAGGCCCACCCCCAGCGGCTCGTCGAGCTTGAGCATTTTGTCCAAAGCGAGGGCGGCGAGCGGCATCGCTACAAAATTCGCCAGCAACGCCAGCGAAACGAGCCGCACATCGCGCAGGGCGTCGATGATCTGCCTGACGGTGAAACCCACCCCCATCGCCATCATACTCGAGACCACAAAACCGAGTAGCGCTGTTGTGGCCACCTTGTTCAACAGGTCCATCAACATCATTGCCTGCCGTGCGGGAGGGACAGGGCCCCGGGTAGGCAACCGGGAGGCACGCCGCTAAATCACGCAACACTCTGTCAATGTATCAGAGTTGGGAGCAGAAAGCTCTTAAGTGGATTGGCCCTTGCGCATCGATGACGACGGGCCCATTCGCTCACCCGCGGTCAGCTCGCACACTTCCGGCACGTGAAATAGCTGGTGCCCCCAGCGTCTTCAGCTTCGGGTGTCAGATGGCACCAACAGATCGTCAGCTTCGGTTTTTTAGGCTCGCCGCGGAACTCGAGTTGTGGGCTCGGAGATCCCTGCCTCGACGCGCATGCGCGGGGCGAAGTACGCCGTCAGGACCGGTCCGAGGATCGCGGTGGTGAGCACCAGTACGAGAACCACATTGAGCAGCGCGGTATCGATCAGACGCTGCCCTGCCGAGTCGAACGTAGTGTAGCCTACGAGCGTTGCTGCGAGGGTCGCGGCTACCTGCGGCAAGGTAAGCGACCCCATGGTGTTGCGCGCCGCGCGAGAATAGGTGAATGCTCGCCCCACGATCTCTGCCGCGATCCACTTTCCCAGCAGCAACGCGCCGATCACGCCCGCGGCCAAGGGAAAATTGGCGGTTACGCTGTCGTAGAATGCGAGCGGATCGATCAGAAACCCGGTCACAAGGAAAAAGATCGGGATAAAGAACGAATTCCCGAAGAACTCCAATTTTTCTTTTGCCGGCCTATGTTGAGCCGCCGCATTGATTGCCAATCCGGCGAGAAAGGCCCCGACAATGCCGGGCAGATTAATGCTAGTCGCGAGAGTGCCCGCCACGCCAAGAATTACCAGCATCAAGATGAAATATGCGTCCTCGTCGTCTTCGACCTTGCTCAGCAGATACGCGCCCAACCGACTGAGACCA
>Ga0306921_10009151_pt1 | contig 10494 bp, 6 predicted proteins | sample sta12Cox44000080_FD_203760 | JGI IMG/M metagenome (GOLD analysis project Ga0306921, IMG submission 203760) | Lab enrichment of tropical soil microbial communities from Luquillo Experimental Forest, Puerto Rico - statoxic.12C.oxic.44.000.080 (v2)... | ecosystem: Environmental > Terrestrial > Soil...
ATTCGGTTCGTTGGCGATCATCTCCGAAGAGATCATCAGCGAGGCCGCCTCATTGACGAGGGTGACACTGTACGAGATTGCCGCCACGTGCCTATGGACGAAAGAGACCAGACGCCGGGACACTATCGACACCTGCTTGCCCGACGGCGTCTCCCAGAGAATATCGCGGTCGAGCGTCCCCGACCTCATGTTGAGCCGCCGGTCGTAGCGGAGAACTTTTGCGCCAGGCAGCCAGAAGGGTTCGTCGTCGACAAAGAGCTTGATGACCTTGCTATCGGTCACGCTGAAGATGGTCTGGCCCGTTCTTGCGAACCCATAGGCGTCTTCGCCATAAATGATCGGCCGGGTCTCGTAGAAGCCGTTAATGAGCGTGCTGTTCTCGGCGCAGGGCCCGCCCTCCTCCGGACAGCCCCGCATGCCTAGGTATCCGTTGCCAAGCGCCAGCATCGTCTCCAGCTGAGCCAGGAACTCGGGATGAAATCTCTTTTCTATGACGTTCCACTGGTCCGCAGGGTAGTCGCGCGACGGTGGCCTCAGGCGTTCGTGACGGATCATCGGGCTGTTCCTTCCAAGGATCACGCGCGTCGTCAGGCGACGAGTTCGCCCAGATCGTTGACAACCAAGTGTGCACCACGGCGCCGAAGTTCCTCGGCGTTGTCCCGTCGCGCGACACCGATGACGAGGCCAAACTTCCCCGCAAGCCCCGCCTCGATTCCCGAGAGAGCATCCTCGACCACGACTGTTCGCGACGGTTCGACACTCAGCAACTTTGCCGCGATCAGAAACGTATCGGGGGCGGGCTTCCCCGCGAGGTGCCGCGCTTCGACCATGGCACCATCAACCCGCACCTCGAACAGGCCGTCCACCCTGGCGGCCTTCAGGACCGCCTCGCAGTTCTCGCTCGAGGAAACAACGGCGACCTTGTAACCTTGGCCGCGGAGCGCGTCGATGAAGCGAACGCTTCCCGCGTAAGCCTTGACACCCTTCTCCTCGATGGCCCTGACGACCAATCGGTTCTTGCGGTTGCCCAGTCCGCACACCGTTTCCGCCTCGGGAGGATCGTCGTGCCTTCCCTCGGGAAGATCGATACCTCGCGACTTCAGGAAGTCGCGGACACCGTCAAAGCGCGGCTTGCCGTCGACGTGGAGGCGGTAATCGGCTACGGCATCGAAACGTGGAAGCGGCTGACCCGTTCGCGCTTCGCGCTCCTGCAGATAGGCGTCGAACATCTGTTTCCAGCACAGCGCATGGATGCTGGCCGTATCGGTGATTACGCCGTCAAGATCGAACAGGACGGCATCGTACCGATCGCGGGTAATCGTGCTGTCGCCATCGGACTGTCGCATGGATCGCTCCTGCCCCAGCCGGAGGAAGCTGCTGGTTCCGCCGGCACCTGCCTCGAATGGTTTATCGCGTGATACGCCGTCGCTCCAATCGCCGCGCACCCGGGAACGGGCGATCACCCCGGTCCACGCGGGTGGCGACCTGTTCGGGCGCTTCCCTGCCGGGACACCCGTCGCGGTATATCATCCAGTCTGGGGCGGCCTCTTGGATCTGCTCTGTCGTCAGTCTCCCTTGTTTGCCGTAGTTCAGGATGTCCCCCATGTCTGATGGCGAACAACTTCACCTCTGCGTCCCCTTAGATCACTGGGCAGGGCTTGGCATCCCAGATCTGGGCCGCGTATTCGGCGATAGTGCGGTCGCTGGAGAACTTCCCGGAGCTGGCCACATTCGCGATCACCTTTCCTGTCCAGCCTTCCGGTTCGGCGTAAAGCTCGAGCAATCGCCGGTCCGCCTCGAGATAGGAGGGAAGATCCGCCAGATGCATGTAGTGGTCACCGTGGGTAAGCAGCGAGTTGCGCAACGGCTCTACGATTTCCGGTTCGTAGCGGCTGAAATGGCCTGAGAGGATCAGGTCTAGCGCCGCGCGAGTCTCGGGCTGATTGTCGTAATGCCAACGGGGGCTGTACCAGCCGCGGCTCGCCGCCACCTCATCGGCCGTAAGCCCGAATAGGAAGAAATTGTCCTCACCGGCGGCCTCGGCCATCTCGATCGTGGCGCCGTCGCGAGTGCCGATCGTCAACGCGCCATTCATCATGAACTTCATGTTACTCGTCCCGCTTGCCTCATAGCCTGCTGTCGAGATCTGGTTGGATACATCAGCGGCGGGAATTAGGCGCTCGGCCAGCGACACGCTGTATTCGGGAAGGAACACGACTTTGAGTCGGCCGCGAACCGCGGGGTCTTTGTCAATCGTGCCCGCCAGATTGTTAAGAAACTTGATGATGACCTTGGCCAGGTGATAGGCCGGGGCTGCCTTGCCGGCAAAGAAGAATGTGCGCGGCGCCATCTCCTGACCCGGAGACTGTCGAAGGCGGTTGTAGAGGACGACGATGCGCAGTGCGTTCAATAGCTGCCGTTTGTATTCGTGGATCCGCTTGATCTGGCAGTCGAAGATCGATTCCGGATCCACGGTGTCGCCGGACCTCGCGGCGAGCCATTGCGCTAGCCGAAACTTGGCATTGCGCTTGGCGTGACGAACGGCATCGCGAAAGCCTGCGTCATCGACCAAGGACTTCAGCTTCGCCAGCTCGGCCAGGTCCCGGATCCATCCCTCGCCGATGGCCTCGCTAATGCTGAGAGCGAGTTCCGGATTGGCGAGCAATAGCCAGCGTCGCGGTGTAACCCCATTGGTCTTGTTGCTGAAGCGCTCGGGGAACATCTCGGCGAGATCCTTCACCGTCACCCGGCGCAACAGGTCGGAGTGAATGGCCGCAACTCCATTGGTGCTGTGGGAGCCGACGATCGCGAGATTCGCCATCCGGATCTTGCGACTGCCGCCCTCCTCGATGAGGCTCACGCGCTCGACGCGGCCCTCGTCGCCAGGAAAGCGGCGCCGCACCTCGTCAAGGAGGCGGCGGTTGATCTCGAAGATGATCTCCAGATGGCGCGGCAGCATCATCTCGAACCAAGCCAAGGGCCATTTTTCCAGCGCCTCGGGCAATAGCGTGTGGTTCGTATAGGCGAGCGTTTGTCGGGTGAGGTCCCAGGCGCGGTCCCAATCAAGCTGCGCCTCGTCGAGCAGGATGCGCATCAGTTCGGCAACGGCGAGGCTAGGATGGGTGTCGTTGAGCTGGATGGCGACTTTCGCAGGCAAGGAATTCCAGTCGACGTTGCTTCGGCAAAAGCGCCGAACGAGGTCCGCTAACGAACATGCGACGAGAAAATACTCCTGAATAAAACGCAGCGCCTGTCCCAGACTCGTAGAGTCGTCCGGATAGAGCACCCGCGTCAGTGATTCGGCCGCGAGCCGCTCAGCTAGCGCGCTCACGAACTCCCCGTGGCTGAACGTCTGGAAGTCGAAGACATCGTCGGCGCCGGCGGACCAAAGCCGCAGCGTGTTGATGGTCTCGCCGCCATAGCCGATGACGGGGCGGTCGTAGGGGAAGCCATAGAGTATGGACGGTCGACCCCGGACCACGGCCAAGGTTCCGCCGCGCACCTCGAACGAACAGCCAAGCTTGATTTCCACCCTTTCCTGCGGGCGGGCGACCTCCCAGGGGTCCGGTCGCCTGAGCCAGTTGTCCGGATGCTCGTCTTGCCAACCATCGCGAATGGCTTGGGCGAAGATCCCATACTCGTAGCGGAGCCCATAGCCCATGGCCGGGAGTTGCATCGTGGCCATCGAGTCTAGGAAGCAGGCCGCGAGGCGGCCGAGACCGCCATTTCCAAGTCCGGCGTCCGGCTCGTGCTCGATAAGCGCGGTCCAGTCGAGCCCCTTGGCATGGGCAAATTGTTTCGCGGCTGGATCAAGTAGGAGATTCGTGATGTTGTTGGCCAGCGAACGCCCGATAAGAAACTCCATGGAGAGATAGTAGATCCGCTTGGGATTCACGCGCTTGTAAGTCTGCTCCGTCCGTAGCCAGCGCTGCGAGAGGATGTCCCTGACGGAATGGGCGATGGCTTCGTAGTGCTCCCGAGGGCCCACCACCTCAGGTGCTGCAACGTTGTCGAACATCAGATGCCGTTCGTAGAGTGCATTCCCTGTCCCGGTGAGCTGAACGGGGCCGCATTCATACCGCTCGATGAGCTTGCTTATCTCCGCCACACTCTCTGGCTTGAGGGCCGCCGCCGTCTTCTTGCTGTCCATAGCATCGTCCTCTCCGCCCACTCTCATTGGTTTTTCAACCGACGAAGGCGACCACCTCAGACGTTGTCGGCCTCCGTCGAACTGCGCGCCGAGGACGCCGCCGAACGGCCCCATGACCAGCCGCTGATCTCCGGCATATCGTCACCATGACGCGCGATGTAGGCTTTGTGCTCGATTAACCTGTCGCGGATCGCCTGCTTGGCGTACGCCGCGCGAGGCCCCAGCTTCGGCAGCCGGTCGATGACGTCGCCGACCAGATGAAAGCGATCCATGCCGTTCAGCACGCACATGTCGAACGGGGTCGTCGTGGTGCCTTCCTCGACATAGCCGCGGACATGAAGATTGTCGTGACCGTGCCGCCGGTAGGTCAGGCGATGGATTAGCCAAGGATAGCCATGGAAGGCGAAGATGATCGGCTTGTCGGTCGTGAATAGCGCATCGAAGTCCTGGTCTGACAGGCCGTGCGGATGCTCACGGGGAGGCTGCAACGTCATCAGGTTGACAACATTGATCATGCGCACCTTAACCTCGGGCGCGTGCTTGCGCAGCAGGTCGACGGCCGCCAGCGTCTCGAGCGTCGGCACGTCGCCGCAGCAGGCCATCACAACGTCGGGCTCGTCCCCCTTGTCGTTGCTCGCCCATTCCCAGATGCCGAGTCCGGCCTGGCAGTGCCTTACCGCCTCGTCCATGGTCAGCCACTGCGGCGCCGGCTGCTTGCCGGCGACGACCACGTTCACGTAGTTGCGGCTGCGCAGGCAGTGGTCGGTGACCGAGAGCAGGCAGTTGGCGTCGGGTGGCAGGTAGACGCGCACCACCTCGGCCTTCTTGTTCACGACATGGTCGATGAAGCCCGGATCCTGGTGGCTGAAGCCGTTGTGGTCCTGACGCCAGACGTGGCTCGACAACAGATAGTTCAGGGAGGCGATCGGTCGCCGCCAGGGAATGTGATTGCACACCTTCAACCACTTGGCGTGTTGGTTGAACATCGAGTCGATGATGTGGATGAAGGCCTCGTAGCACGAGAAAAAACCGTGTCGCCCCGTAAGTAAGTAGCCTTCGAGCCAGCCCTGGCACTGATGCTCGCTCAGCATCTCCATGACGCGGCCGTCGGGCGCTAGATGGTCGTCCTCCGGCAGCCGCTCGGCGAGCCAGGCGCGATTGGTGATCTCGAGCACGTCCTGCCAGCGGTTGGAATTGTTCTCGTCGGGGCTGAAGAGCCGGAAATTGCGGTACTCCATGTTGTGCGCCATCACGTCGCGCAGGAAGCGTCCCATGACGCGCGTCGATTCGGCCGTCACTGTTCCCGGTGCCGGGACCTTCACGGCATAGTCTCGGAAGTCGGGAAGCCTGAGCTCGCGTAGCACCAGGCCACCGTTGGCCCTGGGGTTGGCGCTCATGCGGCGATGGCCTTCGGGCGCCGCCTCGGCGAGTTCGGGCCGCAGGCGCCCCTGTCCGTCGAACAACTCCTCCGGCCGGTAGCTCTTCATCCACTGCTCGAGAATGCGGACGTGATCGGCTTTCTGCATGTCGCCCATCGGCACCTGGTGGGCGCGCCAGGAACCCTCGGTCTGGCGGCCGTCGATCTCTTTCGGACACGTCCAGCCTTTTGGCGTACGCATCACGATCATGGGCCAGCGCGGACGTTCCTGCGACCCTTCGTACGCGCGGTCCTTGATATTCCGAATATCGCCGATCACGGTGTCGAGGGTGGCGGCCATCAGTTCGTGCATCTTCTGTGGCTCGTCGCCCTCGACGAAATAGGGAGTGTAGCCATAGCCGCGGAATAGGTGATCCAGCTCCTCGTGGCTGACGCGGGCGAGAACGCACGGGTTGGCGATCTTGTAGCCGTTGAGATGCAGGATCGGCAGCACCACGCCGTCACCGGCGGGATTCAGGAATTTGTTCGAATGCCAGCTTGTGGCCAGGGGTCCCGTCTCGGCTTCCCCATCACCAACGACGCAGGCGACGATAAGATCGCGATTATCGAATGCCGCCCCGTAAGCGTGCGACAGGGCATACCCCAGTTCGCCGCCTTCGTGAATCGAGCCCGGCGTCTCGGGCGCCACGTGGCTGGGAATGCCGCCCGGGAACGAGAACTGCTTGAACAGGCGCTTCATGCCGTCCTTGTCGGCGGAAATGTTCGGATAAACCTCGCTGTAGGTGCCTTCGAGCCAGGCGTTCGCGACCAGGCCCGGCCCTCCGTGGCCCGGGCCCGTGACATAGATCACGTCTAGGTCATGCTTCCTGATGACTCGATTCAGATGAGCGTAGATAAAGTTCAAGCCCGGGGTGGTCCCCCAGTGGCCGAGCAGTCGCGGCTTGATGTGCTCCTTGGCCAGTGGCTCTTCGAGCAAGGGATTGTCAAAGAGATAGATCTGGCCAACAGAAAGGTAGTTGGCGGCCCGCCAGTACGCATCGATCAACGACCGCTCTTTGTCTGTCAGCGCGTTTGCCATCGTTGCCTCCTCGTGCGTGCCCGTCAGATTTCCATTGCACCCGGACGCAATGGCGTGTTTCGGATGGTCTTCTCCTTGTGCGACTGCGGTGAGCCCGCTGATCGCGCGCTCCGAGGAATTGTGAGTTCGCGGACTTCAGGGCGTCAAGCCAGCCGACCTGCGGTGCGGTATCGGGCTCGCAGGGTGAGAGCCACTAGACATAACGTGGTGAAAGCGATTGTCGCCAGCAAGTTAGTCATTTGTCATCCAGAGTCATAAGCTTCAAAGAACAAATTCTCTGGCGAGCTTTTTCGGCACCATGGAGTTCTGCAACTTCACATAGTCCGGTAGGCCATTCTTGTAGGGCGGATACGCTTCGCCAACGATCAGCGGCGCCAAATAGCGCCGTCCCACCTCGGTAATGCCAAGGCCATCGGCAGTGATGAACTCGTCGGGTAGACGCTTCTCCTGGTTAGCGATCTCAGAAAGCGGTGCCTCGACGATGTCCCAGCGATAGGGCGCATCGCTGAGCCGCCGGATCGCGGGCATCACCGCACTTCTTCCAGCAATTGCAAATTCTACTGCTGCGCATCCGACGGCATAAGCCTGTTCGACGTCAGTCTTGGAAGCAACGTGCCGCGCTGACCGCTGCAGGTAATCGGGAATAGCCCAACGGCACCGGCAGCCGAGCTTTGCGGTGATTAATTTAGCAATGACAGATGCGGCTCCTCCGAGTTGACGGTGCCCGAAAGCGTCTTCGAAGCCCGACGCCGAAAGAAACTCGCCATCCGCTGTTCTTAGGCCTTCGGACACGGCTATCACGCAGTGATCATACCGCTCCAGAGCTCTCTCGACCTTGGCAAGGAAACGCCCTTCGTTAAACATGACTTCGGGCAGCAGTAGGACGTGTGGGGCATCGCCCTCCTGTTCAGCGGCGAGTGCGCAGGCAGCGGTCGTCCAACCGGCATGCCGACCCATCACTTCCAGAGCGAACACCTTGGTCGAGGTTCGGCTCATAGCCGCCAAGTCGAACGCCACCTCGCGAAGCGAAGTGGCAACGTATTTCGCTAATGAGCCGAACCCCGGTGAGCAGTCAGTAATTGGAAGGTCATTGTCGACGGTCTTGGGAATGCCGACGCCCGAGATTGGAAAGACCTGTTCTGCGCCGATCTGGCTCACCTTGTAGGCAGTATCTTGCGAGTCGCCGCCGCCGTTGTAGAAAAAGTAGCCGATGTCATAAGCGCGGAACACTTCGAGCAAGCGGTCGTACTCTGCGCCTTGCTTGTGCATCGACTTGAGCTTGTAGCGGCAGGATCCGAACGCTGCACCGGGTGTATGTTTGAGTGCAGCGATCGCAGCTTCGGACTCAAGGCTGGTATCGATCAGCTCTTCGGTGAGAGCGCCGATGATGCCGTTGCGTCCGGCGTATACCTTGCCGATTTCGCCCGAATATTGGCGGGCCGTCTGTAGCACGCCACATGCCGAGGCGTTGATTACCGCGCTGACACCGCCAGACTGAGCATAGAACGCGTTCCTAGGAGCCATGACGCCTCCCTAGCTCAGGATAGCCCTCCCGCCTCTTCGGGTGAATACCGAGCCGAAACCGGAGCAACGGCATATAGTGTCAGGGTGCCATCCAATCGCGCCCCTTCTCGAGGTAAAGCGCCGGCTCACACCCTTGTGAAGCTCGCCACGCCACGGAAAGTCGTCCCGCGCCAATAGACGCCGCTGAGTTGGTTATCGTTCAGCACCAAGTGGTACCAACCTCCGAGTGCAGACTCGATAACCAACGAAGGCCCTGCAACCATTCCGTAGTTCGTGTTTCGCGCCGCATCAAAGTCGTCGCCGAAGGACGAGACGTAGGATTTCAGCTCGAACTCCATGCGCCCTTCCACTTGGCCGCTTGGCTTGACGGCCGTGATATACAGGCGCGCTTTGCCAATGCCTTCAACCTCACCTTGCCATTGCCCCACGAAGCCTGATTGAGCGTGGACGGCGCAAGGAACAAGGCAGGCCATTGCCAGGATCAGCCGTCGCCTATGCATGTTGATCTCCCCCCGATAGTGGTATTGCCCGTATCGCTCACGCGCATCGGGATTGATTTTCCCCGTACAGTGCTGCGCCCAAGAGGCCTGCATGAGGACGCAAGATTTGATCGATTGATATGCCATCCAAATATGGCTTGAGCCGTCCCTTTGCGGTGAAAGCTTCGGTCAGCGCCTCCACGTCCCACAGTGACCGCAGCCCGCGGCATAGCCCCCCACTGACAAATACTCCGCCACCAGCCAGAAGCGTCAGGGCCAGATCGCCAGACGTCGAGCCGAGGATGGATGAAAAGATTCGGATCGCCTCGCGGCAGGTTGGGCACCGCTCCGCGGCGCGCGCTGAAACGTCTCTGGGATCGTGCACGTCAATGACCTGCCCGTTGATCTTGGCCAATGTCGTTGCAATCGCCAACAGTCCCGGTCCCGATAGCAGTCGCTCAACCGATACATGTCCATATTCGATCTGGAGGCGAGACAGGATCTCCACCTGAATGCGGTCTGTCGGGGCAAACGTGGCATGGCCTGCCTCACTTGGGATGCCTGCGGAGGTACCCGCATTGTTCAGAAGAAAGGCAACCCCCAAGCCAGTACCCGGAGCGATCACGATGACAGGCTGTCCCGGATCTCGTTTTCCCGGCTTTAGCGTGGCGATCTCTTCAGCTCGCAGGGCACCAATGGATAGTGCCTGCGCGACGAGATCATTGACGACTACCAGCCTATGCAAGCCGAGCCGCTGGCGAACGTCGTCAATCGAGAATCGCCAAGCGCTGTTGATGAACCTTACCTCATCGCCCAGTACGGGGCCCGCCACCGCAAGCACCGCGTCTTCCACCTTCGGGCCACCCGACAAATAATCCAGCGCTGCCTCAACAATTCCGGGATAGCGAGCAATAGGTAGTTTGCGTGCGTCGTAAGGATGCCCGCCAGGCTCCGCAATCGCAAATCTTACATTGGTGCCGCCAATGTCTCCGACCAGTCGCATGGCGCTCGAGCCCCTAGAGATGGCTGGCTTCGCAACACTGCTATCTTTTATTCTCGGGCAAGAAGGCTGGCAACTTGGCGCCGCGGTCGAAAAAGATCCCCTTCCAGCGGCGGCAACTCATAAGCCGGGTGCCCGCCGGGGCCTCGTGTGGGATTCATGTTGGGACAGGAAAGCGGCGTTCACGAATGAAGTCACGCCCGGCGTTTCTTTCTTGGACAGTTCGGCGGTCGTTAAGCTGACAAATGTCCAAGGAACCTTCAGCTGTCTCGCCATGTAGCTCAGGAACACCAAATTTCGATACAGCTGTGAAAAGAACGGAACCTCTTTGGGTGGGGTAAGAATTCCGTCTAACCTTCCCGCTCTCTACCGGCGTCAGATTGAGCGACTTGCGGACAACTTGGGCCGACCGGATAGCGGAGAGGCATCTGCGCTGTTGCGGTCCATGATTGAGCACGTTGAGCTCCTCCCTCGGAAAGAGGGCAAGGGCCTAAATGCTGTTCTCCACGGGGAACTGGCTGCGATCTTGCAGGTTTGCACCGAGGCTGCCGGAAAAGGAAAACGCCCCGCCTCGCAAGAGGCAGGGCGTCAACCGTCGGTGGTTGCGGGGGCCCACAACCACAGAAAGTTAACGTTGCCCTGCAACGTGTGATGCGTCGGTAGCACGCTGCCCTGCAGGCCTCGACCAGGACCGTCTCGCGCCAAACCGGACAATGGACGATGGGATGCCCGGTATTGGCCCATAGCTGACATCGCTTAGGCGCCAAGGCATGTCCGCTTTCGAGGGTAAAGCAGACATGCGGCGACAACCTCTGAATGTCGGCTTGTGACCCAAAACGGACATCGCCGCGGCGCTACTGCGCCCTAGCGTAATGGCGGAACTTG
>Ga0306921_10009154_pt1 | contig 10493 bp, 7 predicted proteins | sample sta12Cox44000080_FD_203760 | JGI IMG/M metagenome (GOLD analysis project Ga0306921, IMG submission 203760) | Lab enrichment of tropical soil microbial communities from Luquillo Experimental Forest, Puerto Rico - statoxic.12C.oxic.44.000.080 (v2)... | ecosystem: Environmental > Terrestrial > Soil...
TTATTGCTGGCGCGACGACAGAGTTCGCGAGCCAAGGCAGGAGTCAGCCGCTCATTGGGTGTACGCCCGGCGTACTGAAGCAACCTATTCACATTCTCATCGGACATGACACTTAGATATGGGGACTGATCGAGTTCAACTCGTAACCACTGTTTCAGAGTCTCATCCCATATAGGGTCACCGGTGTTATTCGTGAAGTCAGCCAGCAGGACCGTATCCTTGTCGGTCAGACGATGCGACCAAATTGTTCGAAGGTAGGAATATGCCAACGCTGGGATCAACAGAATGACTATCGCCACCGCGAAGGCAATTAAGCGCCCGTGCTTCTTCCTCTTGGCATCGTCCCGACATTTATCTTGGAGCGCCGTCAAATCCCGCAGCATTTCGGATGATGACTGATAGCGATCCGCCGGATCCTTTTGCAGTGCCTTTTGTGTAATGCGCTGCAGGTCCGGCACGAGTGCAGGATTCACTTCAATCGGAGGCCTCGGTTGTTCGGTTAGGATCGCTCGCAAAACTGCCTTTGTATCGCTTCCAGCGAAGGCTTGTTGGCCGGTTGCCATTTCGTACAGCACGACACCAAAGCTGAACAGGTCCGTGCGCAGATTAAGCTCCTCACCGCGCGCTTGTTCCGGCGACATATAACAAACTGTTCCGATGGTCGCTCCGCGACCCGTTAGCGTTGGGTCGCGATGTTCGGTATGCAACTCGACGGCGTCAGTTAGCGAAAGCCCACGCAGTCTTCCCTCGGTCGCGACCGGTCCTGTTCCTGTGCCGTCCTGGGACCGCAGCTTAGCCACACCGAAATCCAGAATCTTAGCGCGTCCTCGTTGCGTAACAAAAATGTTTGCCGGCTTGATGTCGCGATGGATGATGCCTTCGTTGTGAGCCGTCTCGAGTGCATCCGCAATCTCAACCGCGAGTTGAAGAAGCTGATTGCTTTCCAGTGGCCGGCCAGAGATCAATTGCTGAAGCGGCTGACCGTCCAAGTATTCCATCGCCATAAACGGCCGGCCTTCGTGTTCGCCCACTTCGTAAATCGTGCAGATATTGGGATGATTCAGCAAACTGGCGGTTCGGACCTCGCGGTGGAATCTGCCAAGCGCGTAAGGATCTTGAGCAAAATTCTCAGGCAGAAACTTCAACGCGACGATACGGCCGAGGTGAATGTCTTTGGCCTTGTAGACCACACCCATCCCGCCCGTCGCTATGTGCGAGATGACCTCGTAGTGCGAAATTGTTCTGCCTTCCAGGTTGCGAATCGATTCGGCCGCGGAATGTCCGTTAGGCTCCTGGCTTCGCTCGGCAGCCAGCTCTTTCGCCATGATCTCCAAAGCAGGGGTCTCAATAAAATCTTTGGAGTGCTTGCTGTAGAACAGGAGAGAATCTACTTCTCGTCTCAGACCTTCGTCTCCCGCGCACGCACTGTCCAAAAACGCAGCCCAGGCGGACTCCTCTTGTTCCAGTGCGGCGTGATACAGACACTCGATCTGCCGCAAGCGCTCAGTCATTAGCCACCGCGATTGCCACATTTGCTTTGCGTTGCATGAGATAAGCCTGCCCACGAAGAAAAACGGGATACATCAAGTCCGGCGTAATCAGGTCCCCTCCCAACTCATAACGCTTCGCAACTTCCAACAACTCGTTCGCCCGTGCAGGTTTGTTTCTTTCAAGTCTACTAACGCTGCCCGCGCTTCTAATTCGTGGCATTGTCCTGGCCCCGGAGCACCGTCAAATCCTTCAGCATCTCGGAGGATGACCGGTAGCAGTCAGGGACCTTTTTCCAGCGCCTTTTGCGTAATGCGCTGTAGATCCGGCCAAGATGCGCATAAAAGTATCACAGTAGAGCGAGGCGTGATGTTGCTGTTGCGACACAAGGGCCAGCCGTTTTGCTGCGAGAAACTTCGAAAAATCATTTGCTAAGTCCAGCCAACGCAGGCCGATGCCCGAGTCCTTTCGAATTGCGTGAATTTTGGGGATGTGATGTCACTGCCCGATTCGGCTCCCGCTATTCGATAATTAGAGGGTCTGCCGTCTCACCTACGACCTTGGAATGACATCGCCTAGGCCATGTTACACCGCCGAGGTGACCGAAAGCCGTCGCCCGATTCCTTCCAAGGTCAGAACGTTCCGTAATTCAGTCATGCTAGGTAAACAACAAGTTAAATCGTAAAGCACGTCGTGTTGAATTTAAATGACCCAACGGGCACGTTCAACGTTGCGAACAAATGGCTTTCCAACATAGTGCAATCGATGCTAAAAAAGAGCCACTTGCCGATGTTGCCTCGTGCTCACAATGTGGCGCACAAAGTCCTGATGGAACGACGATTTCTAGTTGTCAGGAATCGGACTATTCCGCCAGCTTAGGAAGCGTGCGTCAGTACTGCAACAAGGTGACCCGACTCACCATAAGAACAGTGTCCCTACTTCTTTTTTCTCTTTGCATCATTCCGGCGCCAAGCCTGCTCTTGGCGTTGCCTGCTAGCCAGCTCTTTCGCCATGATCGCTAAAGCGGGGGTTTCGATGAAATTGACTGAGACTTTGCTATAGGAAAGGAGGGAATCAACTTCGCGGCGCAGCCCTTCGTCTCCGCCGCACGCACTGTCCAAGAACGCGGCCCGTCCAGACTCGTCGAGTTCCAGTGCAGCGTGATATAAAAGTTCGATCTGCCGCAAGCGTTCACTCATCAGCCACTTCGTTGACTAAGTGCGCGCATCAACCATGATTTGGCAAAATTCCAGTCGCGCTTGACCGTTCGCGGAGAGACTTTCAGCACTTCGGCCATCTCCTCGAAACTCAATCCTCCAAAAAAACGCAACTCTACCACCCGAGTTTTTCTCGGATCAAGGAGCGCCAATTCGTCGAGGGCTTCGTCGAGGGCGACAATATCCGGAGCCGATTCAGCTGACACAGCGAGGTTCTCATCCCACGTAACCTGCGTCGCGGCTCCTCCTCTCTTGAGGTAGCTCCGCGAACGAGCGAAATCGGTAAGAATGCGCCGCATCATTTGCGCCGAAACAGCAAAAAAGTGAGCACGGTCCTGCCAACTTACAGGCTCTCCATCGATGAGCTGTAGGTAAACCTCATTCACCAGTTCGGTAGTTTGCAGGGGCTGGCCAGGCCGCTCCCTGCGAATGTAAGTGTGCGCCAAGCGGTGGAGTTCGTGTTCGACCAGAGGAGCCAGCCGTTCGAGCGCTTCCTCGTCTCCCTGGCCCCATGCTCTGAGCAGTTGCGTCAATCCCGGCTCCGTGAGGCCGCCTCGAGAATGCGTCATTTCCTGCTCCTCCCCAAGATGCGGGATAAGACTATCACAGCGGCGCAATGCGTCCATCCTGCCGGAATCAAGAGCGACGGTAAAAGAGGAGTATCAGCGCCTGCGGCAATGTTCTCCTATCTCAGCCTTGATTAATTTTGTGAAATTTTTTGGGGGTGTCGGTTCTCCAGCCCGGTTCACGCTACACCGAATGAGGGCAAACAGCAGTTCGCACGCTTGTAAGGTGGTCAGGGATAGGCGGTGAGAAGACTCAGGAGCGGAACCGGTCACAGGCTGGGCTGGGGGGTTGAGGCTTTGGGACCTCGTAGAACAGTTTAGTCAGGCCAGTGACCGTAGTGCGAGCATAAGGCAAAAGGATCTTCTATGGGAATGCAGGAGGTTCACCTGTCGGAGGTCGTAACGCTCCTGGCGCGTGGCTGTGCTCGCCGATCTTAAAGCAACAGTTCGGCCCCGTCCTGAAAGCTCCGTGAATTTTGCGAAATTTCTGGGGGCGTGTCACTTTTCGGGCGCAGTTCCCGCTTTAGCTAGGTGGGGGAAAAAAAGTCCACCAGCTATCCGTAAAAGGTAGTGACGCTCCGGCGCGTGGCTGTGCCAGCCGATCTTAAAGCAACAGTCCGCCCTCGTCCTGACAATTTCATGCCCATGCACCCGCGTTTTCTCGATCGAAGATGTGGTGGCGTTGGGGTATTGGTGTGCGTGGGGAGCCCTGCCTACTTTCAACCGCAAACTGAATGTGCAATCTCGAAACGACAACGAAAAGGAGTTTCACCAGTATGAAAAAGGGCGGCGATTTCGGAGCCTTATTTGCCATCGTGACAACACTGATCCTGGCGACTCTGTGCTGCGTTCCAGCGTTCGCACAGGTCCAACCTCAGGAAATTAGCAATGCAGTAGCCAATGAGCCAACCCATTTCGACATTTCACCCCCGCTGAGCGAATTGGCGACACAGGCGCCAAGTCAAAGTTTGGGCCCCATTACAGTGCATCCGGTGTTGCGGCCGAAACTGGCTAAACTTCAAGGGATTGGTCAGCCACGCCCCGACGCGACTGCATCTCCAATATCGCCGTCACCGCTAATCACTGCCACGATCGGTTTGAGCTTCGAAGGCGTGGGGAACACGTCGTTCCTCAACTGCCCCAGCAAAGCCGGAATTACAGTTGCACCTCCTGACACCAATGCCGCTGTGGGCGACACCCAAGTCGTGCAATGGGTGAACCTGTGCTACGCCGTATTTGATAAGACTTCCGGCACGCTGCTCACAGGTCCCATCGCAGGTAACCAATTCTGGTCTGGGTTCGGTGGGCCGTGCGAGACCAGCAACGATGGCGACATTATCATCCAGTGGGACAAGACGAATCATCGCTGGCTCGCATCACAAAACGTCTTCAGCTCACCCTACACCACATGCATTGCGGTTTCGCAAACTGCCGACGCAACCGGGAGTTATTTTCGGTACTCGTTTCCGCAGCCGGGTTTTCCTGACTATCCAAAGTGGGGCCTGAGTCCTCTCGTCTACTATCAGACCCAGAACGATTTCGGTCCCGGTGGGTCCGGCTACGTAGGAGTAAATGTCTGCGCGTATGACGCTGCCAGCATGCTCAAGGGCAGCAGCAAGGCGACGCAAGTCTGCATTGTCGACAGTTCCAACGGCACGCTATTCGATGACAGCATGTTACCCGCGGATATGGATACCGCGTCGACGGCAAAGAAGGCCAAGATCGGTCCTGAGGTTCTCGTCGGCAGCATCGACAATACCAACCCCGGAACCAATATTTATCAGTATGTATTCACGGTTAACTTCAAGAAGCCATCGAAGTCGACTCTCGCCGGCGTGAACGGCACCATGCCGATTGCCGTGCCCACCTACAATCTGGCCTGTGGCGGCTTTGGCGCATGCATTCAGCAGCCGGCGGGCGGTGAAGTTCTCGACTCGCTTGGCGACCGGCTGATGTACCGCCTTGCGGTTTTCGACGACGGCACGAATCAACACTTCATGGTCACCCACAGCGTGAACAACAGCACCGCTGTAGGCGCCAGGTGGTACGAATTCCGCGCCGCATCGGGCTCTACTAGCTTGAGCCTGTTCCAATCCGGCAATACACCCGACGACGGCGAGTACCGCTGGATGGGATCTGTCGCCTATGACAAGACAGGTGACATAGCCCTCGGCTACAGTCGATCGAGTTCCAACTCGGGCGACTTTCCTTCGATCTATTACTCAGGCCAGACGGCGGGCGATCCGGCGGGCACCACTGAGCCGGAGGCCTTGATCAAGCAGGGCGCTGGCGTTCAGAAGAGCACGGCCAACCGCTGGGGCGACTATTCCAGCATGGCGCTCGACGGTGCAGATAGCTGTACGTTCTGGTACACGACTGAGTACTACCCCGCGAGCGGATCGTTCGCGTGGGGCACGTGGTTGGCTTCACTCAAGTTCCCGAACTGCCAATAACAACTGACAGTTCGTGGATTCGTAATGCAGCATGCTCCCGCAGGCAGTCTCCTTCAGAGGTCCGGCAAACGCCGCTGCCGGACCTCTGCGGGGGGCAACACATACCCACCCACCGATGCGGCGACTCCCCAAGCCGAGGCGCTTGGGCGACAGCAAAGCGATGTCCGAGAGGAGAATTCAAAATGAAGAAGGCTGTTTTCCTGACAGCATTGCTGGTCCTATTCCTTGCGGGGCTAGCATTTGCGCAGAATAAACCCTCGCCGATGGCAACCATCCACCAACAGGGCCTATCGGGCCAATCCGTGGTGGGCCAGGCGGGCCCGGTTGCCGGTAGCTGCCCCAACAACGATTGCATCTTCTACGGTGGCGATGGTGATCCTACCAGCCCCTTAGCAGATGGTCTGTGGCAGAACAACAGTAGTTTCTTTAACATCGACGGCCGGGTCTATAGTCCGTTCGTGGTTTTCCCAAAAACCGGCAAATGCGGCGGCAAGTGCGCATGGGGCGTCGATGGGTTGTTCGAAAACATCGAGTACTATCCCAATCAGTCGGTCGCGGGTGTGCCCATCATGATCAACAGTGTAAACTGGGCGATCGTGCAAGGTGTGGCCGCTGGCGGCAGCCCTGCGGGCGTAACGACGGTTTGTTCCGGTAGCGACAGCAACTTCGTACTGACACCGACAGGGAACATCTACTTCGGTTTCTATGAAGAGGATGCAACGACGGTGCATGTGGCCGGCTGCACGATTAAAGGAAAGGGTAAGACCGGCACCGAGTATTGGATGCTGGTACAGCCGCAGACGGGTCCCGTTGAGCAGTTAGCGTACGAGTCGAACAGTCCGTCCAATGCGAACGCAATCGGAAACCCGGAGCCGGTAGATGATTCGTGGTTCTACGGCCCCGCTTTCGGAGTCTCGACCTTCGTGAACGCCAACACAGAGGGCCCGTTCCACACCTTCTCGGCTGGCGTGTGCGCCACGCTGACGAAGTAGTAGCTTGACCTGTTTATTTGCAAGATAGTAGCTTTAGTTTTGTCCGGTCTGAACAAAAGTTCGCTGTTCAGACCGGGCGGTTTCTCTACATTCATCCCAGCTAACAGAGGTTTTGTCTATGGTAACCAGGAACGTGTGTGGAATTTTTGCGGTAATCATGGTGCTGGCAACGGGAATGAGCGCACAGCCGTCTGCCGCGCCTGCGAAAACTAAAGAAGGTGGGTCGCCTGCTGCCAACAGTGTGCAGACACCCGCGCCTGCTTCCGGACAAAATGTGGTATTGCGGATCGGCTCCACCGAGGTAACACAAGCGGAAATCGACTCCATTGTTTCCAGGCTCAACCCGAAGGCCAAGATGGTAATAGCCACCGAAGGCCGAGGGCCGGTGGCCGATGAGTTCATCAGGACACTGCTGCTCTCCCAGAGGGCCACGGAACAGCATCTGGATCAATCCCCCGAGATCCGCCAGGAGTTGGAGATGCAGCGGGAGCAGATCCTGGCGCAAGCGGAGTACCAGAAGATCGTGAGCGACCATCCGGTTTCTGAGGAGGAGATCAAGCAGTATTTCGCGGCGCACCAATCGGAATTTGAAACCGTTCAATTCAGCGAATTCCTGGTTCGGAAGCGGCCAGCCGACAAGGATGGCTCGGACCCGTTGCAGGGATTACCGCTGGAACAGGCAAAAGCCACAGCGGAAAAGATTCGTCGGGCCCTGCTCGCGGGCAAGACCGCTGATGAAGTTGCCCAGACTTATTCCCAGACTAGCGGCGTGATGCTCCTCGACCCGAAGCCGCGTACTTCGCGGCGGGCGGACATGAAACCGGTTCTGGAGAAAGCGGCTTTCCAGCTTCCCGATGGCGGGGTCTCTGAAGTCGTGGATACCCCCCAGGCTTTCATCGTGGTCAAGGTCCTTGTCCACAAGCATCCCGAGTTAAAGGACGTTTCTTCGGAGATAACTACCAAATTGCAACGGGAGCGGTTGGATGCCGAGGTCGAGACCCTGAAGAAGAAGGCTGACATTTGGATGGATCAAGAGTATTTCAAGGCGCCGGAGGAATCTGCTTCAGCGCTAGCCGGTCGGCAGACGACGCCACCTAAGCCACAACCCCGACCGTAATCAGGCCTTGAGTCACGAAAGGAAAATTGATCATGAAGAGGCTATTGCTTGTCAGTTTGCTCCTCACGTTAGTCTGTGCTTCTCTGACTGGGATTGTTTTCGCGCAGTCGACACCCCGCTTCGTAACCTTGCCTCCGCGTTACCTGGGAAATCTGCAGGCGCCTGCAACTCCCACGATCACGAACTGGACTGGGAACATCCCAGGTGTTGGCAGTGTCACGATGGTTGGAACCGACCCTTCGTCGACCAATACGACGACTACTGTGACCGCCTATCTCGTACCGATTCGCATAGTAATGGTGGCCGCGAGTGCTACCTTTTCCCCTCTGCATGTTCTCCCCAACACCCGGACGGTTGTGCAGAACACCGCGCTTTCGCCGATTTTCAACGCCGGCATCGATTTTGTGCAGGGTGGAACGGACTTAGGGAACACCCAGTACATCGATGCTTTTCAACGCGGCAATTTCTGGGGCGACGTTTCGACGAATACCAACTACCACGTCCTGTTGAATCTGGTTGTGCTGCCTGAGCAGACCATCGTAGTCCCCCCGAGCTCGGGGAGGGTTGGCACTGAGTTTGGGCTACGCGTCGCTCTGGTGGACATCAACTTCTTCGATGCGAAGTGGCAGTCAATTATCAGCAGCAATCCAACCATTACGCCAAATAGCTTTCCGATTGCGGTGACATATGACACTTACTTAACTCAGGGGGGTGGCTGCTGCATCGGCGGTTATCACAGCTCTTTTGGCAATGCCGGGGCTCCTCAGACGTATGCCCACTTCACCTACATCGACAAAGTAGGCGTATTCTCCCAGGACGTCTCCGCGCTGTCCCATGAAGTAGGTGAGTGGATGGACGATCCCTTCATCAACAACTCTGCCTGCGGAGGGCTCCTGGAAGTCGGCGATCCGCTCGAGGGCGGACCCAACTTTGGCGGGTTTCCTTACACGCTGAACGGATTCACTTACAACCTGCAGGATTTGGTGTTTCTGCAGTATTTCGGCCAAACACCTTCCACCTCGGTCAACGGTTGGTGGAGTTTCCAGAACGCAAGTCTGTCAGTCTGCTCAAACGGCCCGTAATTGCGGGGGCAGACCAACAAAGATTTTCTCAACAGCCAAAATGAGGGCCTGTACTACCGCTTTTGCGGCTGGCCTGAGACCAACCACGATCGATCTGCGCAGTCTGCCTCAGGAGGCTACATGAAAAACAACATTCAATGTGTCGCTGTTAGTTGTGTCCTTGTAGTTCTTTTGGCGTTGGTGCCGGTTCAGGTGCTAGCCAAGAACTCGAGTCCCAAACCATTCGTAATACACGCTAGCCACCACGACATCTCTTTGCCCCTGCGCGAAATGGCAACGATGACGGCTCAGCACCTCCCTGGAACGGGGCACGTCATTCCGCTGCGCCCAACGCGGCCACTTCCAACAGGTCGTGCTCCGGTAGGCGAGGATCAAGTCCTCCAAAACGACGCTCTGCCGCTGGTAGGTACGATCAACGGCTTGAACATGGACGGCATCACTGGGGACCCTTCCGGCGTAGCGCCGCCCGATACTCAAGGCGCCGTAGGCGACAATGTCACCAATCAGTATGTGACAATCGTGAACGAGGTCTATGCGGTCTACAATAAGACCACCGGCGCCACGATCCTCGGACCGACACCAATCGATGCCATCTGGAGCGGCTTTAGCGGCGCCTGCTCAACCGGTAACGGCGGTGACGTGGTTGTCCTCTTTGACAAATTGGCATCGCGTTGGGTGGTGTCACAGCTCGGTCCCGGCTTTACATCCTACTGCATCGCTGTCTCGACGACCGATGACGCGACGGGCAGTTATGCCCGCTATGAGTTTGACTTTGGCAGCAATATCCCCGATTACCCCAAGCTCGGAGTCTGGTCCGATGCGTATTACTGGACATCCAACACGTTCCAAAATGGAGCGAATTTCATCGGCGCGATGCCCTGCGCCTATGACCGCACCAGCATGCTGTCTGGCGGAGCTGCCAACGCCGTTTGCTTCCAGGAGGGCTCCAGCGTCGCCAGCCTTTTGCCCGCGGACCTCGACGGCAACACTGCTCCTCCTTCAGGCGAACCCAACCCGTACCTTGAACTGCTCGACACCAGCGACCTCGGCCTATTTAAGTTCCACGTTGACTTTGCGAATCCATTGAACTCGACCTTCACTGGTCCAACTTCGATAGCGGTAGCCTCGTACAGTGAAGCTTGCGGCGGCCAAGGTACTTGCGTACCGCAGTCAGGAACGAGCCAACAGCTCGACTCCCTGGGCGACCGCTTGATGTACCGCAACGCTTACCGCAACCTCAACGGCACGGAATATCTTGTGGTTAACCACTCGGTGACAGCGGGAAGCAGCGTAGGAGTGCGGTGGTATCAAATCACGAACCCGAACGGAGCGCCTACCGTCGCCCAACAGGGGACTTTCGCACCCGACTCCACTTTCCGCTGGATGGGTTCCATCGCCATGGATAAGGCGGGTGACATCGCGCTTGGATATAGTGCGTCCAGCAGCAGCATCCACCCGGCTGTTCGTTATACCGGACGTGTTCCCAGCGATCCTGCGGGACAGATGGAGAGTGAGGCCAGCATCATTGAAGGTCCCGGGTCCCAAACAGGTGGCTTGAGCCGCTGGGGCGACTACAGC
>Ga0306921_10009159_pt1 | contig 10490 bp, 9 predicted proteins | sample sta12Cox44000080_FD_203760 | JGI IMG/M metagenome (GOLD analysis project Ga0306921, IMG submission 203760) | Lab enrichment of tropical soil microbial communities from Luquillo Experimental Forest, Puerto Rico - statoxic.12C.oxic.44.000.080 (v2)... | ecosystem: Environmental > Terrestrial > Soil...
CCGGTCGTCAAAGTTGTCTTTCGCGAACCCAGTAAGCACCTGTTTGTACATGCTGGTCGGAATCCACACAAGTTCTGCGGGACCCAACGTAAACGTGCCCTTAAATCCTTTGGGCGCGATGCCAACGACCGTGTACGACGTTGCGTTCAGCGTAATGGACTTTCCGACAACGTTCGGATCAGCCCCGAATTTATTGCTCCACAATCCGTAACTCAGCACCGCCACATTATTGCCGCCCGGCTTTTTGTCTTCATCCGGATAGAAGAATCGTCCCGCGCTCGGCTGCACTCCCAGCACGTCGAAATAATTCGCACTCACCAGCGACCCGTTGAGCTGTTTCGGCTCGCCGCTGCCTGTCCAGGTCAGCGGCCCCCCGGTCGTCCCGCTAAGCCCGCTGAAAACTTCGTTCAATCGCGCATAGTCCTGGAAATTCCGGTAAGACATCCCCAGTTTCTCCGCATTGGCTGCGGTCACCTTTGTCTTCGAATCAATCGTGTCCAGCTCGACGACCGTCCGGATATCGCGCACCGGAAGCGGATTCAGCAGGATCGCGTTCACTACCGTAAAGATCGTTGTGTTTGCGCCAATCCCCAGCGCCAGCGAAATCACCGCGATGGCGCTAAACCCCGGGTTCTTCAAAATGATTCGAAATGCGTAGCGAATGTCCTGTGCGAAAGTGCCCATCGTTCCCCCTGCCAAAAGTCGTGGTCTGCACAGCATACCCAACCGTGTTGAATTGTTCGAGAGGAAGAAATTCCACAAAGACTCGTAGCCGCGGAAACCGGGCATTACTTCTCACGCTTTAATTCCGATTTCAGTTCCACCGTACTCGGAGGAAGTCGCCGAACTCGTGTTTGGTGCGTCCTTACTGCGATGTAGAGAGCCTACTGTCGTGGCGCCGCGCCTCAGTGGTATTGAAGGCGGGCTGCTCGGTCGGTATAAGCGATCCCCCAATTTTGCAAACGCGCCACAAGGTTGTCCGAAACGCCGGCGGCACGGAACTGTTGTGCCGCCTCCCACACCCTTCCGCCGCTAATATCGCTGTAGCCGTTGCGTGGAGTGTAATCCTGTTGAATCACCGGAAGCGGCAAGTACTCCGTGACGGGGTATTGCAGAGTCTTTTCCATCCAGGCGGTAAGCAGCGACTCAGTGAGAGCGCGGCGCACCTTGGGAGGAAACGGTCTAAAGAACGCTACCCAGTTGGGGCTAATCATAATGCGGGGATCAACGTTTCGGTCCGGGCGCCAACCCTGACTATAGTCGTCAGGGCCTAGGTGAGGCTCGGAAGATTGCAACGCTTTCGTTACAGCGACAAGAAGGCGGACAGGCTCGGGATAGTTCGTTTCGTGGTAGAGGTCACGGAACTGGCCGATAAGATAGACCCAATCGACGGGAGTGCGATCACGGTGCTGATGATTGCCACTATTCAGCACGATCTGCAACTCGTACCAGGCGGCCGACAAGTATTCGTTGTTCAACGCGCTGCCGCCGACTCCGCTCGCCCCGCTCGGGATGTTCGCAGCTGCAGGCGCGGTGTCTGCGGGACCGGAATTGCACCAAGTGCGCGACTCGGCATTAGCGCCAAAGAGTTCGCGCCCCCGACCTTCGAGGCCAAATTCCTGAGTCATCTCCCAAGTTTTCACCAACTGCCAGAGCTGCGTTGAGTAAACCTTGTTGGTGATCTCCACCGACCACACCGTTTTGGGTCTAACAAAACGTCCAAGAAAGGAGCGACGGGCTTGCGACCATCTGGCGAATGCGGAAACGACGGGACCAATGTGAGAACCAGTAGTGTGGGCTGTAATCAAGAGTGTACGCAGCGAGGTCCTCGACTTAAGACTGGATCTGCCCTCTGGACCAGTTCCATCGTACATTGCGGCAAATTCACTCTGGCCAAAAGCTGGCCCCCAAGCATCTTTCGGATGAATACGGGGCAGCCACTGGCTCCAGTCCGGTAATTGCAAGGCGATGGGAATTTCCCGAGGATTAAGATTGCCGTCGGGGCGAAAGACGTCTGGGGTAATCTGCGCCACGAGCTCGTGGGGGTCGTGAACACTTCTGGCTGAGGCTGCCTCGCTCAAGCGCGTTCGATGCTCGAGAAGCAGATACTGCAAGGCATCCGTATCTCGGTCGAGGACCCAAACGAGTCCAGCGCCGGCCGCCCAATTCGAGACTGGCTGTTCGTCTAGTCCGGGTCCAGGTTGGTATGGCGGATTCCACGGTCGACCCGGACTGGGGAGTGGCAGGCTGCGAATGTAGCTGGCGATCTGTTCGCCCTGTAGGGTGGTAAGACCGTGGAAGCGCGATCGCGCGACGATGCTGGTGTTGGAGAAATTGAAATACTTCAAATCGCGCCCATTGTGTGCATGACAGTCCGCGCAGTGTGCTTGAATTCTCGGACTGTTCTGGAGACTGCTGGCCACCAGCGGAGCCGTATTCCAGAGTTCCTGTCCCGCGCGGATCGAGTCCGGGTCGGGTAGCGGGGGTGTCCAAGATCCGGGAGCATCCTCCACAAAATCGGTGGGCGGGAGGACCTTGCTTCCATCATCTGTTACGAAGTTCCAGGCAAGGACGCGATAACCACTCGCAAGTCCGTCAGACTCATTGAACCGAAAACGGATGGTGTTACCACCAGCGACAGCCGAGCCGGTCGGAAGGGCCAAAGTTAACTCCAGCGTCGAGAAACCTCCGCCAATGCCACCGAAAGCCTTCCCGGGAGCGGCAACTGACACGGTGTCGTTTCTGAGCGGTATCCATACGCTCGAATTCACTTGGACACTGGCTTGCGTTTGATATCGCAGCCCATGCACCTGCAGCCATAGAGATCTCACCGAGTCGCATTGCGACGCCGTGAGAGTGAACGTTCGGCTCGTTGTCGTTCCGTCCGAACCTAGGACTTCGATCGGCAATTCCATGCGGCCAGGCGTGGCATCCGCAGATCCGATGGGGATCGATAGCATAGCGAGAAATAGGGAAAGAAGAAGGTCAGGCCACATATCTCCGTCCATTACCACGATAATGCCACAGGTGTGGCCTGTCGTCCCAAAAACGCGTAGCGCTTACCGATATACCTGACACATGGCCGTACAGTCGAGCGGGCGTCATGGTGACTTCTTCACGGCCATGTTTAGCGATGCATCTGGGCTGCTACCAAGGTCGCTAGTGTAAAACGGCCTCAAGCTCTGGTAGCCTAAGATGCGCGGACCCAACCCTTCCCCCAAGAAAGAAAGATTGTTGGAAGGCACGGTACACCCAACTCTACCGCAAGTCCTAACGCGTAGTCCGATCTCATGCAAGGCGGGCGGCCCAGCTTCCCTGTCTTTTTGGGGGGAAGTACGCGGAAATCCCATCTGGGAATTGAGCGTAGTCTCGTGCTTCTTCGAGGCTCTGTCAAATAACATCCTTAGGAGAATCTACCATGCAGAAATCAACGTTTCTCTTGGTTCCAGCACTTTTGGTTGCCACGAGTACGTCTGTGCAGAGTTCAAGTTCGGCAGCTCATGCGGACTTCATCAATGCTCAAGGCCAGAAAATCGGCACAGCGCTGCTTACACAAACTGAAAACGGAGTGAAGATCGATATAAATGTGGCACAGCTTCCTGCAGGAACGCATGCATTTCACGTCCACGCGGTCGGTAAATGCGATGTCCCGGACTTCAAGTCGGCCGGAGCGCATTTTAATCCTGCGGGCCGGCAACACGGAAAAGACAATCCGAACGGCGCACACGCCGGCGACATGCTGAATTTTGAGGTGGGCGCTGATGGAACAGCCAAGTTCTCAACTGCGAACTCAGCCGTGACGTTTGGGGCTGGCCCGAATTCTTTATTTCATGACGGCGGAACTGCTTTAGTAATTCACGAGAAGGCTGACGATTACAAGACCGATCCCGCCGGAAATGCGGGCAACCGAATTGCCTGCGGTCTAGTAATGAGGTAAATCGAAGGTGCTGATGCTTACAACCGCGTACTAAGCAATCGCGCGATCGATTATGGCATTGGCTTGATCGCTGCGGCACGCGAAGCCGTTGGCGTCGATACCGATATTGCCGTCGATTGCCATTGGCGCTACCACTCTAGTGATGTAGTCAAGGTCGCGCGGGAGCTCGAGCCTTTTCGCTTGTTGTGGCTCGAAGATCTTGTGGCACCAGAGAATGTCGCGGCACGGAAAGAAGTGAATGCGAAGGTTCGCATTGCGATTGCCACGGGCGAGAATCTGTTCCTGTTCGAAGGATTTCAGGAAATCATCACGCTGCAGTTCCTTAGCGTGGTGACTCCTGATCTGCAGAAGGTTGGCGGCTTGGCCGTGGCGCAAGCATCGCACAGTTTGCCGATGTGCATTCCATGCCGGTAGCGCCGCGCAATATCAGTAGCCCCGTGGGGACTCTGGCCGCCACTCATTTTTGCGCGGCCATACCCAATTTCCTTGCGCGAGTTCCACGCCAGCGAGGTTCCTTTCTGGGATGACTTCGTAACCGGGCTGCCGCACCCCTTGATCCAAGGCGGATTCATTCGTCTTCCTGACCAGCCGCGCCTTGGTGTGACATTGAACGAAGAGGTCGCCCGGCGCTACGTACGGAAGGGCGAGGCGTTTTTTGAGTGATTGTGGGGTACCACGATCAGGCGAAACCTCGTGGTAAGATGCCCAGCGAATTCGGTCGCTGGTGCCGGGAAGATCAAAGAGGTCAGCGGGAAATGAGCACGACGAAATTGTGGAACTCCGACGACGAGCTCTTTGCCCTGGTACAGCGTGAATTGTTCACATGCGTGGTGGGCGATGTGATGGATAAAATGGAACTCCAACACCAGTTCCTCCCGCCGCAAATCCAGCCGCTCTCGCCGGCTATGGTCGTCGTGGGGCGGGCGATGCCGGTCCTTTCCGTGGATGTTTTTACGGAAAAAATCGCCGGTACAGCCAACAAGCTGATGGACAAGCCCTTCGGGCTGATGTTGGAAGCGCTCGACGATCTTCGCAAGAACGAGATCTACGTCAACACTGGTTCCTCGCCCCGGAATGCTCTGTGGGGCGAATTGATGAGCACGCGGGCCCGGATACTGGGTTGCCGTGGCGCGGTGTTGAACGGGTACGTCCGAGATACGAACCCCATATTGAAGATGGGTTTTCCTACCTTCGCGTTCGGTTCCTATGGACAAGACTCGGCACCTCGTTACAAGGTCATCGACTTCCGTGTGCCGGTCGAAATTGGCGCAGTGCGCCTCCGACCCGGCGACATCCTTTTCGGCGACGTTGACGGCGTGTTGCTTGTTCCTGCGGAATCCGAAGCCGAGGTTTTCAGCCGCGCCCTCGAGAAGGCTCGCGGCGAAAAGCGCGTGCGCAAAGCGATCGAGGAGGGCAGCAGCGCCCTGGAAGCGTTCGAGAAATACGGAATCATGTAGGCGGCGACTGTGGTAACCATCGATCTTTCCGGAAAAGCGATCCTAATCACCGGCGCTTTGGGCGCGATCGCCGAACATATGGCACGGAGACTGAGCGCCGCAGGCGCGACGCTGGCCCTCACGGACATCAAGCCGGAGGCCGAAGCAAAGCGCACTTTGCACGATCGGCAGATTCCGCCTTTTGCCTACACATACCTCACCGCTGACCTTACGGACTCAACACAGGTCGACGCCTTGGTGAATGCCGCGTTTGAAAGGTACCCGTCGCTCGACATTGTCCTCGGCCACGCGGGTGGCTGTGGTTTGCATCCCTTTGCCACCACGCCGCAGGCCGACTATGAGCGCATTTTCCGTTTTAACTTTTTTGCGCAGACCTATGTGGCGAGAGCCGTGCTGGCAAAGTGGATGGAACGGAAAATCCCGGGCCACCTGATCTTCACCTCTTCCTATGTGGCGCGCATGCCGCATACACAGATTTCCTCCTATGCAGCCGCGAAGGCCGCGTTAGAGAATTTCGCGCGCAGCCTGGCGATGGAATATGCGCTCAACGGCATTCGCATCAATGTCGTCTCACCCGGCAACGTCGCGGCGGGAAGTTCCTTGAAGGTGTTCGAGGAAGATCCAGCATACCGGGAGTTTGTGCTGCGCGTTTCGATGGGCCGAAGGAACAGCCCGGAATCCATCGCCGATACGTTTGTTTTCTTGTGTTCGCCGCTAGCCGCGGAGATCAATGGGCAGGTGCTCAGCCCGGACTATGGCGCCGGCATCGGGAACCGCCTATGAAAATCGGGCTCGGGTTATATCGACATATGTTGACGCGCGAATACTATGACTTTGCGCGTCAGTGCGGTTGCACGCACGTTGTCGTGCATCTGGTTGACTACTTCAAGGAAAGCTCCAACAATCCCCGCGACAATCAACCTACGGGATCCAAACACCAGCCGTGGGGAATGGCCGGAGACCCGAATGAACTTTGGACCACCCATGAGTTGAAGAAACTTTGCCGCGAAATTGAAGGATCCGGCCTTGTCCTGGCGGCCGTTGAGAATCTCGACCCCGCACATTGGCACGACATTCTTCTCGATGGTCCGCAGCGTGCGCAGCAAGTCGAAAAGGTCAAAACTTTGCTTCGCCGCCTTGGTGAAGCCGGTATTTTGGTGCTGGGTTATAACTTTAGTTTGGCCGGCGTCTGTGGGCGTATTAAGGCCCCCACAGGACGTGGGAAGGCGGTCGCCCTGGGCATGGACGGTCCCTGCGACGACGTTCCCATACCCAACGGCATGATCTGGAACATGATTTACGACCGCAACGCCCCTGCCGGAAACTTGCCTTCGATTTCCCATGAGCAGCTCTGGGACCGCTTGCGGAGATTTCTGGAGGAGGTGATACCCGTTGCCGAGAAGTGCGGAGTGCGGCTCGCTGCGCACCCGGATGACCCTCCGATGCCGACGATGCGGCAACAGCCGCGACTCGTCTACCAGCCCTATATGTATCAACGGCTCATCGACCTGGTGCCCAGCCCGAGCAACGCCCTGGAACTTTGTGTTGGCACGCTCGCCGAGATGACCGACGGCGACATTTACGATGCGGTCGACAAGTACAGCCAACAACAGAAGATCGCCTACGTGCACCTCCGCAATGTCACCGGCAAAGTGCCTCACTATCAAGAGACCTTTATTGACGACGGCGACGTGGACATGATTCGCATTCTCGCGATTCTGCACCGCAACCGGTTCGATGGAGTGGTGATTCCGGATCACTCCCCGCAGATGAGTTGTGCCGCGCCCTGGCACGCGGGCATGGCACACACGCTGGGGTTCATGCTGGCGGCAAAGGCGGTTTTCGAATCTCACGACAGTGCGGAACTGGAACGGGCGGCCCGTGGCAACAATTAGTCGGAACGGCAACTCCGCTTTGGCTCATTTACGCATTCCGCTGATCCTCGCTGCCGCGATTTCTACTTTGGGCGGCTTGCTCTTCGGCTACGACAACATCGTCATCAGTGGAGCCATCGGCTTTCTAAGTCAACGCTTTCGTCTGGACACGGCCGGCGTTGGCTGGGCCGCGGGATGCGCCCTGCTGGGTTGCATTGTAGGCTGCGCTGGTGCCGGGGGCGTCGCTGATTATCTCGGCAAGAAGATGGGTCTCGGGATTTGCGCCTTGTGTTTCGCCCTTTCCTCCGTTGGCATGCTTTTCGCGGCAAATCTCAATCAGTTCGTGCTCTGGCGGCTCATTGGAGGATTGGGCATTGGCGCCGCGTCGGTTATTTCTCCGAATTACATCGCAGAGATTGCTCCCACGCGGATTCGCGGACGCTGCGTGACGCTCTACCAACTGGGCATTGTGGTGGGAATTCTGGCCGCGGTCTTTGTGAACATGCTGATTCAGCGCATGGGCAACGAGGCCTGGAACGTCTCAATGGGGTGGCGTTGGATGTTCTTTGCTGGGGTTGCGCCAGCCGTCCTGTTCGGCGTGATGATTCTGCCTGCCGTCGAGAGCCCTCGCTGGCTTATGAAAATGGGCCGCCGCATGGAGGCAATGGATACGCTTGCGAAAATCAACGGCTCGGAGGCCGCTCGCGCTGAAGTGGAGGAAATTGAAAATGCGCTGACCGTGGAAGAAGACCATCTCTCCGAACTGTGGACGACCTTCCGGCACCCGCTACTGCTGGGCATCATGCTGGCCGGTTTGCAGCAAATCAGCGGAATCACCCCCGTTTTTTCGTTCTTGCCGGAGATTTTCCGCTCTACGGGGACGGCCACGAGTGATGCGTTCTTTCAGTCCGTGCTTGTGAGCTTGATCAATTTGATCTTCACGCTATGCGCCTTGTGGCTGGTGGACCGCGCCGGACGCAAAACCCTGATCCTTGCGGGGACATCGTTGCAATTCGTTTCGCTTATGCTGGCCGGCTGGTTCTATCATGCACACGGCGGCGGAGTAGCGATCCTGGTTTCGGTGATGAGCTTTGTTGCGGGTCACGCATTCGGCAACGGTGTGGCGTGCTGGGTAATCATCTCGGAAATCTACCCCACCAAGGTTCGAGGCCGAGGCATGTCCATCGCCACCACGGCGCTCTGGCTTGTAGGCTATCTCTGGAACCAGTTGTTTCCAGTCACGCAGAAGCACCTGGGGTCCGACGGCACTTTCTGGGTTTTTGGGGCCGGCGCGCTGTTGACCATCATTCTGGTAGGCTCTCTTGTTCCCGAGACCAAGGGGCGTTCGCTCGAGCAGATCACTCGAGGTTGGCTTCGGCAGGAGTCCGGCGCGGGGATAAGCTCATGAGACAGACTTGGCGCTGGTTTGGCCCTCACGACCTCATTTCTCTTGCGCACGCCAGGCAGGCGGGCGCCACAGGAATCGTCACGGCCTTGCATCACATTTATAGTGGCGAGGCCTGGCCACTCGAGGAAGTTCTCAAACGCAAAGCCGAAATTGAGTCCGCTGGTTTGGTTTGGTCGGTAGTGGAAAGCATACCGGTGCACAACTCCATCAAGCTTGGCACCGAGCCCCGCCGCAAGTACGTCGCCAAGTGGAAAGACACCCTCGCGGCCATCGCCAAGGCTAGCGTGCCGGTGGTCTGTTACAACTTCATGCCGCTGGTCGACTGGACCCGCACAAACTTGCGGTGGCCTCTACCGAGCACGGGCTTGGCCTTGCGCTTTGACGCCATCGATTTTGCGGCCTACGACCTTTTCATTCTGGCGCGCCCAAACGCTGAGATCGACCATCCGCCGAAGCGCGTGGTAGCCGCTCGCGTGCGTTTCGAAGCCATGTCGCACGCACAGCGGGACGAACTCGAGCAAGCGATTATCGCCGGACTCCCCGGTGCGGAAGCTTTCTACAACCGCAAAACGTTTCTCGAATCGCGTGCGCAGTGGCAGGGAATTACGAGCGACGATTTGCGCTCGGCGCTCGCTGCGTTTTTGCGCGAAGTCGTGCCGGTGGCGGAGGAACTCGGTCTCACACTTGCCATTCACCCCGATGATCCGCCCTGGCCACTGTTCGGCCTGCCCCGTGTTGTTTCTACAGCCGACGATGCCCGGTTCATTCTCAACGCCGTGAACAGCCGCGCGAACGGCCTAACCTTCTGCGCAGGTTCATACGGCGCTCGGGCTGATAACGATTTGCTGGCTATGGTTCGAGAGTTCGCGTCGCGCATCCATTTTGTGCATCTCCGCCAAGTCGTGCGCGAAACCGATGGTTCGTTCTATGAAGCTGACCATCTTCACGGCAGTTCCGATATGCTGGGCGTGATCCGCGCGTTGTTGGCGGAGGAATCTCGACGCAGGTGCGCCAACCGCAAGGATCACGAAATTCCCATGCGTCCCGATCACGGGCACGTGCTCGGCGACGAGATCCACCGAAAAACCAACCCGGGATATTCGTACGTCGGCCGCTTGAAGGGACTCGCGGAATTGCGCGGTGTCATCGAAGCCTTCCAGTACATAACTCCGGAGTTCGGTCCATGAACCCTGCGTGCTACCGATCTCTGGCGGCGAGGAGACTACACTCGTGAGCAACCCACCCATGACGGAATTCCTCAACAAGATTGCTATCGTCACCGGCACGACCGGGATTGGCCGCGCCGTGGCCCTCCGGCTTGCGGCTAGCGGGGCGAGCGTCCTGGCCTGTGGCATCGAGGGGAAAGCCAACCGCGAACTCCAACAGCATGCCGATGCGCAAGGCTATGCCCTACAGGTCGAACTGAGCGATGTAAGCCGCCCGGAGCAGGTCCAAGAGGCCGTTGAGAAAGCGGTCAGGAAATTCGGCGGCGTCGATTACCTCGTGAATTGCGCGGGCATTCATCCCTTCGGTACTGTTGTCGAGACAGACCCGGAAACCTGGAATCGGTGTCTCACGGTGAATGTCGGGAGCGTGTATCTGCTGGCGCACTTTGCCATACCGGAAATAGTAAAGCGTGGCGGAGGCGCGATCGTCGTGGTCGCCTCCGTGCAGGGCCACGCGTGCCAACGAGGCGTGGCGGCCTACACGGCTTCTAAGGGCGCTCTTCTCTCGTTGACGCGCGCTCTTGCCCTCGACCATGCGGCCAATCGCATCCGCGTCAATTCCATCAGTCCAGGATCGATTCGCACACC
>Ga0306921_10009161_pt1 | contig 10490 bp, 9 predicted proteins | sample sta12Cox44000080_FD_203760 | JGI IMG/M metagenome (GOLD analysis project Ga0306921, IMG submission 203760) | Lab enrichment of tropical soil microbial communities from Luquillo Experimental Forest, Puerto Rico - statoxic.12C.oxic.44.000.080 (v2)... | ecosystem: Environmental > Terrestrial > Soil...
TTGATGTTCGTGTGACCCAAGTAGGTCGACAGCGCAACAAAGTGTCGGGACACCGCTTGGGGTCTCGTTGTGCACCGCTGAAGCGCTCGTGTTGCGAAGGTGTGCCTCAGATCGGTGATGCGGGGTCGGCGCGATCGGTCCGGCGCTATCTTGGCAAGCCGCACCACAAGCACGAAGGTCTCTTGCATGGCGCGGAAGCCCAGTTGCTTGCCACCGCGGCCGACGAACAAATGGTCGTCGGGCGTTCCGAGCCGGCGACGCACTGCGAGGTAACGATCGAGGGCGGCAACGACCGAACCATGCAAAGGCACAAGGCGGCTCTTGTTGAACTTCGTTTCGGCGATGCGGAGAACACCACCCGGCAGGATATCTCCCAACCTGAGGCGCAATGCTTCGGATGTACGCAAGCCCGTCGCGGCGATCAGACCGAACAACGTCACATAGAGCTGTGGCCGGAGCGGCGTGATTATGTTGGGTCGAAGCTGGCCTGCCTTGTCGAGGATGCGGCCGATTTCTTCAGGCATATAGATATAAGGTATGGGTCTTGTCTTCCGGTCGGCAAACAGCCTCGCCGGCGGGATTTCGTGGGCGGAATCTGCAGCTCGCAGGAAGATCGCAAGTCGCACCGTGTAGCCCAGCCGGCAGCAGCGCTGACCTCGTGTGCCGCCCAATGCCGACCACTCGACTGCGGTGGCCGCCCTCACGTGCGTGTCGCCTCGACTGGTCGCAAACTCGGCGAACGCTCGCAGGTTCATCGCCACTTTGTCGAGTTTGAAGCCCAACGATCGGCGTAGTGCCAGGTAGTGTTCGATATCATCGATCAGCATGGCAGCCTCCCCGCCCAAGGCTGTGCAATCTCCGACAGCAAGTTGAAGTCCACCTTGGCGTAGTGCATCGTCATCTGCGGCGACGTGTGGCGCAGCACTGCGCAGACGCCCGGCAAGCTGACGCCGCGCCGAAGCATGGCGGTTGCGGCCGAATGACGGAGGACGTGAGCGCCTTTATGGGCGCTCTCGATTCCCGCTCTGTTCAGCGTGCGCTTTACGATGCATTTCACGGTGATGCGCGACAGCGGACAAATCGGTGCAGACTCGGTTAGGAACAGTCGAGGTGTTCGAAGGCGCGGTCTTGTTCGTCCGAGATAGGCGAGGATCGCGTCCCCGACCTCTTGCGTGAGCGGAAGCCATTCGGCGCGCTGCGATTTTCCGAAGATGGCCAGCCGACCGTTCTTCCAGTCGACGTCGGTAATCTTGAGGTTCGCAACCTCACCGGCCCGCAGGCCCAAGCGAGCAAGCAAGAGTACCACTGCCCTGTCCCGAAGCCGGTCTTCGCCGCCGCAAGCCGCGATCGCGCGCTCGACATCTTCTTCAACGAGATACCTGGGAACGGACGCAAGCTGCCAATTGGCGATCGTCGGGAGGGCATATTCGCGGCCGACGGGGCATCGCTCGGTCGCCACAAGGAAACGAAGGAACCCCCGGATAGCAACCGCGTAGTTCTTCATCCGTCCAACCTTGTGGCGCTTTGCGCGATCGAGCATGAAGCCGCGCAGCGCACTCGCGGTGTACGCACTCGGGTCATCGCCCAATGTGTGCAGCAGATCGATGATCGAACGTTGCCGGAGTTCAAGCGTCGTTTCCGCAATACCGCGATGTTGACGCGCCCATTTGAGGAACTCGCCAAGGATGGGCCATTTCTCCGCCGGCGAGGGCGGTGCAGCCGGCTTCTGGAGGACGCCCCGATCTTGAAGATATCGGATGAAGAGCCGGCCTGCGCCGACATACGCTTTTCTGCTTTTCTTCCCTTTGAACACTGCTGCGGATGCGGCCAGGCCGTCCACCGCGTCGCGGAGCGCGAAGCCCGACGCGTGCATCCAGTCAGTCCAACCTGCGAGCAGCCTCACTTTCTCTTCAATCGTGCTCGTCGTGTACCCACGATCTCGAAGCCATTCTTGAAAGCCATCGACGTGCGGCGCGGCGAAGTGGAGCCGCCCCTCTATGGGGTTGGCATGCTTGCGCTTCTGCTTTGACATGATGCCTCCTTGGTTTGATGGAGGCCGAATCCTTATGCGCCCTGCCGCCGCCCAATGCGCTGAACAGGGAAGCGCGACGCTTCTGTCCACCGAATACACAAGCGAGCTTGGAGGGGCTTGGTCGCGTTCCGACAGGTCAGCGGTGTCGGCCGACGCCAATCACCTGCTGATCTGGTGGCGACCGCAGGCCTGAGACTGCGCGAGCGCCCTGGCTCTTCCTATCTGGAATTATGCGGAGCGATCTCCCCGCGAAAGCGGCGGACGACAGCGCTTCAACCGCAACCGCTCCGCATAATCCTCCGCTCCGCATAATCGGCTCGGCCGACGAAGACCCGATGGGAGGGCGCGTTGTCGTTGCTCCGGTTTGCTTCGGGGACAATGCGGACGCCCTTCGCCTGCACGCTCAGGGTCACGATCTCGCCCTGAAACTCGGCATTGACCTTCTTGAACGAGCCGATGTTCGCCATGGTAATTCTCCTCTGATCTCTGTTTCGAGCCCGCGACCATCGCAGCCTCGACGGCGATCGACGGGCCGGGAGCGATCGACGCCGCACTCGGTTTCGAGCCGGAGCGACGCGGAGGACGGCGGGGCGCCGACTTGTTTGATGCGCGAGGAATGCCGGCACAGCCGGCAGGGGAAAGAAGTCGGCGACCGCCGTTGCGGCAAGGCGATCGAGGCGAAGCCGTCTTCCGGCCAGATCAAGCCATGAGAGGCCGTATGGCCGCGATCGAATACGCAGGATGAAGAGGAAATGGCGGACGCTCGATCCTGAAGATCCTCGAGTCGGGTGGGGCTGCCCCGGCGAAGCCGCGATCGCGCTCATGCCGCAGCCAGCCGCCGACACGGCCTCCGGCCTCCACCCGGTCTACGGCAGTGAAACATCGGGTTCAGCACGAAGCGTCCAACCGAGAGCCACAGCTCGATCTTTCACGCGATCAAAACATGGCACCCCGTCACACTGCTGTTTCCGGACGGCGAGATAAGCAGTTTCGGCTGGTCTTCAGCGCTGCTTCAGCCGTGCGGCAAGCCGGGCTGGCCAGCACACCCGGCCGATTGCTCCGACGGGCGGGAAACAAGGCGCGCCCAGGCAGTCGATCCGACCACCGCGGCACCGATGATCGCAAACACGTGTCGCCATGTGTCGGAGGGCATTCCCATGGTGCTGACTCCCAGGACAAGGTGATAGCCCGCGAACGCGGCGGGCAGCGCGAACGCGGCTGCGATCATGGTTCTCAGGATCGTTGATCGGCTGTGCACGAACGCGAATTGGCCGGCGACCAGCGTGGTCGCACCAGCGGCCATAGCGATTGCGGCCCCACCGATTGGACCTGCACCCGTGTGGTAGGCGAAGAGGCCTCCGGCGACGGCGGCGAAGAACGGCAAGGCGTATACGGCCAGGTTAAATGTGGCGTTCCCAAAAATGTGGCGCAGAGCGCGACACGCGTTTCTGTGGACTACAGAAGCTCGCTCCTTACGCCACATATTTGCGCGTGGATGATCGTTGTTCACCATCAACGGTGGAGGATCGATCATGCACGACGAACTATTCAAGCGGCCAACCGTTATTGCGCGCTATCGGGCGGGACCCTACGCGGAGTCCCGTGAGCGCTTTCTGAAGCAGGCGCGCGCGGATGGATATTCCCGGCCGGCGCTGGGGCGCATTGCCTGGGCGTTGCTTCTCGTAGCGAAGGTGGTTCATCGCAACGGCGGAAGCATTAGTATCGAGCAGCTGAAGACCGCGCTTCGCCGTCAGGTCCGGCTGAGCCTCACGGCACGTTCGCCGTCCTCGCATGCGACGGCAATTTTTCTCCACTTTGGCGAAGCTTGGCTCCGCAGTATCGGAGGGTTGACGGTAGCCGCAGAAGTGCCGCTTCGGTTTGCGTCAGAAGTGGCGGCATTTTCGGAATACATGCGTGTCGAACGCGGCCTCTCTCCAGTGACGATCGCAACGCGCGAATGGCAGATGCATCGGTTCTTCGCTGCATTGCCGACCCGGATTCAATCGCTTGATGGGGTAAGCCTTGGCGATATCGACGCATTTCTGCAATCGGAAGCTCGATGTGGTTGGAGCCGCAGGTCCTTGCATGGCGTGGGCAGCAGCTTGCGCTGCTTTTTTCGGTACGCGGCGTATCGGGGATGGTGCAGATCCGATCTCGTGGAAGGCATTGACCTGCCCCGACTGTATGCGCTTGAGGATATTCCGCGCGCGCCAACCGCGAACGAAGTCGGCCGTCTCCTCGAAGCCGCCGGGTTCGACGATGACCCTGTCAAAATTCGTGACCACGCGGTTCTGTCGCTGTTGATCTACTACGGCCTGCGACGTGGAGAAGTCGAGCGGCTGACGCTGGACGACGTCGACTGGGCGGCTGAGAAGATTCACATCACGAGGCCCAAACTGCGCCGACCGCAATACTACCCACTGGCTGTACCGGTCGGAGAGGCGATCTTGCGCTACCTTCAACGGGCGCGGCCGCGCTGTTCGCACCGAGCCCTGTTCCTCACCATCAAGGCGCCTTTCCGCCCACTGTCGGGTGACAGTATCAGTGCCATGGTACGGGCGAGGTTGACCGAGCAGGGCGTGAAGTTGGATCGGCTCGGCGCGCATTGCCTGCGCCACGCATGTGCAAGCCAGCTCTTGGATGCTGGGTTCACCTTGAAGCAGATCGCCGATCATCTCGGCCATCGCAGCATAAATACCACTCGAATCTACACGAAGATCGATCTGCGCGGCCTGCGCCAGGTGGCGGAACTCGACTTGGGAGGGCTGCTATGAGCACGGCCGACGCCATTGCCACCTACATCGAGTACAAGCGCTGCCTCGGCCAGCGTTTCACAGCTGGAGGCGCAATTCTAATTGCGTTCGGAAAGTCCGTCGGTGATCGCGCACTTTGCGATATTCGCCCCGCGATGATTGCACGGTTCCTGGATCGCAATGGAGCGTCCGACGAGACTGTGCACAAGAAGCGTTGCGTCCTAGCGGCCTTCTTTCGTTTTGCGGTCACGCGTCGCCTGTTGACGACGTCCCCAATGCCAAGTTGTACGCACAAGCGCCGTGCATCATCATACACGCCCTACATATATTCCGAAGCGGAACTCAAGCGGCTTCTCGCAGCGATTCCGAAAGCGGCTGGTCCGTATGCCGACATCGATGCAGATACGCTGCGCACATTCCTGCTGCTCCTGTACGGTGCAGCCCTGCGCTGTGGTGAAGCGATTCGTCTCAAGATCGAAGACGTAGATATCTCGCAATCATTGATACACGTTCGCGGGACAAAGTTCTTCAAGACACGCATCGTCCCCCTGAGCGGCAGCTTAAACACCGTGATAGCGGCGTTCATCGCAAGGCATCGCCGCCAGCATTTGGAGGGGAGTTCGCTCTTCTCGAAGCGCGATGGCACGGATCTGACCGACTCGGCACTCGGCGCTGCATTTCGCCGCTTACGTACGATTGCCGGCGTTCAGAGGGATGGTGGCGCCCGCAACCAGCCTCGCATGCACGATCTCAGGCATTCGGCTGCTGTCCACCGTGTCACCGCGTGGTATCGCGAAGGTGCGGACTTGAACGATCTTCTGCCCAAGCTGGCGACTTACTTAGGTCATAAGGATCTGTCGGGGACGCAGCGTTACCTGACAATGACCCAAGAACTGCTTGGCGAAGCCAGCCGTCGCTTCCAAGCATTCGCCCAGGGGGCGCGTCATGACTGACCCGACCTCGCTGGGACACTGGATCCGACGATTTCTCATGGAGTATGCAGCATCGGAGCGGAACCTGTCGGCAAACACGCGGGCAAGCTATCGCGACATGCTGGTCCTCCTGGTCCCTTATGCGGCAAGACACAAAAGAGCTGCCATTGATGAGTTATCGGTGACCGATCTCTCGGCCGAGGTGGTACGTGCCTTTCTCACGTACCTCGAGGGTGAGAGGCGATGTTGCACGGCCACACGTAACCAGCGGCTGGCCTCGATACACGCTCTGGCCCGGTTCATCGCCGAGCATAGCCCGCAACATCTCGATTGGTTCACCCAGCTCCGAATGGTGCCGATGAAGAAGGGCGTTACTTCCGGCGTCACGTACTTGGAGAAGGCAGAAGTCGATGCGCTACTTGCTGCCCCCGATCAAACATCAAACCAGGGAAGGCGCGATTATGCCTTGCTCCTCTTCCTCTATAACTCCGGTGCTCGTGTGAGCGAAGCCGCTTCCGTCCGGATCGGTGATATCGATTGGCACTCCAAGTCCGTTCAAATTGTCGGCAAGGGGGTTAAAAAGCGGCGTTGCCCACTCTGGAAGTCGACCATCGAGCACCTGCGTCGGTTGGCAGGCCAACGCCCGGTCGATACGACCCTGTTCCTGAATCGGCGTGGCGAGCCATTCACGCGATACGGCATTCACACGCTCGTCGAACGTTACGTCACACGCTTGCGCACCTCCTTGCCGTCCCTTCGGGGCAGGCGGATCAGTCCCCATGTCATCCGCCACACGACTGCCACCCACCTGCTGCAGGCAGGCGTCGACATCAATACGATCCGAGCCTGGCTCGGACACGTGTCGCTTGATACCACCAACATCTACGTCGAGATCGACCTCGCAACAAAGGAGCGCGCGCTGGCAACGCTGGCTCGGGGTGCCACGCGAGGGATAAAAGGAGGGTGGTCCAAGCAGCCAGATGTCATGGCCTTTTTGCGCAGCCTGTGATCTCTCTGACCCTGTAACCTCTCTAAATATGTGGCGCAGCAATCACCCGGTCTCGCTGGTGGGCGGGCCGGATCCGCTCTGCGCCACATTTTTGGGAACGCCACATTTAACCTCTTATGTGGTTGAGCACATAAGAGGTTGAAGGCGAGCCAGCAAAGAACTCCCAGCCCGGCAACGCTCAGAATGATGGCAATAGTCATCGCATCCTCCGTGACGATGAAGTCGGTTGGATGCGCCGCCACCACCACCTTGGCGCCCAACGACGATAGCCGATCTGTTGCCCGATGGGAATCCCTATGACGGATGTCCGGTCGAGATGATGCCAAACCGCCAGGATCGCGACCGAGTGGAGCCGCGCTCATGCGCCGCCCCCCGCCTTCACCAGGGCAGGCTCATCGCCGAACTTCCACACCGGGATACCGAGCTTGCGGGCCTTGTCGGCCAGGTTGGCGGAGATGCCCGAGCCCGGGAAGACGATGACGCCGATCGGCAGGACCGCAAGAATTTGATCGTTGCGCTTGAACGGCGCGGCCTTGGCGTGGCGGGTCCAGTCGGGCTTGAACACGATCTGCGGCACCTTGCGATTATTGGCCCAGCAGGCGGCGATGCGCTCGGCGCCCTTGGGGCTGCCGCCATGGAGCAGCACCATGTCAGGGTGTTTGGCATGGACCTTGTCGAGCCTGTCCCAGACGGCGCGATGGTCGTTGAATTCAAGACCACCGGTGAAGGCGATCTTGGGGCCGGCCGGCAGCAGCACCTCAGCCTCGCTGCGGCGCTTGGCAGCGATGAAGTCCCGGCTGTCGATCATCGCGGCCGTGAGGGCACGATGGTTGACCATCGACCCGGTACGGGGGCGCCAAGATGACCCGGTGTGGCGCTCGAACTGTTTGGCGGCCTGGTCGCGGAAGGACTCCATGCTGTTGCGTCGCTCGATGAGGGTTAGGCCCTCTGCGATCAGGCGCTCTAGCTCGACCGAGCGGATTTCCGAGCCGTCCTGCTCCTTCTGGCTGCGCTTTTGCGCCGCTTCGTTGTCGTCGAGATCGCGCTCCACCCGGTTGGCGGCGCGATGGAAGAGATTGACGGTCGACCAGAGCAGGTCGGTGAGGTCTGGTTCGAGGCGCGTGTCCTGCAGCGTCGAGATCAGCGCATCGAAGATATCGGCCACGGCGCCGCCGATGGCCTTGGCTTCGGGCAGTGGCCTGGGGTCGGGCTCGTCCTGGAAGGGACGGTAGCCATAGAGCTGGAGCTCGGTGAGGACGAGGTCGGCGGGGGATGAGGCGTGTGGGGGCTCGAAGTCGAAAACGTCGCGGTCGGTCATCGTGGTGATTCCCTTCGTCGGATCGGCCGCGCCCATCGCGGCCTTCACGGCGATCACCTGACGGCGGGCGGGCCGGGCCGGCACCGCCGAGCGCAGCGTGAGCGGCCGAAGCGCCAGCGGAGGACGGCGGGCGGCGGCTATTTTGTTTCGCGATGCAAAGCCGGAGGATTGCAGTCGCATGCGTCGCGGATTGACCCGGCGGTGGAAAATAGTCGCCGCCCGCCGTTGCGGACCCGGACCGCTTGCCGTCCGATCGCCCTCTCGAAGGCCGTGGGCGCCTTTCCGACGAAGGGGCTCCCCCAGATCGACCGATGCCGCCAGAAACTGGCTAGCCAAGGGACGACTCACGCCCTCATGTCGGCCTCCTCGGTTGCGATCATGAATCGGGCGACATCCTCCGGGACGAGTTGCACACGCAAGGCGGCCCGAAGATCGTCAATGCCCCGACGCATGAGGTCTTCGTTGAAGTCGCCGAGTGTCGGCGAGAGCGCGATCGGCTCGACCCCGGCCGCCCGTGCCCGCTCGGTCAACGTCGCGGTCACGGCATCGCCGGCGGGATCGCGATCTTGAGCGACATAGAGACGCCGTAGCGTTACCGGGAACAGGAGAGCGGCGAGGTGATTTGCCGAGAGCGCAGCGACCAGAGGCATCGTTGGCAAGGCGCTGCGAAGCGACAGCATGGTTTCGATGCCTTCGCCGGCGGCCATCACGTCGTGGGCGATCCCAAACCGCACGCCATTTCCGAGGAGATGGCCCATCGCTCGCCGCGGCGTGTCGACGGGAGCCTTGCCGCGGCTGGATGGGTCGAGCCAGGTGCGGTGCGCCCCGGTGATCGTGCCAGCGACGTCCGTCACGGCCGCAATCAGCGCCGGCCACGTCTCGGTGGGTGCATCGTGGTCAGGACGGTAATAACAGCGCGGATGAAAGCGTAGTGCGCTGAATCCATGCACGGCCATGATGCCTCGGCGGCGCAGATAAGTTTCTGCGATCGTGCCCGAGATCGGCTGCGCCATGGCGAACAGCCGGCGGGCAGATTCGGGCGACCCTGTCGGAGCTGGCGACAACTGGCGGCCCTTCGGTTTGGGCCGTGGCAGGCTCAGGAACAAGCGCGCCTCGTCGCACACGTCACGCATGCGATCGAGCCCCCGGTTCATGGCAATGAGATCGAGCAGGTCGCCATGTTCCGCCGTTGCGGCATCGGTCCATTTTCCGGCGGCGCCCTTGCCGCTGTCCGGCCCCCTGAGCCGGACGAACAGGCTACGTCCCGGCGTGTTCGCGACATCGCCAACGAGCCAGTAGCGGCCCTGGCGGCGACCGTTGGAGAGATAGTAGCGGCACACCGCCTCGGCATCGCGCGCGAGACGGTGAGCGAGATCTGCGGCTTCGGATGACATGATGTCGTCCTCATGCCGCAGCCTTGTCGGCGATGCCGAGGAGCGGATACCGGTCCAGCAGATTGCCTAGGATAGCGGGTCCGGACGCGCCGGTCGGCACGAACAGACGCAGCTTCCACGAGATGATCTCGGACACGAGCCCGAACGCCTTTAGCCGGTCGACCATGCCATCCGTGAAGCCGGAGAGCTCGATCCGGAAATCGCCCATGACCTTGGCGCGGCGCAGCGCCAGCCCGTCCTGAAGCTGCAGGACCGTCCTGCCGTCGAGCAAAGCAGTGAAGGCGTCTGCCGGCGTCGGCGTCGGATTGGCGCTGTTGACCGCCTGCGCGACCCAGGCAGGCGAGACCAATCGGCCGATAACGCGTTCGCCGGCGTCGGTCTGCAGCCGATAGACGCGGACGGAGTCGACCGGCAACTGCTTCCAGATCGGCAGCAGGAGGCCAGTGACGATGTGGAGCTCGCGGTCGGTGTATTCGGGCACCGTGGCGATCTCGGCTCGCCAGGCGCGGGCGAATTCCGCCTGGTCCACTTCCTGCCAGTGGGTTTGCGCCATCCTGGCGAGCGAGATGGCGATGCGCTCCATCGGGCGCAGGAGCCGCACGCGACGTTCGACCTCGCCATCGTCGAGCATCTGGCTGGGTGCCGGTACCTGAACCGCAGCGCGGCCCGATGGGCCGTTGACGAGCAGCCGCGCGCGAGGATCATTGGCGTATTCCAGCGCCTCCTCGAGGGTGAGTGGATGGTTGCGATCGCGGCGCTTTATGGTGAACACTTGCGTTTCGGCGCCGCTCGTGGGGTGAACGTAGAGAGTGCGGCGATCCGTGATGCCCAAGCTCTCGGCCGTGACGGTCTCCACCCCGACGTCATAGGTGCCGGACGCAACCGCGCCCTCGATCCTGGTTCGCAGCAGGTCGTCGAACACCGCGAATACGGTGTCCTGGAGATCGATGGTCAGGGCGAGCAGCCGGTTGAGGAAGGTCGTGATCGGCGGCAGGTCTTCCCGGAGCGAGCCGTCATTGTCCGTCAGTTGCAAGCCGGTCGCGTCCTCGAAG
>Ga0306921_10009163_pt1 | contig 10490 bp, 16 predicted proteins | sample sta12Cox44000080_FD_203760 | JGI IMG/M metagenome (GOLD analysis project Ga0306921, IMG submission 203760) | Lab enrichment of tropical soil microbial communities from Luquillo Experimental Forest, Puerto Rico - statoxic.12C.oxic.44.000.080 (v2)... | ecosystem: Environmental > Terrestrial >...
AAATCCCTGGCGATGAAGTCGCCCTGCTTCGGCGCCGGATAATCTGCGCCGAGCGCGGCAAAAGGAATGATTGCGAAAGCAAGCGACAGTGCCGCGCGCAAACGTCTCATGGTGTGTTTTCCCCCCGAAAGCGCGGCCCCGATTGCAATGACCGCTGGCGCGTCAGGTTATCACGCGGCACCTGCGACCGGCGAGGGCGGGTGAGGTCAATTTTCCGGTGAGAGCCGCAGCTGTCCGGTTGCACGCTCAAGGCGCGTCCTCGACATCGGTCTCGGGACGATCACTGCCCGAGGCGGTTTCGGTGTGCCACCTCCCGTCGGCGGTCTCGTACATGATGGCCTCGGTGCGCCCCGGCACGCGCTGTTCGGTGGCGGCGCGCTTGGCGGCGGCCAGTGCCATGGCGTGCGTCGGATAAGTTTCCGAGAACACGCCGTTGACCGTATAGGCCCAGCCGCCGTCATGCTCGACGATTTTGTAGGTGACGTGGCTCATCGAAAAAACTCGCTCTTGTTGGCGATCAGCCAGAGCGCGAGGACCTTTCGACCTGAAAATCGACGCGCTTTAGGGGTGAACCGGTTGCTCATTGTATGACAAAATGGTCTGCGAAAAAGGATTTTGGTTCATCAAGGACAAGCTTTTCGGTAGTGCCGCCATTCGCCAGGGAGAAAAAAATGTGCCGAAACATCAAGACGCTATTCAATTTCGAACCGCCGGCGACGGAGCAGGAAATTCACGCCTCCGCCCTGCAATTCGTGCGAAAGCTGTCCGGCTTCAACAAGCCGTCGCAGGCCAACGCCGAAGCTTTCGATCTCGCGATCGAGGAGGTAAGCGCCGCGGCGCGGCGGCTCCTGACCTCGCTGCACACGCATGCACCGGCGCGCGACCGCGACATCGAGGCCGAAAAGGCGCGGGAGCGCTCGAGGATGAGGTTTGGAAGGGCTTAAACGGATGCTGGCGGGTCCGCGGCGGCGCAAAATGCCGGGAGCTGTGCAAGTGCTCGTCATTGCGAGCGGCAGCGAAGCAATCCACTCGAAAGATTCTGGATTGCTTCGTCGCTCACGCTCCTCGCAATGACGGCTACGAAGTTTCAGCGGCTTGACAAAAAGACAACGAGTGATCTGCGGATTGTGCAGCGAGTGGCGGGTTGCCATATCTGACCACGCCGCCGCCCCCGCTAGTCCTCGTGCCAGCCTTCATCCCTGTTCTTCTTCTTTCTCTTCTTGTCCTTCTTTTTCTTCTTCTTTTTGCGGTGCTCTTCATCTTCGAGTTCATCGCCGGCGAACATGTCGTCGAGGTCATATTCGGCGAGCGCACCTTGGGTGGTCGCTTCGCGTTCGGCAGTGTCGTGATCATCGCGTTCGCGCTGGCGCCTGTAATCTTCCCAGGCCTCGAACAGCTGATGCAGCCAGGGGATCACCTCTGCGATCGAAGGCAGCTGTCCGGCCGGACCTGGTTCGCCGCGCGGCCCCGGCTCGCCGCGGATACCGGGCTTGCCTTGCGGACCCATTTCGCCGCGCTTGCCCTGCGGTCCCGGTTTTCCCGGCGGACCGATCTTGCCGCGCGGACCCTCGCGCCCGGCTCTTCCGGGATATCCCTGTGGTCCCGATCGTCCCTGTCGATTGATTTTGTCCCTGGCCACTTCACCAACTCCCTTCCCTGGACGAAATCTTACCAGAGGATTCGCGACGACAGCACATGCGAACGGATTTGATCAACATCAAACGCCGGGCAATCCCGCCATGTCATCGCGATACCGCAATCGATCGCGCGAGACACTTCGATGAAATCCGCCTGGAAGCTTTTCTTCCTGTTCGCTGCGGTCTTCGCGCTCGCTTTCGGCGCGGAGCGACTGCTCGTGCCTCACGTGGTTCCAATCGGACTTGGCGACGAACCCCAACCGCCGTGGTCGGTCGAGATCGCCTTCGTTCTGCGCGCGATCGAACTGATGTCGGCGGCCGTCGCGATCATTTCGCTGGTCCTGATGTTGCTCGCATGGGCGCGCCAACTCATGCAACGTCGCGCGCATTGAGCTAGTTTTCACACTTCTCGAGCCCCTGGTGCCAGGCGCCGGCGTCGATTGGCGGAAGCTTGTAGCTGTGTGAGCCCGCCGACACCGTGATCGGCCCGCCGGAGTCGAGCATGTTGAGCAGCCGCGCCTTCAGCGCGTTCCATTTTTTTCCGAACACTCCGGGATCGAGGCGATCGTAGCCGAGATAGGTTTGCGCGAAATCGGTGCCTTTGAACACTTCCGGATTTTCAAACCATCCGATGAAGGTCATGCGGCCTTTTGAAGTGGAGAGCGCGATTTCGGCCTCGCCGTCCTTCTTGGCCGTGCCCGGATATTTGACATGCAGCGCAAAGCCGCGTCCGCAGCCGATGTAGAATTTCTGCTTGCCGTCCTCCGTGTAGACCAGGACGTCGCCGTCGTTTTTGTCGACCTCGTGTTTCCAGGTGCCCGCGATAGCGGGCGCTGCGGCGAAAAATGACGCCATCAGCACGCCGGCCGCAAAAATCAAAGTTGCGGCAACCCGGTTGCCGACCATCTCAGATCGCCCGGTAGCCGCCGTCCGCCATCACGATCGATCCCGTCACATAGGACGACAGATCGGAGGCGAGGAAAATCGCAGGACCGACGATGTCTTCGGGCTTGCCGGCGCGCCCGAGCGGGGTGTGGTCCATGAATATCTTGACGAGATCGGGATTGTTTGCGCGCACCTGTGCGTTCAGCGGCGTTTCGATCAGGCCGGGTCCGATCGCATTGACGCGGACGCCGTACTTGCCGAGTTCGGCCGCAAGCGCCCGGGTAAAACCGAGCACGCCGTGCTTGGAGGTGGTGTAGGCCGGCGAGTTTGGCGTGCGCACATGAACGAAAGACTGGATCGATCCGATATTGACGATTCGCCCCTTGCTGGCGCGCAGCGGCTCGAGGAACGCATGCGTCACGTTGAAGACGCCGTTGAGATTGATCGCGATGATGTCTTCCCAATCCTTGATCACGGCCGCGCCGTCGCCGGTGAACGCGTTGCGGCGGTTGATTCCGGCATTGTTGACGAGGATGGAGACACGGCCGACCTGCTCGGCGACGCGTCGGGCGACCGCAACGCAATCCTCGCGGCGGGTGACGTCGAGCTCAAAGCTCGCGGCCAGCCCCCCGGCCTCGCGAATTTCCTGCGCGGCCGCTTCGGCGGCTTGCGCATCAATGTCGAGCAGTGCGACCTGCGCGCCCTCGCGCGCATAACCGGCCGCGATCGCGCGCCCGATGCCGGAAGCAGCGCCGGTGACGACGGCAATGTGATTTTCGAGCAGCAGCATGGCGGTTTCCTCCCAAGCATGATTTTGAAAAGCCGCGACAAACGCGAAAACGCGTTTGCGCGGAGATCATGCTTAAATGACGACGTCGTTCTTGGTTAAGGCTTTCGATACAGGTTAATTGAAAACGGCCCGGACAAAAACGAAAAGCTTTACCTTTCCCGTACATCATTTGCGTGGCCCGGTCCTGAATTCGCATCCGATGGTGCTGTGTCATGAAAAAGCAGCTCGCGGAATGGAAAGCCGAAATTGAACATATCTGGTCGGCGCACATGCCCGACTATGGCGAAGCCGTGCGCATTGCGATGCATGTCGCAAGCGTAGCCGAGGAAGAGCTGCTTCGGCAGGCGGCCTCGCAGGCGCTGCCGATCCTGCGTGCCGCCGCTCACGCGGACGCTGCTGACCATCTCACTCGCGACGCCGCGCGCCGCCGCCTTGCCATCCTTCGCGACGTCATCTTGACGCTCACGACACCGAAATTCGGCAAGCGCCAGATCGCGGTGAAACTGCCGACGGCGGAAGAGAGCTACCGGCAGCTGCTGGGATTGCCGCTCGACCGCCGTCTTTCCGAAACTGAAATCCAGACGGCTTACAAGCGTCTTGCCAAGCACGCCCATCCGGACGCCGGCGGTAACGTGAAGGCATTTCTTGAATTGTCAGCAGCGCGCGATGCGCTGATGAGAGAGCGGCGGATGGGCCCGCGAATTTGAAGCGGGACAACCTCTCCCCGGCGGGGAGAGGTGGCCCGGATCCGCCGATAGGGGATTTGTCGCTAGAGCCTGCAGGTGCCCTTGCGCACGAGCGCGTCCTTTACGGCCAGCGCCTGGGTGAGGCTTGGGATCGGGCGGCTGACGGCGACGTATTTCGAGATCAACGGATTTAAGGGAGTGCTCGGGTCCCAGACCTGGCACCAGCCGGTATTGTCCCAGCGGATCACATGGAAGGCGGCCTCGGCAGGGCTTGAGGCGGCGAGCGCGGTGATGGTGACGCCCAAAGCGGCGCAAAGAAGCGAAAGTCGGCGCATGTTCTGATCTCTCCCTGATGCTGTACGTGGGACTTGCTTTCGCAATCGCTTGCGAAGGCGAAAGGCCACCGGGGTTCCCCCGGACTGCCTTGAGTGCAGCCATCCTGATTTTGGGTTCAATGCGGAGGTTGCAAACTCGTCCGCCTTGGCGCATAGGGCGGAGGGACAAGCGCTCTATCGCGCGCCGGTTCGGAGGCGGAGATGACTGCGAAAACAACCGAGAAAATAGCGCCGATCGATCCCGAGCGGTTTCACCGGGCGTTGGGCGTCTATCAGGCGGCGGTTGCGGCGCAAAAATCTCCTGAGGCCGGCGGCGAGTCCTCTTCGCAAGGACAAAAGCAAGAGGCGGACGATGCGGCCGGCATTCGCGGAATTCTCGCCGTAAAAAAGGAATTTCCCGACGCAAAAGAATTTCAATCCTTGAGCCTTCGGCTGCAGCGATTTTCCGAGGTGATCGGCGACAAGAAGCTCGCCAAATGGGGCATGGTTGCCTACACCAAAAACGGCGGCTTCGAGATCCATGACGCCGTCATCAATGCGCTCGCCAAAGCGCCCTTCCGCAAGTCTGGCGTGCTCGACAAGCCCGCGTTTCACACCCTGGTGAAGGCGGAGTATTCGAAGCTCGAGGCGGCCGAGAAGGGGTAGGGCGGGGGCGGCTGTTTGGTCGTCATCGCGAGGAGCGCAAGCGACGAAGCGATCCAGCCTCGGTGACACTGGATTGCTTCGCTTTGGCTCGCAATGACGATCAACCCAGCGACGCCACGCCCTCGATCTCGATCAGCATCTTCGGATCGGGCAGCGCGTGGACGACGCAGGTGGTGCGCGCAGGGTAGGGCGCCGGCCCGAATGCGCCTGCGTAGAGCGCGTTCATGGCAGCGACGTCGGAGGCGCGCGTCAACAGCACGTTGAGCTTGACCAGATCGCGCGTCGAGGCACCGGCCTCGTCCAGCACGCGCTTGATGTTCTTCACCACGCACGCGAACTGCGCCTCAAAACTGTCGGGCAGGTGGCCGTTTTCATCAAAGCCCGGAATGCCTGAAATGAAGAGCAGGTCGCCGGTGCGCGTGGCAAAGGAGAGCGGCGGGGCCTTGATGCCGGCGGGCGGCGGAAAATGCTTGATGGCGGTCATGGTTCACCCGTGAATTTGTCTGCGTGAGCAATTTAATCCCCAACCAGCGTAGCGAAATGCCGCTCGCGAAATAAGGGGGTATGCGCGTGAACTCAACGCTTCTCTCGTCAGTGCGAGCGCAAGCGAAAGCAATCCGGATTTCGTCGTTCCGGGATGGTCCCAACCGGTCCGCGCGAAGCGCGGCCCATGACGAATCCCAAGCCGGCTTGCTAGACTGTTGTTGCGTGATTCGAAGCGTTTCCGAAAATCCACCGCGCCCAGCCAAGAGGTTATCCATGAAATCAACTGTCGTCCTTCGCACACTTGCCAGCGTCGCATTGTTTTGTGCCGTTTTCGGAGCCGTCACGCTTTCCTCCGCTTCCTCCGCCCGGGCCGATGAGGGTTATGTGACCCTCACGATCTGGAAAGCCGGATGGATCATCGGCGGCTCCGGCGGCGGCGGCACTTTGACGTACCGCGGCAAGGCCTATCCGCTCTCGACCGGCGGCCTAGACTATGGCCTCGTGTTCGGCGGATCGAAGACCGTGCTGCGCGGCCGCGTCCACAACATCATCCGGCCATCGGACGTCGCCGGCGTCTATGCCGCGGCGGGCGCGGGGCTTGCGGTCGGCGGCGGCGCGCGCGCGATCGTGCTAACCAACCAGAAGGGCGCGGTGCTCGAATTGTCGGGCACCGAGGTCGGGCTGTTGGCGAACGCGGATCTGAGCGGGCTGGCCATTACGATGCGATAAAGGGCGGAGGGAGCGACCATATTTATCCGTCATGCCCGGGCTTGACCCGGGCATCCACGTCTTCCTTGCTGCGAGCGGTCCGAGGCGAGCGGAAGCTCGCTCTCGAGCTATGACTTGTCTTGTTGATATTATTCAGCCTATGGTTTAGTGCCCTTATGGGAGAAGGCTGCTCGCCTAATGGGGAAGCGCAACTTGGCCGGCAAAAAACGCGGTACTCAAAAGTCCTCACGTGACTCTGCGGAGAGCGACGCGCGGTTTTCCTTAATCCTTTGAGTGAAAGGACCGGGCTTTCGCCCAGCCTTCTCTCATAGAACGTGGATGCCCGGGTCAAGCCCGGGCATGACGAACGGAGAGAGACGTCTCACAACACCTTATTGCTCTCCTTCACCTTGTCAGCGTCGAGATAGACGTTTGATCCCATCTCCCTGAACTTGGCGCTCATTTGCGCCATTCCCTGTTCCTTGTCGTTCAACGTCGCGGCGTAGTCGCGCACGTCCTGCGTGATCTTCATCGAGCAGAATTTCGGGCCGCACATCGAGCAGAAATGCGCCACCTTGTGCGCTTCCTTCGGCAGCGTCTCGTCGTGGAACAGGCGCGCGGTGTCCGGATCGAGTCCGAGATTGAACTGGTCCATCCAGCGGAAGTCGAAACGCGCCCGCGACAGCGCGTCATCGCGCAGTTGCGCCGCCGGATGGCCTTTACCGAGATCGGCGGCGTGCGCAGCGATCTTGTAGGTGATGACGCCGGTCTTGACGTCGTTGCGATCGGGCAGGCCGAGATGTTCCTTCGGCGTCACATAACACAGCATCGCGCAGCCGAACCAGCCGATCATCGCAGCCCCAATGCCCGAGGTGATGTGGTCGTAGCCCGGTGCGATGTCGGTCGTCAGCGGGCCGAGCGTGTAAAATGGCGCCTCGCCGCATTCCTGGAGTTGCTTGTCCATGTTGATCTTGATCTTGTGCATCGGAATGTGGCCCGGGCCCTCGATCATCACCTGGCAACCCTTGTCCCAGGCGATCTTTGTGAGTTCGCCGAGGGTTTCGAGTTCGGCGAATTGGGCGCGGTCGTTGGCGTCCGCAATCGAACCCGGCCGCAAGCCGTCGCCCAGTGAAAACGAAACATCGTATTTGCGCATCAGGTCGCAAATCTCGTCGAAGCGGGTGTAGAGGAAGCTCTCCTTGTGATGCGCCAAACACCACTTTGCCATGATCGAGCCGCCTCTGCTGACGATGCCGGTGACGCGGTTGGCTGTTAAGTGGATGTAGGGCAGGCGCACGCCGGCATGGATCGTGAAGTAATCGACGCCCTGTTCGCACTGCTCGATCAGCGTGTCCTTGTAGACTTCCCAGTCGAGCTTGACCGGATCGCCGTTGACCTTCTCCAGTGCCTGGTAAATCGGCACGGTGCCGATCGGCACCGGCGAATTTCGCAAAATCCATTCGCGCGTGGTGTGGATGTTGCGCCCCGTCGAGAGGTCCATCACGGTATCGGCGCCCCAGCGGATCGCCCACACCATCTTGTCGACTTCCTCCTCGACCGACGAGGTGACGGCGGAGTTACCGATATTGGCGTTGATCTTGGTCAGGAAATTTCGGCCAATGATCATCGGCTCGAGTTCGCCGTGGTTGATGTTGGAAGGGATGATGGCGCGACCCCGCGCGACTTCGCTGCGCACGAATTCCGGCGTGATGAAGGGCGGGATCGAAGCACCAAAGCTTTCGCCGTCGGCAAGGGCTGCTTCGGCGCGTTCGAGTTGCTTTTTGCGGCCGAGATTCTCGCGCGCCGCGATATAGATCATCTCCTTGGTGATGATGCCGGCGCGGGCGAATTCGAGCTGGGTGATATTGTGGCCGTCGAGCCCGCGCAGCGGCTTGTGGTGCGCGGTGAAGGCTTTCGCCGCCTTGTCGGCGGAGACGTTGCCGTTGTCGACGGGTTTGATCGCGCGGCCCTCATATTCCTCGACGCCGCCGCGCTCCTTGACCCAGGCGATGCGGTGGCGCGGCAGACCGGCGTTGACGTCGATCACGACGTCAGGATCGGTGTAGGGGCCGGAAGTGTCGTACACCGGCAGGTTCGGCTCGCCGGCGCCTTCGGAGAGGATGATTTCGCGCAAGGGCACGCGCACATCGCTCGCCTCATCTGCCGTCACGAAAATCTTGCGCGACGAGGGCAGGGGGCCGGTGGTCACGGCGGGGATGGTCGCCTCGGGGTTCGAGCGGATGTTCATGCGATCCTCCTGTTGATTGTTTTCACGTCGTTCCGGACGAGCCACGAAGCGGCACGATCCGGAACCTCGAAGTGGAAAGCGAGATTCGGGTTCGCGCATGCGCGCCCCGGAATGACGCCGGCGGTTTTGTTCGTCATTGCGATGAGCGCGAGCGACGAAGCAATCCAGCCTGTTTCAGCAGAGCCATTTCTGGATTGCTTTGCTCCGCTCGCAATGACGGAATTATCAATTTGACCCCGCATCACGCGGCCTCTGCTTTCATGCCGAGCCAGGCGCGCACCCGCGCGTCGGGATCGGCGTTCTGGGTGATGTCGCTGACCACGGCGATGGTGTCGGCGCCGGCGGCGTAAATCTCGCGCGCCTGTTCGAGCTTGATGCCGCCGATCGCCACCAGCGGGATATCGCCGATACGCTTCTTCCACTCGGTGATCTTCGGGATGCCTTGCGGCGCAAAGCGCATCGATTTCAGCGTGGTCGGAAAGATCGGCCCCAGCGCGATGTAATCGGGTCGGGCCTGCAGGGCAATCGCCAGTTCGTCCTCGTCATGGGTGGAGATGCCAAGCGTAAGACCGGCGGCGCGGGTCGCGTGCAGGTCGGCCGCGGCAAGGTCCTCCTGGCCGAGATGGATGTGCCTGGCGCCGGCAATGATCGCCGCGCGCCAGTAATCGTTCACCACGAGTTCGGCTTGCGTGCCCTTGATGACTTCGAGTGCGTCGAGGACCATCTGCACCGCGTCGGACTCGCTCAAATTCTTGGCGCGCAACTGGATCGTGCCGACGCCGAGCAGCGCCAGTCGCGCCACCCACGCGACGCTGTCGACGACGGGATAGAAACGATCCGGATACGCGTGGCGATCAGGATGCGGCATGCCAGAACGGTGTCCCAACGACGGGGGTTGAAGGGGAGGCGAAGTCGCGCGCTTCCATCAGGCCGGCTTCGAACGCGGCGCGTCCGGCCTCGACGCCTTGACGGAACGCACTCGCCATCGCAACGGGGTCGGCGGCCTTCGCAATCGCGGTGTTGAGCAGCACCGCGTCATAGCCGAGTTCGAGCGCGCGCGCGGCGTGGCTTGGCGCGCCGATGCCGGCATCGACCACCAACGCAATTTCGGGCAGGCGCTCGCGCAGGAGTTTCAGCGCGTCCGCGTTGATGATGCCCTTCGCGCTGCCGATCGGCGCCGCCCACGGCATCACCACCTTGCAGCCGGCCTCGACGAGCCGCATCGCGACCGAGAGATCTTCCGTGCAATAGGGGAACACCTCGAAGCCGTCCTTGATCAGGATGTCGGCGGCCTCAATGAGGCCGACCACGTCCGGCTGCAGCGTGTCGTTGTCGGCGATCACCTCGAGCTTGATCCAGGTGGTGGCGAATAATTCGCGCGCGAGCTTTGCCGTGGTCACCGCCTCGCGCACGGTGTGGCAGCCGGCGGTGTTGGGCAGCACGGTGACGCCGAGCTCGCGGATCAGCGACCAGAACGCATCGCCGGTCCTGCCGCCGGCGGCTTCCCGTCGCAGCGACACGGTGACGATTTCGGCGGCGGAAGCGCGGATTGCGTTCTGCATGATCGCAGGCGAGGGATAGAGCGCCGTGCCGACCAGCAGGCGGGAAGTGAAGGATTTGCCGTAAAAGTTCAACATGGCATCAGGTCCTGTCCTCGTCGTCCCGGCGAACGCCGGGACCCATACCGTGTGATTTCGCTTTTTGGCACGCGGCCAGTTGCCCGGAGCCACAACAAAGAGCGGTGGTTATGGGTCCCCGCTTTCGCGGGGACGACGTGTGGAGGGATATTCGCGAGGCACACATCCTCACCCTCCTTGGCGCGGCGTGATGATCTCGATCTCGTCGCCGCTCTTGAGCGCCGTCTCCGCCCAGCGGCTTTTCGGCAGCACATCGTAATTCAGCGCGATCGCAAAATGCGTGCCCTCATAGTCGAGCTCAGCGAGCAGCGCACCGATGCTTCGCGACGAAATCTCGCGCGCTTCGCCGTTGACGATCACGCGCATTGCATCACCTCGTTGTCGATCACGCCGCGCTCGACATAGCCGAGCGTCAATTCGGCGAGCGCCGGAG
>Ga0306921_10009164_pt1 | contig 10489 bp, 9 predicted proteins | sample sta12Cox44000080_FD_203760 | JGI IMG/M metagenome (GOLD analysis project Ga0306921, IMG submission 203760) | Lab enrichment of tropical soil microbial communities from Luquillo Experimental Forest, Puerto Rico - statoxic.12C.oxic.44.000.080 (v2)... | ecosystem: Environmental > Terrestrial > Soil...
TGGCCTGTCGGACCGGGACGGGATCGACCTGTCGTTCGACGGGCAGGTGGCCGCGGCGCTGGCGGTGGCCGGCGCGGCGGGCGCCGACCGCTTCAGCCTGTTCGGGGCCTCCCAGGGCGCGCAGCTCGCCGCCGCGATCGCGGCGAGGTACCCGGGGCGCGTCGAGGCGCTGGTGGTGTACGGAATGTGCGCCAGTGGCCGGGATTTGGCGCCTGATGAGGTCCGGGACTCGCTCGTGGCGCTGGTGCGGGCCCATTGGGGCCTGGGGCTGAAGGCGATGGCCGGGCTCTTCGTCGCCGATCCCACCGCCGAGGACGTGGCCGGGTTCGCCCGGTTCCAGCGGGCCAGCGCCTCGGCCGCCGTGGCGGCCCGGCTGCTGGAGGTCTATTACGAGACCGACATCAGGGCCTTGCTTCCGGCGATCCAGGCCCGCACCGCGGTGCTGCACCGCGTGGCGGACCAGGGCACCAGGTTCGAGCTGGGGCGGGAGGTCGCCGCGCTGATCCCCGGGGCGACGCTGATCCCGCTGCCGGGCTCGAGCCACGTGTTCTACCACGGCGACTGGCCGGCGGTCCTGGACGCGACGCTCGACTTCTTGGGCGAGCCCGCGAGCCCGGGGCCGAAGCTGACCGGCCGGGAGCTCGAGGTGGCCGAGCTGGTCGCCGCGGGCCTGACCAATCAGGCCATCGCCAGGCGGCTGTCAGTCGCGCCGCGGACCGCCGAGGCGCATGTGGAGAACATCCGGCGCAAGCTGGAGGTGCGCTCGCGCGCCCAGATCGCTGCGTGGGTGACCGAGCACCGGCTGCGCCACTGAGCGGCTCGGTAGTTTGCCCGACGTACCCACCGGGGACGGCAGCCCCGGCCCGGAATAACGGGGCAATTGCCGGTAGTTCGCCCGATAGCCGCCCGGCGCGGGCCGCTCTTAGCGTTGAGGCATGTCACACGCCACGAAGCCGGCCCGCCTCCGGATGGCCGGGCGCCAGCGGTCGGCCAGGATGCCCGCGCTGATCATTCTGGGGTACGCGGTGGCCGTTTATCTAATCTTTCTGGCCATCCTCGGCTACGCGGTGGGTTTCTTCGCGGGGGTTGGCGTGCCCAAGGGCATCGACCAGGGGCCGCGCGCCGCCGTGCCGGTCGCGGCGGCCATCGACCTGCTGCTGCTGTTGCTGTTCGCGGTCCAGCACACCGTGATGGCCCGGCCGTGGTTCAAGCGCCGCTGGACGCGCATCGTGCCAGAGCCCGCGGAGCGGGCGACGTTCGTCCTGGCCGCGAGCCTGGCGCTGGCACTGCTGTTCTGGCTCTGGCGGCCGATCGGGGGGACGGCATGGAGCCTGTCCGGACCGGGCGCGGCCGGGCTCTGGGCGGTGTACGCGGCCGGCTGGGTGGTGGCGGTCAGGTCCACCTTCCTGATCAGCCATTCCGACCTGTTCGGGCTGCGGCAAGCCTGGCTGCACGCGCGCCGCGTCAGGTACAGCCCGCCGCCACTTACCGAGCGCAGCATGTACCGGCGCATCCGGCATCCCCTGATGGCCGGGTTCCTGATTGTCTTCTGGTCGGCGCCCACGATGACGGCCGGGCACCTGCTGTTCGCGGCCACCGCGACCGGATACATCCTGGTCGGCATCGCGTTCGAGGAACATGACCTGATCCAGAGCCTGGGCGAGACCTACGCCGCCTACCGGGCCCGCGTGCCCGCGCTGATTCCCCGGCCCTCGCCACGACGTCGGGCGCCTGGGTCTTCGCGAAGTGAAGAAACGCCATTCTGAAGGATCAAGTGCCCCGGCCCAGCGCCGCAAGGAGTCAGGTCCGGGCCGGCTCGGGCCGGCGCGGTCGGCCTCAGGTTCCTGCTGGGCGGTTAAGATCGCCGTCGTGAAGCGTGCGATCGACGTGGGGCTGTTCGGTGAGCTGGCCGACCCGCGGGTGGCTGCCCGCCTGGCTGCCCGGGCTGAGGAGCGGGGCTGGGACGGCTTTTTCGTCTGGGATCACATCGCCTACCGCGCGCCGGTGCGGGCCGTGGCCGACCCGTGGGTGGCGCTGGCCGCGGTGGCCTGCGCCACGTCGCGGGTGCGGATCGGTGCGCTGGTCACCCCGCTGTCCCGCCGGCGGGTGCACAAGGTGGCCAGGGAAACGGCGACGCTGGACCTGCTCAGTTCCGGCCGGCTCGTTTTCGGGGCCGGGCTCGGCAGCACGCGCAACAACGAACTGGAGCCGTTCGGCGAGGTGACCGACCCGCGCGAGCGCGCCCGCTTGCTCGATCGTGGCCTGGACGCTCTGGCCAGGTACTGGGCGGGGGAGTTCGAGCCGGTCCCGGTGCAGCGGCCCAGGCCTCCGGTGTGGGTGGCCGGGGAGTGGCCGAACCGGCGGCCGGTGCGCCGCGCGCTGCGCTGGGACGGCCTCTTCGTCATCGGCCTGCCCGGCCCCGAGGCGCTGGCCGAACTGGCCGCCGAGATCCGCGATGCCCGGCCGGGCGGCGGCCCGTTCGACCTGATCACCGAGCTTTCCCCGGACACCGACCTCGGGCCCTGGGAGCGAGCCGGCCTGACCTGGGCCGTCACCTTCTTCGGCCTGCAGCCGACCGAGGCGGAGGTCCGGGCCGTGATCGACACGGGCCCGGGCTAACCCTCGCGCCCCCAGCGCGAACGGCTGGAACTGGCGGGAATGAGAGAAGTCGACACCGCCCGGGTGGTCGACCGCCCAGAGCAGTGGTGGGCCATCCCGGCGCGGCTTCGCACCGTCCACACCGGCCCGGAGACCGGTCATGATTCCCGGACATCGCCACGCTAGGTTGGTGCCGGTTGCCGGGGTATTGCAGTACCAGGCATGTCGGTGGTCTTCGTGCCGCATGCGGACCCGGTCATAGGGGGTGCACGTGGCTCTGCTCAGCGTTGGGGTACTTGCCCGGTCGCGGAAGGAAAACGAGCGACGGCTGGCGATCCACCCCCGGCACTTGGACCGGATCGACGCCAGCCTGCGGCGGTCGGTCTATCTCGAGCAGGGCTACGGTGAGCCTTTCGGCCTGCCGGATGAGCAGCTAGCGGGCCGGGTCGCCGGTCTGCGCAGCCGGGACCGGCTACTGGCGGATTGTGATGTCATCGCGTTGCCCAAGCCGATGCCGCAAGATCTTCGTCAGATGCGTGTGGGCCAGGTGCTGTGGGGCTGGCCGCATTGTGTCCAGAGCTTCGACATCACCCAGCTGGCCATCGACCGGCGGCTGACCCTGATCGCGTTCGAGGCGATGAATCATTGGTCCGGCGACGGCTCGTTCCGCCTGCACGTGTTCCACAAGAACAACGAGCTGGCCGGTTACTGCTCGGTGCTGCACGCCATGCAGCTCATCGGGACAACCGGGGCGTATGGACGCCCGCTGCGAGCCGCCGTCATCAGCTTCGGGGCGGCCGGCCGGGGCGCGGTGACGGCGTTGACGGCGCTTGGCGTGACCGGCATCCACGTGCTGACGCACCGGCCGGTGACCGCTGTGGCCGCGCCGGGGCACTCGGTCCGCATAGTGCATTTCGAGCGGGACCCCGCCGACCCGGCGCGGTGCCAGGTACTGGACGGCGACGGCCGGGTGCCGATGGCGGCTTATCTGGCCGGATTCGACATCGTGGTCAACTGCGTGCTCCAGGACACCGGTGCGCCGCTGATGTTCGTTACCGAGCACGACCTGGCCTTGTTCTCGCCTGGCAGCCTCATCGTCGACGTGTCGTGCGATGCGGGCATGGGCTTCAGCTGGGCACGCCCCACATCGTTCGCCGATCCGATGCTGACCGTGGGCGGCAGCATCGGCTACTACGCCGTGGATCACAGTCCATCGTTGCTGTGGAACTCCGCCACCTGGGAGATCAGCGAAGCCCTCCTGCCCTACCTGGCAACCGTGCTCCGCGGGCCCGCGGCGTGGGAATCAGATGAGACCATCCGGCGGGCCATCGAGATCCGCGACGGCGTCATCCGCAATCCCGCGATCTTGTCCTTCCAGCACCGCGCCGCGGACTATCCGCATCCGGTGCTCCACTAGGACCCGGCCCGCCGGGCCGGGGCACCCGGCGATCAGCGACCGCCAGTTGCTTGCGCCGCCGGCCAGCCGTCACGGCAAGATGGCTCCATGGCGCCTATCCGTTCTGGTGTGCCCGGTCATGATGGCGGCACCGCGTTGGTGCGCCTGCGCCGGGGGAAGCTCGTCGATGGCCCGTCGGGTCAGCGGGTGTGGGATAAGACGACCGAGGGCCCGTATGAGATCGTCTGCCCAGGGTGCGGCGACGACCCGAACCGGGACTGGTCAGAGGTCTCCGCGGAACTGCGCAGAATCCGGGGTATCTACGGCACGAAGGCGGGGGCCGAGGCCGCGCTCATGGATCACATCGGCATGGAAACGCGCTAACGGCCGCCGGGCCGCCGGACAGGTGACTTGACCGGCGATCGACTCGCGGCTGATGCCGCCACCTAGCTCGGGCCCTTTTTTAGGGCGCTGGCGTATCCGGCACCGGGGGCTGTTCGCCCAGCTCGGCCAGATCGCCACGTATCGCCCGCTGGTAGGAGTAGTACAGGGTGCGGTCTTCGGCGCAGTCCCGGCCGTAGCAGTCGTGCTCAAACTGGTGGTCATGCCAGGCGATGCGCGCCACCTCGATCCGGGAGCGCTGGTGATCATCCATGTGCCCTTCTCCCACCTCGCCGGGTATCCGCTCCCGCTGCGGCGCCTGGCTGGCCTGCGTGGGACCAGTCGGGCGGGCCCGACGGCAACAAGGTCAACAGTACGGCGCGGAGCTGGAGCCGCCCACATCGTGCCGTTTGCCCGCACCGTGCCGCAGGATGTGACCTGTACGGCGCGGGAGCGAGTCCGGTCACGGCCGCGCCAGTGGAGGGCTGAACGGTGGATGTGCTGCTGACCGACGCCGACATCATCACGATGGCGGCCAACTCCGGTCCGGCGCGGTCGATGCTGGTCCGGGATGACCGGATCGTGGCGGTGGGGCCGGCCGAGCGCGTGCGCGCGGCGGCGGCGCCGGGTGCGCGGGTGGTGGGACTGGAGGGAGCGGCCGTCATCCCGGGGCTGATCGACGCGCATTGCCATCTCTGCAACGTCGGCTACCTGGCGTCCGGCGCGGACTGCAGCCAGCCAGCGGCGCCGGATATCCCGGCGATCCTGGCGCGGTTGCGGGAGGCGGCCGGCCGGACCCCGGAGGGGTCCTGGGTGACCGGCAGCGGGTACGTGGAGTACAAGCTCCGGGAGGGCCGGCATCCCACCCGTGCTGACCTCGACGCGGCAGTGCCGGGCCGGCCGGCGATCCTGTTCCACACCTCGTTGCACGCCTGCGTCCTGAACACGCCCGCGTTGCGGGAGGCCGGGTTCGGGAACCGGCAGCCGGACCCGCCGAGCGGTCGTTTCGGGCGGGACCGCGAGGGGCGGCTGGACGGGGTGGTCTACGAAGGGCCGACCTTCAGCCTGCTGTGGGGTGGCCTGCGGCGGGACATGGAGCGGATGAGTGCCGCCGCGCGGGCCGGACTCGTGGCCGGGGCGGCGCGGCATTTCGCGGCGCTGGGCATCACCGCGGCGTGCGACGCGGACACCCGCCGCGACTCGCTGACCTCGTACGCGGAGGCCGACGAGCGGGGCGTGCTCGGCGTGCGAGTCGCCGGTCTCGTGGTGCACGACGAGGCGGACTGGCTGCTGGGGTCCGGGCTGCGCGGGCGCCGCTCACCGCGGCTGGCGGCCGAATCGGTGAAGATCTGGGCCGACGGCGGGATGAGCAGCCGCACCGCGGCCATCCACGGCAGCTATCCGGTCCCGCCCTACGGCTCGGGGATCATGTACTTCTCCCCGGGCGAACTGACCGAGATGGTGGCCGAGTTCGACGCCCGGGGGCTGCAGGTATGCATCCACGCGCAGGGGGACCGGGCGATCGAGACCGTGCTTGACACCTACGCGACGGTGCTTGGCGGCCGTTCCGGGAACCCGCTGCGGCACCGGATCGAGCATGGCGGCTCGCTGTTCGCGCCACTGGCGGCGCGGGCCGCGGCGCTGGGGATCGTGGTGGCGGCCCAGCCCGGGATGCTGTCCATCCTCGGCGACGGGTTCGCCGAGGCGCTGCCGGAGCGCAGCGATGAACTGTACGCCTACGCGTCGTGGCGGCGAGCCGGGATCCGTGTCGCGGGGTCGTCCGACGCGCCGGTGATCACCGCTGATCCGCTGGTCGGGGTCCGGGATGCGGCGCTGCGCCGGACGAGCAGCGGCCGCGTGCTGGGGCCGGGCGAGCGCCTGGCCGCGGCGGATGCGCTCGCCTTGTACACCACGGAAGCCGCGTTCGCCATGCACCGGGAGCGGGACATCGGATCGCTCGAGCCGGGCAAGCTCGCGGACTTCGTGATCCTGGACCGCAGCCCGCTGGATACCGAGCCCGAGCGGATCGCGGACATCCGGGTGCTGGCGACGGTCGTCGGCGGGCAGCCCGCCTTCCAGGCGGAGGGTTCGCCCTACGAGCCATGACCGGAGGAACCCGCCACGGACCGGGTCGTGCGCCCGCTGGCAGGCGGCGGGCGGTGCGTTAGCGGGCGCGCATCCGGTTGTTGCGGGCGTTGTGCTCGACCTCGGCGAGCCCCAGCACCTCCAGCACCGGCGGCACGTAGTTGCCGAACCGGCCGCGCAGGCCCTTCTTCAAGCCGTACCAGCCGCCGACCGGGTTGCCCGGCGAACGGCCCCAGGCCTCGACCGTCCCGTCCTGCGCCGGCTTCTGCTCGTCGGCGTTGCCCAGCGGCACCCAGTCGCCGCGCTCCTTCAGCATCGCGTGCAGGTCGTCGATGCAGCGCAGGTAGTACCGGAGCTGAGTGGTGCCCACCTGTACCACCAGGGCAGGGGGGTCGGAACTTTCGTCGCGCCACGCCTCGAACTCGGACTTGCCGGGCGGCGTGGTCAGGATCCAGGGATCCGCGGCAGTTCCCGCTCCCGCGGCGTTACCCGTCATCATCGGTCTCCCCTCGTGTGACCTGGAGATTATCCCAGCCAATACCTGACATCTCTTGTCATGATCGGGATTATCTTTGGATTGTGCGTGCTAGCAGGCTGATCGAGCTGCTGGGCCTGCTACAGGCCCGGGGCCGGATGACCGCCGGGCAGCTCGCCGCCGAACTCGAGGTGTCGCAGCGGACCGTGCTACGGGACATCGAGGCGCTCAGCGCCGCCGGGATCCCGGTGTACCCGGTCCGCGGCTGCTTTGGCGGGTTCGAGTTGCTGGACGGGTTCCGCAGCGACCTCCCGGCCGCCGTCGCGCCACGCGGCCGCGGGCCGGCCGGGCCGAATGCGCGGCGTGCCCGGGTCCGGCTGTCCCCGCGCGGCCGGCGGCTCGCCGCCCTGCTCGGCCGGCCACCGGACGTCAGGGTCCGCCGGGGCCCGCGCGTCGTTGCCGGGCGCGAGGACTGGGTCGAGGCCTGGGTGCGGGTCGACTCGGCCGATGTCGCGGTGCTCGACATGCTCGCCCTCGGCACCGAGGTGGAGGTCCTCCACCCGCCGCAACTGCGCACCGGAGTCCGGGAGGCGGCCGCCAGGATCGCCGCCCGGCACGCCGGCCCGGAGGGCGGCCAGTAGGGGGCCGGCGCCGGGGCGACGCATCGGCCAAGATGCCCTCGTCTGTGTCGGTGCGTCCTAGTTAGCTCCTGCCAGCGCCGGGTATCCGGAAAGATATGGGGCGTGCTGAGCCCGGGGGCGTTCTTGCCGCTCGGTACCGGCTCTCGGCGGTGCTCCGCCGGGACGCGATGGGCACTGTCTGGCTTGCCAGAGACGGGCTGCTGCACCGGGACGTGGTGGTCCGGGCGGTCTGTCTGGCGTCGATGCCGGCTGATGCGGAACTGGACTCACCTCGCCAGCGTGTGCTCCGCGACGCCCGCGCGCTGGCCAGGCTCGACCATCCCAACATTCCCGTCGTCCTCGACGTGGTCGAGGACGACGGGAGGACTTGGATGGTGCTGCAGGCTGCCCCGTACCGGGTTCCCTACCGTTCGCTCAGTGATGTCGTGCGGAACGACGGCCCGCTCCGGCCGCGGTGGGCGGCCGAGGCCGGTTTCCAGATCCTGTCCGCGCTCCGGGCGGCGCACGCCGCCGGCGTTCTGCATGGCGACATCAGGCCGGGCAACGTCCTGCTCGGCCCGGGAAACTGGACGATGCTCACCGGCTTCGGCATGGTCACGGCGGACGACGGACGGGCGGTGCCGGAAGCGCCGGCCGAGTCAGCGTGCTACCTGGCTCCCGAGCGCGCCACCGGCCGGCCGGCCACGCCCGCCGCGGACCTGTGGTCGCTGGGTGCCACCCTGTACACGGCGGTGGAAGGGCGGCCGCCGTTCCACGGGGACGGCGAGGCGGCGGTGCGCGCCGCCGTCGTCAGCGGTTGCCCGGATCCGCCCAGCCGCGCAGGCCCGCTCTGGCCGGTGATCAGCGGCCTGCTCCGCAAGGACGCGGATGCCCGGCCGGACTCGGCCGGCGTGGACTGGCTGCTCCGGCGCGTGGCAGCCGGTCGCGATGCCGCGGGACCGCTGCCACCGCCGGAGCCCGCCGGTGCCGCCGCGGTACCAGAAGGCCCGCCGACGGCGAACCAGGACGGCGCGGCGCCGGCCGCGGCCTCGCCCGCCGCGGCATCCGGCGGTCAGCCGGCCGGTTCCGCGGCGGATTTCATCCCCGGGTTCGGTCCCCGCGGCCCCGCGCCCGCGGGGGAGGCTTCGGGGCACGAAGATTCGCCATCGGGAGAGCCGCCCCAGGCCCGCGGGCGCCGACGGCGGCGGTGGTTCTTCGCCGCCATCGGTGGTGCCGCCATGATCGCCGCCGTAGCAGCGGTGATCGTGGCGACCGTGCCCGCCTCCCTCCGGACAGCCGGACATCCGTTGGCCGTGGCGGACCTCGGGGCCGGGGCGCCGGCCGGGCCGACGGCATCGGACCACCGGACGGGCGGACCGGCCGGGCCGGATGCGGCCGTGGCGCGCCACGGCCCGCGGCCGCGTCCCGGGGCCCGGGGGCCAGCGCGCGCGGCCGCCCCGGCACCGGTCACCGCGGTGCTCCCCGCCAGGTTCTCCCGGTACCGCGACCCAAGCGGGTTCTCGATCGCCGTGCCGCCCGGCTGGCACGTTTCCCGCCAGGGGCACCGGGTCTACGTGCGGGACCGGCACAGCCGCAGGTTCCTGGCCATCGCCTGGACCACGCGGCCCAGGCCGCACCCGCTGGCCGACTGGCGCCGGCAGGAAGCCCGGATGGGCGGCTATCCCGGGTATCACCGGATCCGGCTGGCCGCGGCGCGGTACGCACCGGCCGAGCGGGCCGCCGACTGGTCGTTCACCTACTACCGGAACGGCCAGCTCACCCGTGTGCTGAGCCGTAACATCCTGGCCAGTTCACGGCGCGGCTACGTCCTGTCCTGGTCGGTCCCCGCCGACCGGTGGCGTGGGAGCTTCCACTACTTCCGCGCTTTCGCCGCCACCTTCCGCCCCGCGGCCCCCGTCCGGCCGGGCTGACCTGGCCGCTCCGGGCACCGGCCGCGCCGCCCGGCCGGATCACGGGGAGGGCTGGAGGCCAAGTTCCTGCCGGACCTGAGCGGTGCCGGTGACCATCGCCCGGAGCTTGGCCCGGGCCACTTCGGGCGGCAGATGACGCAGCCCGCAGTCGGGGTTGACCATCAGGCGCTCCGGCGGAACGACTTCAAGCGCCCGGCGGATGTGCGCGGCCACCAGGACAGGGTCCTCCACGTCGGCCGACTTCACGTCGATCACCCCGAGCCCCAGGTAGCGGTCCCAGGCGTGTTCCTTCAGCAGCCGCAGGTCGTCAAGGCCCTTGCGGGCAAACTCCAGCACAAGCGCATCGACGTGCGCCGAGGTCACGGCGGGGAACAGGAAGTCGTAGTGGCCCTCCCACAACGGCCTGGCGTAGCGGTTGCCGTAACACACGTGCAGCGCCCAGGTGACGGCCACGCCCGCGGTCACGATGTTGACCGCCTCGATCGCCAGGTCCACCTGCTCGGGGTAGCCGGCCAGGAATGGCTCATCGATCTGCAGCAGGTCCGCGCCGGCCCCGGCCAGGTCCCGCGCCTGCGCGTTGAGCTTGCGCGCCAGCGCGCGGACCAGGTCCGCGGGGTCGGCGTAGCCGGTGTCGCGGATCCGGCGGGAGAGGGAGAACGGCCCGGTAAAGGAGAACTTGATCGGGTGCCGGGTCTGCTCGCGGGTGAACGCGAAGTCCGCCGCGAGCCCCGGGCTCATCCCGGCAGCCTCGGGCAGCGGCGCGTGCACCCGCGCGTCGTAGTAGTCGTAATAGTCGGTCTTGGCCCGGTCGGGGATCTCCACCCCGGGGATGCGGGTGAGCAGGTAGTCGATGTCGTTATCGCGGCGCAGCTCACCATCGGAGACGATGTCCACACCGGCCAGTTCCTGGTCCTTCAGCGCTGCCTTGATCGCCACCTCGTGGATCTCGTCCAGGTGGTGCGCGCTGATCCGGCGCTGGTAGTAGTCCGTCTTCAGGCGCCCG
>Ga0306921_10009167_pt1 | contig 10487 bp, 9 predicted proteins | sample sta12Cox44000080_FD_203760 | JGI IMG/M metagenome (GOLD analysis project Ga0306921, IMG submission 203760) | Lab enrichment of tropical soil microbial communities from Luquillo Experimental Forest, Puerto Rico - statoxic.12C.oxic.44.000.080 (v2)... | ecosystem: Environmental > Terrestrial > Soil...
CCGCGAGCAGGAGCGCGAGCGCCGCCAGCGCCCGCGCGCGCCGGCCCGGGCTCACGAGCCGAGCTCCGGGTGGATGCTCGCGCGCAGGAGCTCGGCGCCACGCGCGAGCTCCGCACCAGGAAGCGTGGCGACGCCTGGAGGGACCAGCTCGACGCGCTTCAGCGCGGCGACCCGGCTCCAGTATGCGCGCGCCGCGGCCTGCGCCTCGGGACCGCGCTCGGACTGGGTCGAGTCGATCAGCACCTCGGGCGCGCGCTCGGCGAGGAGCTCGAGCGAGACCTGCGGGTACGTGCGGGGCAGGTCGGCGAACACGTTCTGGCCGCCCGCGATCTCGATCAGCGCGCTGGCGAAGCTGCCGCCCGCGACCACGTACACCGGGTCGCGCTCGACCACCAGTGCGACTCTGGGGCGCGGCCGGCCGCCGACGGAGCGGGCGACCGCCTGCAGCTCGCCGCGCACCCGTTCGGCCAGCGCGAGCCCCGCAGCGCGACGCCCGACCAGCGCGCCCAGCACCTCGTAGTTTCCGATCACCGAGTCGAGCGAGCCGCCGGTCTCGATCTCGTGCACCGCGATCCCGCGCGCGCGCAGCGCCTCGAAGAAGGGCGCTTGCGACTCCGAGCGCACACCCACCACCAGCGTGGGCGCGAGCTCCAGGGTGCGCTCGAGATCGGGCGCGAACAGCCCGCCGAGCGCGGGGATCGCGGCGCAATCCGGCAGCTCGCGCGAGAACTTGTCGACGCCCACGATCTCGGGCCGCAGCCCGAGCGCGAGCAGCACGCCCGTGGTCGAAGGCGAGAGCGAGACGATGCGCAGCTCGTGCGGCGCGGGCTCCGCTCGCGGACGGCACGCCGCCGCGAGCGCCAACGCGAGCAGACACACGCGGACCGGGGCGCGCACGCGCCCGTTCTAGCACGCCCCGCGGATGGCGGAGGCGCGGCGCGCGGCCGAGCCTCCGCCCCCGCCTCAGTGGGCGGGCTGCGCGGTCGTCTTGCCTTCGAGCGCGACGTGGGGACGGAGCCGCTCCATCTCCTTGTCGCCGATGCCCTTCACCTGGTTCAGGTCGTCGACCCGCTTGAACGCGCCGTGCTCGGTGCGGTAGCGGATGATCGCCTGGGCCTTGGCCGGGCCGACGCCGGGCAGGAGCGCGAGCTCCTCGGCGGTCGCCGAGTTGACGTTCACGACCCCGGTGATGCCCGAGTCGGAGCTCCGCGCTCCGGGCTCGGTGCCGGCGGCGAGCGCCGGCGTGGACAGCAGCAGCGCCAGCGCAAGCGCCGACACTCCAGCCGCGATTGGATGTCGCATGACGCGCATCCTCCTCTTTCGAAACTGGGGCGAGGTCTCGCGGGGTGGGGCGGGGAATCGCTAGTGGCGCCGGTCGACCACGAAGTCGGCCAGCGCCTGCATCGCGCGTTTCGCCTCGCAGTCGACGAACGGCTCGATCCGCTCGCGCGCCTGCGCACAGACCTGGCGCGCGCGCTCGAAGGTGCTCTCCACGCCGTGGTGGCGCGCGACGCACTCGGCGACGCGGCGCACCTCGTCGCGGTCCGGGGCGCGCCCGGCGGCGCTCTGCAGCGCGAAGCTCTTGAGCATGGCGGTGACGGCATCGCGCTCGCCGGTGGAGCAGCGCTTCAAGGTCGCGATCAGCGGCAGCGTCAGCTTGCCTTCGGCGGCGTCCGTGAGCGGCGCCTTGCCGAGGTCGTGCTCCTGGCCGGCATAGTCCAGCGCGTCGTCGACCAGCTGGAAAGCGAGGCCGAGCTGCGCGCCGTAGTCGCGCACGGAGCGCCGCTCCGCGCGCGTGACCCCTCCGAGAATCGCGCCCGACTCCGCGGACGCCGCGAGCAGGCTCGAGGTCTTTCCGCCGATGATCTCGAGGTAGGTCGACTCGGTGATGTCGGGGTCGAAGCTGCGCGTGAGCTGCACCACCTCGCCTTCGGCCATGGCGCGGATGCTCTCCGCGAAGCTCGCGAGGATGTCCTGGTCGCCGTCTTCGACCAGCGTCTGGCAGGCGCGCGCGAACAGGAAGTCGCCGACCAGAATCGCGAGCTTGCTGCCGAAGCGCGCGTTCACGCTGGGCCGCCCGCGCCGGGTCTCGGCGCCGTCGACCACGTCGTCGTGGAGCAGCGAGGCGCTGTGCAGGTACTCGGCCGCGGCGGCGATCTGGATCGCCCGGGGCCCGCGGTAGCCGCACAGCCGCGCCGCCAGCAGCACCACCACGGGACGGATGCGCTTCCCGCCGCCGCCGAAGGTGTGCTCGCCGATCGCTGGCACGACCGGAGCAACCGACCGCATCGCCTCGCGCATGACGCGCTCGAGATGCTCGAGGTCGTCGTGCAGGAAGGCGATGATGCGGTCCAGATCGCGGCCGTCGTTCAAGTCGGAGGAGTCCTTCGCAAGCCCGCCGAGTCTACTCGCGGCCCCCTTCGATGTCAAAGCAGACGATTGAGAAATCCCTTGCGATTTCGGGAGGTTGCCAAAGATTCTCACGATCGGTTGCCGCGCCTCAAGAGCGCCGGGAGCGCGGCCGAACCGTCTCCGATGGGCCGCGGCCAGCAGGACGAGGTCGACGAGGAGCTCGACGAGCTCGACCAGTCGCTCAAACGGCTGCGGGTCGAGTACGACCAGTACTTCCTGGGCATCCTGAAGCGGCCGCCCGAGGTGCTGCAGGGCCGGGTGCAGAAGGTCGTCACCAAGTACTCGAACCAGACCCTGCGGAAGACCCACCAGAAGTTCCGCTTCAACCAGCTGAACTCGAAGTTCCAGATCCACCGCCAGCAGTGGGGCCGCACCCTGCGGCAGATCGAGAACGGCACCTACAAGGGGCACCTGTTCCGCGCGAGGCTGCACGAGCGCGAGCGGGGCATCTCGGACGCGACGCCGAGCCCGATTCGCGCGCCGGAGCCGAGCGCGCGCCCGGGCGCGATCGACAAGCTGTTCGACGCGCTGGTGGCCGCGAAGCGCCGCGCCGGCGACAAGGCGCCCGCACCCGATCGCGACAAGCTGTCGGAGATCGTGAAGAAGCAGACCGCGGCGCTGAAGCAGAAGCACCCGGGCGCGAAGGTGAAGTTCCGCGTCGCGATCGAGGGCAACAAGGCCAAGCTCGTCGCCAGCGTGGTGAAGGCCTGAGAGCGGCCCTGCGCTAAGCTGCGCGCCGATGCGCGTGGCGCTGGTGCACGACTGGCTCACCGGCTTCCGCGGAGGCGAGAAGGTCCTCCACGAGCTGGCCGGCATGTTCCCCGATGCTCACCTCTACACGCTGATCCACGTGCCGGGGAGCACGAGCCCCGCGATCGAGCGGCTTCCCATCAGCGCGAGCCCGCTCTCGCGTCTGCCCGGCGCGGCGCGCCACTACCGCAAGCTCCTGCCGCTCTTCCCGTGGGCGATCGAGCGCTTCGACCTCTCCGGATACGAGCTGGTGATCTCCACCAGCCACTCGTTCGCGAAGGGTGTGCGCGTCCCACGCGGCACTCCCCATCTCTGCTACTGCATGACACCGATCCGCTACGCCTGGGACCTCGCCGACGAGTACCTGGGCCGCGGCGCGCGGAGGCTGGTGGCGGTGCCGCTGCTCTCGTACCTGCGGCGCTGGGACCGGCGCACCAGCGCGCCGGACCGGATCCGCTCGGTGGTCGCGATCTCGCACGCGATCGCCGACCGCATCCGCCACGCCTGGGGCCGCGATGCGGAGGTGGTCTATCCCGGGGTCGACGTCGCGCGCTTCCGCGCGCTCGAGCCGCGCCGCGGCGACTTCTACTTCATGCTCGGTGGCTTCGTGCCCTACAAGTCCGAAGGCCTCGCGATCGAGGCCTTCCGCGCGCTCGACCGTCCGCTCCTGATCGCCGGCGACGGGCCGACGCGCGCGGCGCTCGAGCGCATCGCCCCGCCGAACGTGCGCCTGCTCGGCCGCGTCTCGGAGGCGGAGCTCGACGAGCTCTACGCGCGCTGTCGCGCGCTGGTGTACCCCCAGCTCGAGGACTTCGGGATCATCGCCGTCGAGGCCCAGGCCGCGGGCAAGCCGGTGATCGCCTTCGGCCGCGGCGGCGCGGCCGAGACGGTGGTCGGGATCGACGACTCCGCCGGCCGCGCGCCGACGGGCGTATTCTTCGCGGAGCAGACGCCGCAGGCGCTGGCCGCGGCGGTCGAGCGCTTCGAGGAGGTGGAGTCCAAGCTCGATCCCCAGGCGATCCGCGCCAACGCGGAGCGGTTCTCGCTCGAGGTCTTCCGCGCGGGCATCGCACGCGCGATCGACGAGGTGTGCAGGTGAGCCGCAAGATCCCGATGGTCGATCTCTCCGAGCAGACGGACCGGCTGTGGCCCGAGCTCGAGAAGGCCGTGCACGACGTGCTGCGCTCGGGCCGCTTCATCCTCGGTCCCAACGTCGAGGCGTTCGAGCGCGAGACGGCGGGCTTCCTCGGCGCGCGCTTCGCCGTCGGCGTGGGCTCGGGCACGGACGCGCTGGTGCTCGCGCTGCGCGCGCTCGGCATCGGCCCGGGCGACGAGGTGATCGTGCCCTCGTTCACCTTCTTCGCCACGGCGGAAGCGGTGAGCCTGGTGGGTGCGACCCCGGTCTTCGCGGACATCGAGCCCACGACCTTCTGCATCGAGCCGGAGTCGGTGGCAGAGCTCTGCAACCTGCGCACGCGCGCGATCGTGCCCGTGCACCTGTTCGGGCACCCCGCCGAGATGGACGCGATCGGCGACCTCGCGCGCGCGCGCGGCCTCGCCGTGCTCGAGGATGCGGCGCAAGCGTTCGGCGCGCTCTACCGCGGCCGCAAGATCGGCACGCTCGGCAATGCCGCGGCCTTCTCGTTCTTTCCGTCGAAGAACCTCGGGGCGTTCGGCGAGGCGGGGCTGATCTCCAGCGACGACGAAGCGGTCGCGAACTCGATCCGCAGCCTGCGCGCGCACGGCTCGCGCGAGCGCTACGTGCACACCGAGATCGGCTACAACGCGCGGCTCGACGAGATCCAGGCGGCGCTCCTGCGGGTGAAGCTGCCCCACGTGCCCTCCTGGAACGACGAACGCCGGCGCGTCGCCGCGGTCTACGACGCGGCGCTCGCGGGCGTCGCCGGAGTGCGCACGCCGCGCGTGGCGCCGGGCTGCACGCACGTCTTCCACCAGTACACCGTGCGCGTTCCGGCCGCTCAGCGCGCCGGCATCCAGCGCGCGCTCGACGCCGCCGGCATCGCCACGCAGATCTACTACCCGATCCCGAACCACGCGCTGCCGATGTACGCGAAGGAAGGCCGCAGGCTGCCCGAGACGGAGGCCGCTGCCCGGGAAGTGCTCTCGCTCCCGATCTACCCGGAGCTCTCCAACGAGGACGCGGAGCGGATCGCCCGCGCGCTTCTCGCGGCGCTGCGCTAGCGGTTGCGCGCCGTGACTTGCGGCGGGCGGCTCGGCCACTTCTGGAAGGTGGCGCGGTGGCGGGCCAGCGCGCGCATGATCACCTCGATGTAGACGAGCTTGCGGATCATGTAGCTGTGCGTCTCCTTGGGATCGAGATAGAGATTGTAGAGACGCCCGTACGGATACTGCTGCAGCACGCCGGTGAAGCCGCCGGGGTTCACCACGTCGGTGGAGTCGTCGGAGATCGCGGTGGTCATGTACTTGTACTCGCCCACGCGCAGCGCGGACAGGTGCACCGTCAGCCAGTAGTAGTGGAACTTGCGGTTCGAGAGGCCCTCGGGTGCGAGCAGGAACGAGCTCTGGTCGATCGAGTCGACGAACCGGTCCGAGGGGACGCGGTCGCCGACACCGGCCAGTGTCAGGAAGGTCGCGAACAGGTCGAGCTGCGCGAACAGCCCGTCCGAGGCGCGCGCCGCGATCATGCCCGGCCACGACAGCAGTCCCGGCACGCGCACGCCGCCCTCCCAGGTCGAGCCTTTGGCGCAGCGGAACGGAGTGAAGGCGGCATCCGGCCACGTCTCCATCTCGGGCCCGTTGTCCGACGACACGAACACCAGCGTGTTGTCGAGCTGGCCGCTGCGCTCGAGGGCCCGGACCAGCCGCCCGACGACGTCGTCGAGCTCGATGATGGTGTCCTTGTAGGGGTGCTTCGACGGCGACTTGCCGCGGAACCTCTCGTGCGGGTAGTTGTCGAAATGCGCCCCGCGGGTGCAGTGGTACAGGAACCAGGGGCGAGCCTCGCCGCCCATGCGCTCGATGAACCGCTCGGAGTAGCTGGCCCACTCGTCGTCGAGCCGCGACAGCACGGGGATCGTCACTTCCTCGACGACTTCCGGCGCGCCGCCGCGCTGGGCGTGAACCCAGCACTTGTTGAAGGGCTCGTTCTTGATCCAGCTCGTGCGTTCGTCGCTGTAGACGATCTCGGGGAAGAAGTACGGGTCGCGCCATTCGGTGTACATGTCCGACACCGACAGGAAGCCGAAGAAATCGTCGAAGCCCACGTTCTGCGGCTGCGACTCCAGGTTCTCGCCCATGTGCCACTTGCCGACGGCCTGGGTGGCGTAGCCGGCGCCCGACAACAGCTCCGCCAGCGTCACCTCGCCTGCGAGGCCGCCCGGCATGCCGTACATCGGCGGCACCAGCAGCCCGTGCCGCATCGGCAGGCGACCGGTCATGAGCGACGCGCGCGAGGGCGTGCACGACGGCTCGGAGTAGCAGCTGGTGAGCAGCAGCCCTTCGCGCGCCAGCCGGTCGATCTGCGGGGTCGGCGCGCCCGCCATGACGCCGCCGCCGTAGCAGCCGAAGTCGCCCCAGCCGACGTCGTCCATCAGGATCACCAGGAAGTTCGGCTTGCGGCCGGTGCGGCGCTCGAGCGCGGCGAGCTTCGCCTGCGCCGCGGCGAGCTGCTCGGGATGGCGGAACGCAGGCTCGCGGTTCGGCGCGACCTCGACCGTGGCGGTCGTGATCGGGTCGAAGCCCACCGTCAGGACCGCAGCGCGTCCACGCGGGCCTGGGCGAAGCCGAGCGCTTCGCGCAGCGGCGCCAGCTGCTCCTCGGGCGCAGCGTAGCCGGCGTGTTCGAGCGCGGCGGCCGCGTTCGCGCGGCGCGTCTCGGCCTCGGCCGGGTCGATCTGCTCGGGCTTCTCGGCCGCCGGCGCGAGCACCGTGACACGCTCCTGTGTCACCTCGGCGAAGCCGCCCGAGATCGCCACGCGCCGGCTGGCTGAGCCCGCGCTGTAGCGCACCACGCCGGCCTTCAGCGCCGCGAGCAGCGGCGCGTGGCCCGGCAGCACGCCGAACTCGCCCTCGCTGCCGGGTGCGACCACCGAGTCCGCGTCGGTCTCGACCAGCGCGCGCGCGGGAGTGACGATCGAGAGGCGCAGGCTCACTGCGCTGCGGCCTTCATGCGCTCGCCCTTCTCGCGCGCGTCGTCGACGTCGCCGACCATCAGGAACGCCTGCTCCGGCACGTCGTCGACTTTGCCCTCGACGATCTCGCGGAAGCTCTTGATCGTGTCCGGGATCGTGACGTACTTGCCCTCGACGCCGGTGAACTGCTCGGCCACGAAGTTCGGCTGGCCGAGGAACTTCTGGATCTTGCGCGCGCGCGAGACCACCAGCTTGTCCTCGTCGGAGAGCTCGTCCATGCCCAGGATCGCGATGATGTCCTGGAGCTCTTTGTACTTCTGCAGCACCTGCTGCACGCCGCGCGCGACCTTGTAGTGCTCCTCGCCGACGACGAGCGGGTCGAGGATGCGGCTGGTCGAGTCGAGCGGGTCGACCGCGGGGTAGATGCCGAGCGACGCGATGTCGCGCGACAGCGTGATGGTCGCGTCCAGGTGCGCGAACGTGGTCGCCGGCGCGGGATCCGTCAGGTCGTCGGCCGGCACGTACACCGCCTGCACCGAGGTGATCGAGCCCTTGCGCGTCGAGGTGATGCGCTCCTGCAGCGCTCCCATGTCGGTGCCGAGCGTCGGCTGGTAGCCGACCGCGCTGGGAATGCGGCCGAGCAGCGCCGACACCTCCGAGCCCGCCTGCGTGAAGCGGAAGATGTTGTCGATGAAGAGCAGCACGTCGCGCCCCTCCTCGTCGCGGAAGTACTCGGCGCAGGTCAGCGCCGACAGACCGACGCGGGCGCGCGCTCCCGGCGGCTCGTTCATCTGGCCGTAGATCAGCGCGGCCTTCTCGATGACGCCCGACTCCTTGAAGTCGAGCCAGAGGTCGTTGCCCTCGCGCGTGCGCTCGCCGACGCCGGCGAACACCGAGTAGCCGGAGCTCTCCTGCGCGATGTTGCGGATCAGCTCCTGCATCAGCACGGTCTTGCCGACGCCGGCGCCGCCGAACAGGCCGATCTTCCCGCCCAGCGGGAACGGGCACAGCAGGTCGATGACCTTGAGGCCCGTCTGGAACTGCTTGATCGTGGTCGACTGCTCGGCGAGCGGGGGCGGCTCGCGGTGGATGGGCAGGCGCTTGACCGCTTTGATCGGCCCGCCCTCGTCGACGGGCTCGCCAATCACGTTCATGATCCGGCCCAGCGTGCCGGGCCCGACGGGCATCGCGATCGGCGCACTGGTGTTGCGCACGCCCATGCTGCGCACCAGGCCGTCGGTGGTGTCCATCGCGATGCAGCGAACGTGGTTCTCGCCGAGGTGCTGCGCGACCTCGATCACGAGGTTGTCGGGCTTGTCGCTGATCGCCGGGTTCGAGAGCGTGAGCGCGGTGTAGATCTCCGGCAGCTGTCCCGGCGGGAACTCGACGTCGACGACCGCACCCATCACCTGCAGCACTTTTCCATCGCTCATGGGGCTTGCTCCTACAGCGCTTCCGCGCCGGCAACGATCTCGGTCAGCTCGGTGGTGATCTGCGTCTGACGGGCCTTGTTCATGGCCAGCGTCAGGCTGCGGATCAGCTCCTTGGTGTTCTCGGTCGCGTTCTCCATCGCGGTCATGCGCGCGCCGTGCTCGCTCGCGGCGTTCTCCAGCAGCGCGCGCAGCACGGCGAACTCGATCACGCGCGGCAGCACCGCGGCGAGAAAGGCCTCCGGCTCGGGCTCGATCTCGTACGACAGCGTCGGACCGGCTTTGGCGTCGGGCACGGCTGCCAACACCGGAATCACCGACAGCGCCAGGGGCGTCTGCGTCAGCACCGAGACGAACCGCCCGTACACGATCATGAGCTCGTCGCTCTCGCCCGCGAGGTAGCGCCCGGTCACGTACGCGGCGATCTCGCGCGCGTGCTCCGGAGTGGGCGCGAGGCCGATCCAGGACTTCGGCATGTCGATCCGCCGCCGGCGGAAGAAGTCTCGGCCGCGCTTGCCGACGGCGATCACCGACACCGAATCCAGATTGGGTCGCCGCTCCGCGACCAGCGCGATCGCGTGCTTGATCAGGTTCGCGTTGTACGCACCGCACAGCCCGCGGTCGCTGGTGACGAGCAGGACGTCGAGCTTGCGGACGTTCGCGCGCCGCGCGAGCAGCGGGTGCGCGTCGCCGTCGAGCCCGCTCGCCACCGACGCGAAGATCTCCCGCAGCTTCTCGCCGTAGGCGCGCGAGGCCTCTGCCGCCTGCTGCGCGCGCGCGAGCCGGGCCGCGGAGATCATGCGCATGGCGCTGGTGATCTTCTGGGTCTTCTTGATCGCAGCCACCCGGCTGCGGATCTCCCTGACGCGGGCCATGGCCTTGGCTACGCCGCCGTTGCGCTGGCCTGGAAGGTCTTGGCGAACGCGTCGAGCGCCTCGTCCAGCTTGCCGCGCACCGCATCGCCGAGCGCGCCGCTGGTGCGGATCTCGTTCAGGATCTCCGGGTGGCGTTCGCGCATGAACTCGCTCATCTCGTCCATGTAGCGAGTCACGTCCTCCAGCGGGTAGTTCCGCAGCCACGACGGCTTGCCGTCCGCCCGCGGCGTCGCCGCGTAGATCTGCACCACCTGCTCCTCGACGGGCAGCGGCTTGTACTGCCCCTGGCGCAACATCAGCGTGAGCCGCTGGCCGTTCGCGAGCTGCTCCTGCGTCACACGGTCGAGGTCGCTGCCGAACTGCGCGAACGCCTCGACCTCGCGGTACTGCGCGAGCGTCGTCTTCAGCGTGCCGGCGATCGACTTCATCGCCTTCACCTGCGCGTTCGAGCCGACGCGCGAGACCGAGATGCCGACGTTCATCGCCGGGCGCTGGCCGGAGTTGAACAGGTTCGACTCGAGGAAGATCTGCCCGTCGGTGATCGAGATGACGTTGGTGGGGATGTAGTCGGAGACGTCGTTCGCCTGGGTCTCGATGATCGGCAGCGCGGTGAGCGAGCCGCCGCCCGCCTCGTTCGACATCTTCGCGGCGCGCTCGAGCAGCCGGGAGTGCAGGTAGAACACGTCGCCGGGATACGCCTGGCGGCCGGGCGGCCTCCGCAGCAGGAGCGACAGCTGGCGGTACGCGGTGGCGTGCTTGGACAGGTCGTCGTAGATGATCAGCGCGTGCTGCTTGTTGTCGCGGAAGTACTCGCCCATGGTGCAGCCGGTGTAGGGCGCGATGTACTGCAGCGGCGCGGAGTCGGCTGCCGTCGCGGCGACGATGGTCGTGTATTCCATCGCGCCGAAC
>Ga0306921_10009169_pt1 | contig 10487 bp, 8 predicted proteins | sample sta12Cox44000080_FD_203760 | JGI IMG/M metagenome (GOLD analysis project Ga0306921, IMG submission 203760) | Lab enrichment of tropical soil microbial communities from Luquillo Experimental Forest, Puerto Rico - statoxic.12C.oxic.44.000.080 (v2)... | ecosystem: Environmental > Terrestrial > Soil...
GATGTAGTTGGCGCAGAGCTTGGCGATGGCCTCCTCGTCGGCGCTGATCGCCCGCTGGACCTCGTTCTTGACGATGTCCTCGTACTCCTGCTTCACGAGCCCGAGCAGCACCGAGTAGTGCCGCCGCTGCTCGTCGCTGGTGATGAGCGAGTGGTGGCGCAGCCCCGACTCGAGCTCGTTCATGACCATGAAGGGGTTCACGCACCCCTCGCCGCGGTCGGAGACCAGCGCGTTCGACACCTTGTCCTGGATGTAGCGCGGGCTGATGCCGTCCATCCCCTCGCGTACCGCCTCCTTGCGCAGCTCCTTGATGTTGTCCTGGGTGAAGCCCGGCAGCGTCTTGCCGTCGTAGAGCTTCATCTTCTGGACCAGCGTCAGCTGGTGCTTCTTCGGGTCCTCGAGCCGCGTCAGCACCGCCCACATCGCCGCCGTCTCCAGCGTGTGCGGGGCGATGTGCTTCCCCCGGATCTTCCCGGCGTTGTAGTCCTTGGCGTAGATCCGCTGCTCCTCGGAGATGCGCGTGATGTAGGGGATGTCGATCTTGACCGTCCGGTCGCGCAACGCCTCCATGAACTCGTTCGACAGGAGCTTCTTGTACTCGGCCTCGTTGGTGTGGCCGAGGATCACCTCGTCGATGTCGGTCTGCGCGAACTTCTTCGGCTTGATCTTGTGCTCCTGCGACGCGCCGAGGAGGTCGTAGAGGAACGCGACGTCGAGCTTGAGCACCTCGACGAACTCGATGATGCCGCGGTTGGCGATGTTGAACTCGCCGTCGAAGTTGAACGCGCGCGGATCGCTGTCTGATCCGAACTCGGCGATCTTCCGGTAGTTGATGTCGCCGGTGAGCTCCGTCGAGTCCTGATTCTTTTCGTCCTTCGGCTGGAACGTCCCGATGCCGACGCGATCCTGCTCCGAGAGAATGAGGCGCCGCACGCGGATGTGCTTGATCACCTCCGCCCAGTCGCCTTTGTGCTCCGCCATCAGCTCGCGGAAGATGAGGCGGCACGCCGGGTCGAGATCGCCGTCGATGTGGACCTGCGGCTTGCCCGCCTGGTTGATCCCCAGCTCCGTGAGCGCCTTGTCGCGCCAGTCGGGCGGGATGAGCCGCAGCGGCTCCTCGTGCATCGGGCACTTGAAGGTCGTGTTCCCGCCGGTGATGTGGGCCAGCTTCTCGGGGATCACCCACTCGTACGTGTAGAGGGCCCCTTCCGGCGTGCGCGTGTACTCCTCGAGGCCGCGCTTGATGAGGCGCGCGATCGTCGACTTCGAGCTGCCGACCGGGCCGTGGAGCAGCACCACGCGCCGCTCGGTGCCGTAGCGCTGGGCCGCGCTGTGCAGCACGCTCACCAGCCGCATCAGCGGGATGTCGAGGCCGTAGATGGCGTCGCGCCCGCCGTGGTGCTCGTCCTTGAAGAAGTTGTAGCGGATGAGCCGCTTCTTGTTGTCGATGTACTCCTCCTGCCCGTACGACAGGATCATGTCGTAGACGCGCTGGAACGCGCTCCGCGTGACGGCGGGGTTCTTGCGCACGATGCCGAGGTAGTCCTCGAAGGCGCCCGACCAGTTCAGCTGGGCGTACTCTTTGAGGTTCTGCAGCGCTGCGACCTTCGAGATCAGGGCGGGGACGTCGCTCGACTTTCCGGTCGGTTCGGAAGCGGCCATCGGGATTCACTCCTTTCGGTCGCCTGAGGGCTCGAATCAGCCGTCAGGTCCTAGGAACGGCAGACCTCATTGTAGCACGCGACGCGGCAGCCCCGATACGGCGCGATCGCTTTCGCCGGCGAAAAGCGGCGATGTTTTTAGGCGCCCGGCTGCTCGCGCGCCGCCCCGAGGTCGAGCGCCCGCGACAGGTAGACCGGCGCTCCCTCCTTCAACGTGGCGAGCACCTCGATGTCCTTGATCGCGTCGGGGGCGACCCGCAGCGGGTTCTCCGACAGGACCACCAGGTCGGCCAGCTTGCCGACCTCGATGGACCCCTTGTCGGCTTCTTCGAAGTGCTGGTAGGCGGCGTCGATCGTCACCGCGCGCAGGGCTTCGGCGGGCGTGAGCCGCTCGTCGGGGCCGACCACCTGGCCGCCGCGCGAGACGCGGTTGACGGCGGCCCACATCAGGAAGAGCACGTTGGGCGGCACGACGGGCGCGTCGTTGTGGATGCTGAACCGCAGGCCGTGCCGCAAGGCCGAGCGCCCGGGGTTGATCCGCGCGGCGCGTTCAGGCCCCAGCACGGAGTCCATGTGCCAGTCGCCCCAGAAGAAGCACTGAGCGGGAAAGAACGAAGGGACGATCCCGAGCCGTCGCATGCGGTCGAGCTGGTCGTCGCGGACGGTCTGGGCGTGCACGAGCACGGGGCGGCGGTCGGCCCGGCCGAGCTTCTCCTTGGCGCGGGCGACGGCGCGGATCACCTGTTCGGCGGCCTCGTCGCCGTTCGCGTGGGCGAGCAGCTGCCGGCCGCCGCGGAAGCAGTTCTCGCAGACCTCCTCGACGCGGCGGTCGCCGGGCAAGAACGGGAAGCCGGCGTAGTCCGGCCCTTCGCCCGGCGGCGGGACGTGGTACGGCCGGCTCAGCCAGGCGGTCTTCCCCTGCAGCGAGCCGTCGACGATGATCTTGACGCCCCCCACGCGGAAGCGCCGCCGGTAGCCCGCGCCGTAGCGCGCCTCCTCGGCGCGGAGCTGGCCGGCGACGACCGCGAGCGTGTAGCCGACGACGTCGATCGGCAGCGCCCCGGCCTCGGCGGCGGCGGTGAGCATCCTCATGCCGGCGATGTCCGTGGCGCCGTCCTGGGCGGTGGTGATCCCGAAGCGGGCGTAGTGGGCCGCCGCGCGCCGCACGAGCTCCGGGAAGCGGTGCTCCGCGACCGGCGGCAGCAGCGTCAGCTTCACGTGCGCCCAGGCGGCCTCCTGCAAGAGGCCGGTCGGCTCGCGCGTCCCCGGCCGGCGGACGATGACGCCCCCCTCGGGGTCGGGCGTCGCCGCCTCGATCCCCGCCTGCGCCAGCGCCAGGCTGTTGCCGACCGCCATGTGGCGCGAGGCGTGGACGGCCCACACCGGGTGCTCCGTCGAGACGCGATCGAGGTCCTCCTTCGTCGGGTGGCAGCCCTCCTCGAGGATCGCGTCGTCGTAGCCGGCGCCGAGGATGTGCTTGTGCGGCGCCGACAGCGCGTCGCGCCGCCGCCGGAGCGCGACGACGATGTCCTCGATCGATCGCGTGCCGCCGGCAGGCGGCGGCTGCAGGTCGGCCCCGTCGAGCTCGGCGGCGACCTGGGTGAGGTGTCCGTGGCCGTCCACGAATCCAGGCAGGAGCGCCAGCCCGTGGAGATCGACCACCCGGGTCCCCGGGCCGGCGCAGGCCAGCGCCTCCTCCGCGCTGCCGACGGCGAGGATCCGGCCGCCCCCGATCGCCACCGCCTCCGCCGAGGGACGCCGATCGTCGACCGTGACGACGTCGCCGTCGATGTAAACGACGTCTGCCTCCCGCCGCACTGCGCCGGCCATCCCGGATCCAACTTGAGGACCGCCGCGGCGGGTGTCCAGTCGCGCTCCGGGGATTTCCGGCAAAGCCTATCAGTAGTGAGACAGCGAGCCGTCGTCGCGGGCGCGCCGGAGCGCGTAGACGAAGACCGCCACGCCCGCCGGGGCGAGCGCCGCGGAAAACGCCAGGAGCGCCAGCAGCGAGTCCTTCATCGCGCTGGGGCCAGCCCCGGCCAGGAGGGCGCCGCGGAGGGCGGTCAGGGCGTGCGTGAGCGGCAGCAGGTTGCCCATCGCGCGCAGCCACCCGGGGAGCACGCTCACCGGGTACATGACGCCCGAGAGGAAAAACGACAGCGACCCCACGATGTTCGCGACGGGGTTCAATCGCCGGACGAGCATGGTCGTGCCGGCCGCGAGGAGGCCGAGCCCCGTGAACGCGGCGACGACGAGCGGCGCCACGATCAGCACCGAGAGCCAGTTGGCGCGCGAAAGGTCGAGCCCGAGCAGGAGCTTGGCGCCTGCGAGGTAGCCGGTGGCGCGGAGGGCCGCCGCGCCGAACTCGTAGACGGGCGGAGCCCCGAGGACCATCCACGGCGGCGCCGGGGTCGCGACCTCGGCCTCGAGGGTCCCCATCATTTGCGCCGCCCGGATGCGGTGGGCGAGGCCCGAGATCCCGACATTCTGAAGGTCGGCCACGAGGACGCCGATCACGACGAACCCGAGGTAGTTCCCCGCGTAGCCCGCGAGGTGGGGGTTCACCGCCGCCCCCACGAACCGCGACAGGAAGAGGAGGGAGGCGACGACCGACACGAAGCCGAGGAGGCGGAGGAGCGCCGCGATCCGGTAGCTGCCGAGGGCGGCGATCTCCCGGCGGACGAAGGCCCAGAGGATGCGCGCGAACCAGAACGGCTGAGCCGGAACGGCCAGGTTCACAGACCCAGCTCCGCCTCGATGCGATCGGGTCCCGCCTCACCGCGGAGGCGCCCGGCCTCGAGGAACAGCACGCGGTCGCCGAGCGCGCGCACCTCGGCGGGGTCGTTGCTGCACACGATCGCGGTCCGGCCGGACCCGCGGACGACCTCGTCGCGCAGGAAGACCCGCAGATCGCGGGCCCCGCGCGGATCCAGCCCCAGCGTCGGCTCGTCGAGCAGCAGCACCTCCGGGTCCCCGAGCAGCCCGCGCGCGATCGCCAGCCGCTGGCGCATCCCGCGGGAGTACTCGCCGTAGCGGCGGTCGGCCGCGGCGCCGAGGCCCACCCGCTCCAAGAGCTCGCCCGCCCGGCGCCGCGCCGTCCCGGCCGACAGCCCGTGCAGCGCCGCGAAGTAGTGGAGGTTCCCCCGCCCCGACACCCGAAAATGAAAGCTCCGCTCGTCGCCGACGACGAACGAGACCTTGCGGCGGAGCGCGGGTACCGCCGCCGCAGCGTCCGCCCCCTCGACGACGGCCCGGCCGGTCGACGGCGTGAGCAGCCCCCCCAGGATCCGCGCCAGCGTCGACTTGCCCGCGCCGTTCGGGCCCATCACGCAGACGACCTCGCCCCGCGACACCTTGAACGACACCTCGCGCAGCGCTTCGAGGGGCGCGCCGTAGAACCGGCCGCGCAACATGTCGCGCAGACCCGCCGGCGGCCGGAAGGTCTTGCCCAGGCCCTCGACGAGGATGGCCGGCTCGTTCATCGCTGCTTCACGGATCGAGCGGCTTGCCGCCGCGCTGGTACTTGACGACCGCGGCGTTGTGCTCGGCGACCGTGCGCGAGAACTGGTGCGTGCCGTCGTTCTTCGCCACGAAGTAGAGATACGGCGTGCCGTCGGCGGCCATCACCGCCTCGAGCGCCGCGCGCCCCGGGTTCGAGATCGGCCCCGGCGGGAGGCCGGGGTGGGTGTACGTGTTGTAGGGGTTCTCCCGATCGTCGAGCTGGATCCGCCGGATGCGCCCGTCCCACTTGAGGCAGGCGGGCGAGCGCGGCATCGCCACCGTGCAGCCGTAGACGATCGTCGGATCGGTCTGGAGCAACTTCGGGACGAAGGTGGGGAGGCGGAGGCGGTTGATGAACACCTGTGCGATGCGCGGCCGCTCCTCGGCCCGGCCCGTCTCCTTCTCGACGATCGAGGCCAACACGACGATCTTGGGATCGTCGAATCCCAGCGTCCGCTTCAGGTCCGCCGCCCCCTTGGCGTGGGCCGCCCGCAGCTCCGCGAACACCTGGCGGTGCCGGCGCACGAGCGGGATGAGGGCGCGCGCGGGCGGCATGCGCTTGCGCAACCGGTAGGTGTCGGGGAAGAGATACCCTTCGAGCGTCGTCCCCGGCAGGCCGAGCTCGGCCACGAACGCCGGATCGGTCGCCTTGGCGAGCAGCTCCGCCTTGCCCGCGACGCCGGCGGCGTCGAGGATCTCGGTCACCTCCACCAGGTTCTTCCCCTCGGGGATCACCACGGCCACGAGCTCGTCGGCGGCCCCCTTGACCAGCACGTCGAGGATCTGCCGCGGCGTCGCCGGGGCGGCGATCTCGTAGCGCCCGGCCTTGAACCGCCCCGCGACGCCGCGCTGCCCGGCGTAGAGCCGGAACACCGCCGGGTTTCCGATCAGCCCCGCCTCGTGCAACCGCGTGGCAACATCCCCCGCCGACGCCCCCGGGGGGATCTCCACCGCCACCAGGCCCTGCGCCGTCCCTCCCGGCCTGTCGCCGTAACGCCAGGCCGTGCGCCCCACCACGGCGAGCGCGATCACCCCGATCGCGGTGGTGATCGCGAACACCCAGAGCGCGCGCTTCATCGGTCGAGTCACCTCGGTTTTGCCTCCAGCCAGCGTTTGAGGATGACCGCCGCGGCGATCTTGTCCACCACCTGCCGGCGCCGCGCGCGTGAAACATCGGCCGCCAGCAGGACCTCCTCGGCCTCCACGGTGCTGAAGCTCTCGTCGATGAGCTCGACGGGGACGTCCAGCGCCGCGCGCAGCCGGGCGGCGAACGCCTCCACGCTCTGCGCCGCGCGCCCGCGCTCGCCTTCCGGCGACAGCGGCAGGCCGAGCACCACGCGGCCGGCGTCGAAGCGGCGCACGACCGCGGCGATGGCGTCGAGATCGCGCTGCCCGCCGCGACGGGGGATGGTCTCCTCGGGCTGCGCGGAGAGCCCCAGGCCGTCCGTCACCGCCACGCCGATCCGGCGGGCGCCGAGATCGATGGCGACTACCCTCTGCGGCACGGGAACATTATCCGTGGAACCCCGGGAGGGTTCCACTCCTCCCGCGACGTGCTCGAGCGGGCGCAGCCCGCCCGAGCGCACGCGTTGGTGTATACCGTACGAATGGCTGACCACCCCAAAGGCACCCACGGCGATCCCACGGCGACCGGTCCGGCCACCACGCCCCAACTCCAGATCGACGTCGACGACGCGACGGCGCAGGGGTCCTACTCCAATCTCGTCCTCATCAACCACAACGAGAACGAGTTCGTGCTCGACTTCGCCTACCTCCAGCCTTCGGCGCCGCGCGCTCGCGTGCGGGCGCGGATCATCTCCTCGCCGCGTCACACCAAGCGACTCCTGCGCGCGCTCGAGCACAACCTCAAGCGGTACGAAGAGCGCTTCGGCAAGATCGAGGAGCCCGACCCCCTGCCACCCGGCGCGGTCACGCCGACCGGCGGCATGATCAGCTGATGATCAGCTGATGCTCAGCTGCAGCTCGGCTGAAGCTCGACCATTGACCCGGCCCATCCGCTTCAGCTGACCGCGCCCTCGAGCGCGGTCAGCGTCCCGGACCGCGTGTCGAGCTCGGCGAGCGTCCCGTAGGGGAGCGCGCTGTTGCGGGTCTGGTGGCCGAACGCCCCGGCGAACGCGACCGGGATCGGCAGGCGGCCGAAGCGCTCGGCGAGCACCTCGTCGGCGGTGGGCGAGCCGGCGCGCATGGCCTCCGGCTCGCGGCAGCCCGAGAAGTCACCGAGCACGACGCCGCTGGCGGCGCCGAACACGCCCGCCAGATCGAGCGCGGTGACGAGGCGATCGAGGCGGTACGGGCGCTCCCCGAGATCCTCGAAGAACAGCAGGGCCCCGCGCAGGTCGGGGAGGTACGGGGTGCCGACGAGGCGCGAGAAGACCTCCAGGTTGCCGCCGAGGAGCGGGCCGCGCGCCCGCCCCGGGACCAGCTCCTCGAGGCCTTCCAGCATCACGCGCGGCCCCGGGGTCTCGAGCAGCGCGAACAGCGCCTGCTGGTCGGCGCCGCCGAGGTTGGCGAGCTGGGTCACGACCGGCCCGTGCACCGACGCCAGGCCGGCACACGCGGCAGCCGCCAGCAGCGCCGTGCCGTCGGAGAAGCCGACGATCGGACGCGGGCGCTCGAGCAGGGCCTCCCGCTCGATGAAGGGCAACAGCCGCAGGAGGCCGTAACCGCCGCGAGCCATCACGATCGCGCGCGCCTCGGGATCGGCGAGCGCCTGCCGGAGCTCGGCGAGGCGGCGCTCGTCGGTGCCGGCGAGGTAGCCGGTGCGCGTGAACAGCGCCTCGTCGAACCGGAGCCGGTAGCGGCCCCCGAGCAGATCCGCGCCGGGCTGGAACGCCTCCCGCGCCACCGGTCCCGAAGGGGCGATCACACGGATCACGTCGCCGGCGGCGACGCGCGGCGGACGGATCACTTGCGCTTGCGGCGTCGTTTGCCCGATCCCGCCGCCGCCGACCCGTCGCCCTCGACCGGCGAAGGCACGGCGGTGCCCGTGGAGGGATCCGCGGCAGGCGCCGCCTCGACCGGCACGGCCTCGACGGAAGCCGTCACGACGGGCGGGGGCGCGGCCGGCGGCGCCTCCACCGGCGCGGACGCGACTGGCGCTGCCTCCACCGGCGCGGACGCGACCGGCGCGGACGCGACGGGAGCCGGCGCGACGGGGGCGGCCTCGACGGGAGCCGTCGCCTTGGCCGCCGGCGGCTTCGCGGCCCCGCCGCTCGGCAGCGCGACCTCCGCCTCGCTGACGAAGCGCACCCGCATCCCCGCCAGGTTCGCGTCGGCGGACTCGACGACCTCCGTAACCCGCGCGGCCCGCTCCGCCTCCTCGATCTTGAGCGAGACGGGGGTCCCGACCGGCATCGGCTCGGCGCAGAGAACGAAGACGCCGGCGCCGTCCGTGTCGCGAAGCGGGGCCGCCCGGCCAACCACCACCCCCGCGTACCTGACCTCTGTTGCGGTCTCCACGATGGCAGTCTAACACGTGCTTAGCTTCTCGCCGTGCTGATCCCGGGGACCAACTGCTGGCGGGTGGCCCGCGCGTCCCGGGTGTCCTTCCTGATCGACGCCGACGCCTACTTCGCCGCCTTCCGCCAGGCGGTCAGCCTCGCGCGCGACACCGTGATCATCGTCGGCTGGGACATCGACAGCCGGGTCCCCCTCGGGCCCGCCGGGGCGCCGACCCTGCTCGCCTTCCTCAAAGCGGCGCTCGATCGGCAGCCGGGCCTCAAAGTGTTCGCGCTCGGCTGGGACTTCTCCGTCATCTACACGCTCGAGCGCCAGGCGCTCCCAGCCTACCGGTTCTCCTCGAACGGCCACCCCCGCCTCTCCTTTCACCTCGACGCCGCCCACCCGGTCGGCGCCTCGCAGCACCAGAAGATCGTCGTCGTCGACGACGCGGTGGCGTTCGCCGGAGGCCTCGACCTCACGATCCGCCGCTGGGACACGCCCGCTCACCGCGCAAGGGCGCCGGAGCGGATCGACCCGGCGGGGCGCCCCTACCCGCCCGTGCACGACGTGCAGCTCGTCGTCGACGGCGACGCCGCCGCCGCGCTCGGCGAGCTGGCGCGGGACCGCTGGCGGGCGGCCGTCGGGCGGCCGATCCCCGCCGGCGCCGCGGCCTCCGATCCCTGGCCGGCGGCGGTGGTCCCCGACGCGCGCGACGTCCCCGTCGGCATCGCCCGCACCCGGCCCGCGTTCGGCGGCGCGCCCGCGGTGCGCGAGGTCGAGCAGCTCCACCTCGACGCCATCGCCGGCGCCGCGCGCTCCATCTACATCGAGAACCAGTTCCTCACCTCGGCGGCGATCGGCTCGGCGCTGGCCCGCCGGCTCGACGAGCCCGCGGGCCCGGAGGTGGTGGTGCTGCTCCCGCGCCACGAGGACGGCTGGCTCGAGCGGAGCTCGCTCGGGATCTTGCGGGCACGCCTCGTGGCGCGGCTCGAGGCCAGCGATCGGCACGGCCGGCTCCGGCTCTATCACCCGGTGGTCCCCGATCTCGACGGGGCGTGCGTCAACGTCCACGCCAAGGTGGTGATCGTCGACGACGCCCTGGCCCGCGTCGGCTCGGCCAACCTCGCCAACCGATCGATGGGGCTCGACAGCGAGTGCGATCTGGTCCTGGACGCCGCGCTCGACCCCCGGCTCGGCGCCCCGATCGCCGCGCTCCGGAACCGCCTGGTCGGCGAGCACCTCGGCGTCGAGCCGGCCGCGGTCGCCGACGCGCTCGCGGCGCGCGGCTCGCTGATCGGCGCCATCGAGGCGCTGGCCGGCGGGCCCCGCACGCTCGTCCCGCTCCCCCGCCCCGCCGCTCCAGGCCCGGGCGAGCTCCGCGCGCTCGCCCGCGCGGGGCTGGACCTGACCTTCCTCGACGGCTTGGTCTGCGACCCGGAGCGGCCGGCTCCCGACCTCCTGCTCGAGACGCTCGTGCCGGAGCCCCTGCGACGGCCCGTGCACCGCTCGCTCACCGGCTTCGCACTCGTCTTCGCGCTCGCCGCCGCCCTCGCCGCGGTCTGGCGGCTCACGCCGCTCCGCCAGCTGCTCGATCCCGACCGGCTCGCGGCCCTCGGCCGCGCGCTCCGCGGACACCCCTACGCGCCCCTGGGCGCGATCGCCGCCTACCTGGTCGGCGGCCTGGTCTTTTTCCCCATCACCCTCATGCTCGCGGCGACGGCGATCGTGTTCCGGCCCGGCCCGGCGATCGCGATCAGCCTCTGCGGCGTGTTGGCCTCGGCCGCCGAGACCTACGGCCTCGGCCGGCTGGTCGGCCGCTTCCGCGCCGGCTGGCTGCGCGGGCCGCGGATGGCGCGCCTCCAG
>Ga0306921_10009170_pt1 | contig 10486 bp, 10 predicted proteins | sample sta12Cox44000080_FD_203760 | JGI IMG/M metagenome (GOLD analysis project Ga0306921, IMG submission 203760) | Lab enrichment of tropical soil microbial communities from Luquillo Experimental Forest, Puerto Rico - statoxic.12C.oxic.44.000.080 (v2)... | ecosystem: Environmental > Terrestrial >...
GCTTTTTTGCCGACGTGAACCGCTTTTGCAGGGCGAGCGTAACAAGTAAAATGAGGCCATGGACGCATCAGGCACTGGAATGACGGGCAACAACCGCGGCAAGAAGATCCTCCTGGTCGACGACGACCAGGCGCTGCGCAGCGTGCTCGCCGAGCAGCTCGACCTCTACGACGGCTTCACCACCATCCAGGTCGGCACCGCCGCCGAGGGGCTGGAGAAGGCCAAGCTCGCCCACTACGACGCCGTCCTGCTCGATATCGGCCTGCCCGACATGGACGGGCGCGAGCTGTGCAAGCTGATGCGCCGCCAGGGCGTGCGCGCGCCGGTCATCATGCTGACCGCGGCCGACAGCGACGCCGACACCATCCTGGGGCTGGAATCGGGTGCCAACGACTACGTCACCAAGCCATTCCGCATCAACGTGCTGCTCGCCCGGTTGCGCGCCCATCTGCGCCAGCACGAGCGCAGCGAGGACGCGGTGATGACGATCGGTCCCTACGAGTTCCATCCCGCCGGCAAGATGCTGATGGAGAAGGGCGGCAAGAAGAAGATTCGGCTGACCGACAAGGAAGCCTCGATCCTGAAATACCTGTTCCGCGCCGGCGACCGGCCGGTGGCGCGCGACGTGCTGCTCAACGAGGTCTGGGGCTACAACGCCGGCGTCACCACCCACACGCTCGAGACGCACATCTATCGCCTGCGCCAGAAGATCGAGAAGGATCCGACCAACGCGGCGATCCTGATCACCGATCGAGGCGGCTATCGACTCCAGCCCTAGACCGCACGACCTCATCCTGAGGAGGCGCGAAGCGCCGTCTCGAAGGATGGGCCTCAGACGTGGTGCTCGTTGCCACCCTTCGAGACGCGGCCCTGCGGCCCGCTCCTCAGGGTGAGGTGGTTATTTCTGAAGCGCCATGACTGATAGCAAGCCGGCGACGACACGTTCGGTTCCGTTCAGCATCACGTTGCTGACGCTGATGGCGCTGATCGTGGTGCCGCTTGCCTCGGCGCTGCTGTGGCTGGGCTGGCACGCCGTCGACGTGCTCGAGCAGCGCAGCGTCAACCAGCGCATGACGGCGCTCGACTATGCCGTCGCCACCACGCTGACCGATGGACTGCACACGATCAGCTCGGTCGGGCTCACCCTGGCCGAGGCGCCGAGCTTCCAGTTCGCGGCCGGGCATGAGGCCGACGACGAACGCCGCCGCCAGCTGGTCGCGGTGCTCGGCCGCCATCCCGCGGTGGCGGCGGCCTTCGTCGGCTATCCCGACGGGCACTTCCTCTATGCCGGCCGGCTGTCGGAATTCTCCGCCGCGCGGCGGGCCGAGTTCGCCGCGCCGACCGCCGACTCCATCGTCGTGCGCACCGTCGACGGCGAGGGCGAGGCGCGGCGCGAGACCTGGACGATCGTGGGATCGAGCGGCGCACCACGCTCGCGGCACGACACCTACGATCCGCGCAAGCGACCCTGGTACACGGAAGCTGAGGCCAAGCACGCCCCTGTGCTGACCGAGCCCTACCGCTTCGCCTGGTCGACCGAGGCGGGCATCTCCGCCGGCCTGCCGATGCACGGCGGCGGCGTGATCGGCTTCGACTTCACCCTGGGCACGCTGTCGCGCCTGATGGGCGACTACAAGATCACGCCCAACACCATCGTGCTGATCTCGATGGGCACATCCGACGTGCTGATCGAGACCGACCCCTGCAAGGCCGGCGACGAAGGCTGCTTCCCGCAAGATGCCGCCGCCCGCCAACTCCTGCGCAAGACGGTGCTGGAGGACAGCGAGCGCGGCCAGCGCCTGACGCTCGACGTCGTGGCGGCCGGCCGCGACTACAAGATCTTCGTGCATTCGCTGCCGGCGGCGCTCGGCCGTCCGCTTACCATCGCCGCCGCCGTGCCGGTCGAGGAGCTGTCGGCCGACAGCCGCGCGCTCGTGAACCGCGCCTCGATCCTGGCCGGCATTGCGATCACGCTGGCGGCTCTCGCCGTGCTGGTGACGTCGCTCCTGGTGGCACGCTCGACGGCGCGGCTCGCCGCCAAGACCGATCGCATCCGCCTTCTCGATTTCTCCGACACCGCGCCGGTCAAGAGCCACATCACCGAGATCCTGCGCCTGTCCAACGCCATCGAGCGCATGCGCGAGGCGCTCGAGGTGTTCGGCCGCTACGTGTCGAAGGACCTGGTCGGCCAGATCATGCGTTCGCCCGACACTGCGGGCCTCGGCGGCACGCGGCGCGACCTCACGGTGATGTTCACCGACATCGAAGGCTTCTCGCGCATCAGCGAGGCGATCGAGCCCGAGCTCTTGACCAGTCGGTTGTCGCGCTACTTCGAGGCGTTGGGCGCGGCGATCTCGGGCAATCGCGGCATGATCGACAAGTACATCGGCGACAGCGTCATGGCGTTCTGGAACGCGCCCGAGCCTGATCCCGACCACATCGCCAACGCCGTGCGCGCCGCCCTGCAGGCGGCCGACGCCAGCCGCAAGCTCGCCGACAAATGGCGCCAGCGCGGCCGCTCGCCGTTCCGCACGCGCATCGGCCTGCATACCGGGCCGGCGCTGGTCGGCAATGTCGGCGCGCGCGAGCGCATCAACTACACGCTGGTCGGCGCGGTCGCCAACCAGGCGTCGCGGCTGGAAGGCCTCAACAAGATCTACGGCACCGACATCCTGGCCAGCGGCGAGGTCGCCAAGCCCACGGTCTCGCGCTTCGTCTGGCGCTACATCGACCGCGTCGTCGCGGCAGGCACGACCGAGGTGCTGGAGATCTACGAGCCGTTGGGCGAGATCACGACGGCCGGCCAACACGCCCAGTTCCTCGAGTTGTGGCGCACCGCGCACGATGCCTATGACACGGGCAAGTTCGGGCCGGCTCTGACCGGCTTCGAGGCCGCCCAGGCGCTCAGGCCGGATGACGCGCCGTGCCGCACCTTCATCGAGCGCTGCCAGCAATTGATCCGCGACGGCTTGCCCGAGGGCTGGGACGGCGCGTGGCATTTCGACCGAAAGTGAGCCATCCTTGCCGGAGGAGGTCCGGGTCATGAGCACCGAGCGCATCTACTCCCTGCCCGTCGAGGTCACCGACTGGAAGTTCGACGGTGCCACCGAGATCCATTTCAACTGGGAGTACGACGACGGCTCGTCCGCGCTGCTGGAGCTCTATGAGAAGGGCAAGAAGCAGCAATGGGACGCCAGCACGCGGCTCGACTGGACGCTCGAGCTCAATCCCGACAATCCGATGGAGCTCAAGGACGAGGCGATCTCGATCTACGGCACCGATTATTGGCGCAAGATGACGGACCAGGAGAAGTCATGGCTGCGCCGCGAGCTGCAGGCCAACTCGATCAGCCAGTTCATGCACGGCGAGCAGGGCGCGCTGATCGCCACTGCCAAGATCGTCGGCACCGTGCCCGACATGAACGCCAAGTTCTACGCCGCCACCCAGGTGATGGACGAGGCGCGCCACGTCGAGGCCTACAAGCGGCTGCTGCATGAGAAGTTAAAGGTAGCTTATCCGATCAACCACGCGCTCAAGACCCTGCTCGAGCAGACGCTGACCGACCGGCGCTGGGATATGACCTATCTCGGCATGCAGGTGCTGATCGAGGGCCTGGCGCTTGCCGCCTTCCAGTCAATCCGCGACAAGGCGGGCAATACGCTGGCCGGCGCGGTCAATGCCTACGTCATGCAGGACGAGGCGCGCCACGTCTCGTTCGGGCGGCTGGCGCTGCGCGACTACTATCCGCATCTCTCCGACGCTGAGCGCGACGAGCGCGAGGAATTCGCGGTCGAGGCGCTGCATTTCATGCGCGACCGCTTCAACCAGTCGGAGGTGTGGGAACGGCTCGGCCTGCCGGCCAAGCTGCTGGACGAGATCCACTACAACTCCAAGCAGATGAATTCGTTCCGCGGCCGCCTGTTCAGCCGCGTCGTGCCGACCATCAAGGACATCGGCCTGTGGGGCGAGCGCATCCAGAAGGCCTTCGCCGAGATGGGCGTGATGGACTACGCCACGATCGACGTCGCAGAGCAGCTCGCCAACGATGGCAAGGTGGCCGAGGACTTCGACAAGAAGATGTTCGTCGAGAAGGCGATCGCCGCCGAGTAGCCCGCCTGGAGGTCGCGCGACGCTTTTCCGCTGAGTGTGAGTTTTCCCACATATGGCAGCCGATGGCCGCTCTATGACTTCAGGCTCAATGCGGATTGTGCAGATTTCCGACACGCATCTGAGCCAAGCCAAGCCTAAGTTTCTCGGCAATTGGCAACCCCTTGCGGCGTGGATCGCCGACCAGCATCCCGACCTGGTGATTCACACCGGCGATGTGACGGTCGACGGGGCCGGCGGCGAAGCGGACCTCGTCTTCTGCGCCCACCTGCTGGACCAACTCGGAATCCGTACGCGGGCGGTGCCCGGCAACCATGATGTCGGTGACGCCCGGGATGCCCATCAACCCGTCAATACCGAGCGGCTTGGCGCGTGGCAGCGTCATTTCGGCCCGGATCGCTGGGTCGAGGATGTCAGCGAAGGTGCGCAGCGTTGGCGTCTCGTCGGATTTGACGCGCTGCTGATAGGCAGCGGCGAGCCGGAAGAGGCCGAGCAGCTTTCGTGGCTCGAACAGGTGATGGCCGAAGCCGGAGAGCGACGGATTGCCTGGTTCCTGCACCGGCCGCTGTTCCTCGACAGCCCGGACGAGGGCGACACCGGCTATTGGTCGATCAAGCCCAAGCCGCGCGCGGCGCTTCTGGCTCTGGTGCGACGCCATCAGGTTGCCCTCGTCGCCAGCGGACACCTGCACAAGGCGCGTGATTTCATCTTCGAGGGCACGCGCTATGTCTGGTCGCCGTCCTCAGGCTTTCTGGTGGGCAAGGCGCAACCGGAGATGCCCGGCGAAAAGCACCTCGGTGCTGTCGTCTACGAGTTCGGCGACCCCGCGTTGACGGCTCGAATCGTCGAAGTGCCGGGCCTGACGCAACACTGGGTCGGGCAGTGACAGGCGCGCAGCGCCTGTCGTCCTGAGCGAAGCGACGGATCTTTAGTCGGTCTCGCGGTGCCGGCGGGTCGCCAGGACCAGGCTGCGGCTGAGTTCGACCGACGGCTTGGCCTTGGCCATTGGCCTGTCGACGGGCGCGGGTGCCGGGGCGACCGGCTCGACGACCGGCGGCGGCGCAGGGCGGTTCAGCTGGGCGTTCTGCGCCAGCACGTTGGCGACGGCCAGCGTCGTCACCAGCCCAACCGCCATCCAGGTCACTGCCCAAGCGAAATGCCGCATTTCTTGCCCCCAAGATGCCAAAGCGCCCCGCCCACTCCTTCGGAGAACTCTGCACTTCCAATGCCAATACTTGCATGGCTGGGCCCGGCCCGCAACCCCTTTTCAGGGGCAGTGCGAGATCATGTCGCTAGACGACGTCGTAGGTGATCTCGACCTCTTCGCCGAAGCAGTGGCCCTGGCAGGTCAGGATCCAGTCGTTGGCGAGGTCGTCGGCGGTATAGATGTCGTTCTTGGCGAGAACGACCTTGCCCTTGATGCGCTTGGCCGCGCACGAGGCACAGAAGCCTTCCTCGCATGACGACAGGGGATTGAGCCCGGCGGCGCGCGCCGCCTCGAGGATCGACTGGCCCTTCTGGTAGGGCACCTTGTGCACCTTGTTCTCGAAATGGATGGTGATCTCGCTCGGGATCACCTCGCCCTCCTGCGCTTCGGGCACAGGCACGTCGGCGTTGCCCGCGGCCTCGAAGCGTTCGATCAGCACGCGCTCGCGTGGCATGCCGGCGCCTAGCAGCGTGTGCTCGACCAGGGCCATGAAGGGCGCTGGTCCGCAGAGATAGGCCTCGGCGGTCTCGAAGCCCTTCATCGCGGCCTGGATCTCCTCGGGCTTGGTGAGGCCCTGCACTGCATCGAGATGATGGATGACATCGAGCCGCCCGCCGCTCGAGGCGATTAGGGCAAGCAGCTCGTTGTCGAAGATGATCGAGGGCTTGTCGCGGTTGGCGTAGAACAGGCGGATCTTGCGCACGCCCGACTTCAACGCCGACTTGATCAGCGACATCATGGGCGTGATGCCGCTTCCGCCGCCGAACAGCAGCAGCGGCGCCGTGCTGTCCTTCAGCACGAAGCGGCCGGCCGGCGGCATGACATGCAGCGAGCCGCCTTCCTTCAGCGCGTCGTTGAACCAGTTCGAGCCCTTGCCGCCGCTCACCCGCTTGACCGTCACCTTGAGGTGACGGCCGTCGATCTCGGGGGCGCTCGACAACGAGTAGCAGCGGTTGAAGGCGCCCTGGTCGTGCGGGACCTTGAAGGTCAGGAACTGCCCTGCGCGATAGCGGAACTTGTCAGCCAGGTCGGCCGGCACTTCGAGCACGAAAGAGCGCGCATCCGGCGTTTCCTGGACGATCTTGGCGATGCGTAATTGATGGTAAGCCATTGGTAAATCCACGTTCACTTACGGTGCGATTTCCTGAGGGACTCTCCTACCAGAATATGGTAGGTTCGGAAAAATGAACGGAGCGTCAACTTTGTCACGCTCCCTCATGGGGTTGGGAAAGACAAGATTCGCGGTCAGGAGGCAAGGGCCCATGACGACACAGAAGATTTATCAGCTGCCGGTCGAAATCACCGACTGGAAGTTCGAAGGCGCGACCGAGATCCATTTCAACTGGGAATACGACGACGGCTCGTCCGACCTGCTGAACCTCTACGAGAAGGGCAAGCAGCAGCAGTGGGACACCTCCACGCGTATCGACTGGAGCCAGGAGCTGTTCGAGGACAACCCGATGGGCATGGCCGACGAGACCATCCCGATCTACGGCTCGCCGGTGTGGCAGAAGATGACCGAGAAGGAGCGCAACTGGCTGCGCTTCAACCTGCAGTGCCATTCGATCTGCCAGTTCATGCACGGCGAGCAGGGCGCACTGATCGCGACCGCCAAGATCGTCAACACCGTGCCGGACATGAACGCCAAGTTCTATGCCGCCACCCAGGTGATGGACGAGGCCCGCCACGTCGAGAGCTACAAGCGGCTGATCCATGAGAAGTTCAAGCAGGCCTATCCGATCACGCCGTCGCTGAAGCAGCTGCTCGAGCAGACGCTGAGCGACCGGCGCTGGGACATGACCTATCTCGGCATGCAGGTGCTGATCGAAGGCCTGGCGCTCGCCGCCTTCCAGCGCATCCGCGACTCGGCGAAGAACAACCTCGCCGCCTCGGTCAATGCCTACGTCATGCAGGACGAGGCGCGCCACGTCACCTTCGGCCGCATGGCGTTGCGCGAGTACTACCCGCAGCTCTCCGACCACGAGCGCGCCCAGCGCGAGGAGTTCACCGTCGAGGCGCTCTACTTCATGCGCGACCGCTTCAATCAGGCCGAGGTCTGGCAGCGTTCCGGCCTGCCGGTCGACGAGCTGATGAAGTACGCTTACGAGTCGGGTGCCATGCAGTCGTTCCGCACCCGCCTGTTCACCCGCGTCGTGCCGATCCTCAAGGAGATCGGCCTGTTCGGGCCCAAGGTGCAGAAGGCGCTGGGCGACATGGGCGTGATGGAATACGCCAAGATCGACGTCGAGAAGCTCTTGGGCAACGACCTCAAGGTCGCCGAGGACTTCGACGCCAAGAAGTTCGTGAACAAGGCCATCGCGGCGGAATAGCCGCGCCCGCAGCGACTAATGAGAAGGGGGCCGGATGGCCCCCTTTTTCATGCCCGATAGAAGGGCGTGTCGCCCTTGATGGTCACGCGGTGGCCGTGCCGGACCTCAGGGTGATAGTCGAAGGTGGCGCGGTGCAGCGCGCAGCGATTATCCCAGAAGGCGACCGAGTTGGTGGCCCAGCGGAAGCGGCACTGGAATTCCGGCGTCTCGCTGTGGCGCACCAGCATCTCGAGCAACGCATCGCTCTCGGGCTTCCTGAGTTCCATGATGCGCGTGGTGAAGCCGCGATTGACGAACAATGCCTTGCGGCCGGTCACCGGATGAGTGCGGACCACCGGATGCACCGCCTCGGGGAAACTCTTGTCGCTCCGGCCATAGGCATCCTTGGAGAACACATGCGCGCTGGTGTGCAGCGCCGTCAGCCCCTCGCACAGCCGTTTGATCGGTTCCGACAGCGTTTCGTAGGCGAGATACATGCTGGCGAAGGCGGTGTCGCCGCCTGCAACGGGCGCGCGCTGCAGGTAGAGGATCGAGCCCATCGGCGGCTCGGCGTTGCACGAGAGGTCGGAATGCCAGACCTCGCCGGTCGCGGTCTTGGTGGTCTCGTCGGCATGCACGACGCGGATTTCGGGATGGCCCTCGACCTCGGCCTTGGCGGCGGGGTGGACCAGAAGTTCGCCGAACAGCCGGCCCAGCGCCTTGTGCTGCTCGACGCTCATTGTCTGGTCGCGAAAGAAGATCACCTGATGCGCCATCAGCGCATCGTGCAGGGCGCTCGCCTCGGCGTTGGACAGCCGGGCGAGATCGACGCCGGAGATCTCCGCGCCGATGGCGGGCGTCAGCTTCGCGATCGACAGGCTCATTTGCAGCTCTCCACCTTGGGCGGCGCACCGATCACCGACGCCACCTTGGAGATATCAAGGCAGCGCGTGCCGATCCAGCCGCGCTCCTGCACGAACAAACCGAAGCGCGAAAACGTCGCCGCTTGCTCGGGCTGCGTCGGCCGATTGCGCGCCAGCAGCCAGGCCAGGGCGTAGATGTTGGAGATGGCGAGATCGGCCGCCGCTACGTCGAGGTCCTTGTTCCACAGGGCCGCGTTCTTGACCGCCGCCCCCGTCGGGTCGTTGAGGCTCGCCAGCCAGGCGTGGGCGACGCTCGCCAGCGCATAAGGCCCGCCCTGCTGCGTCTTGAAGTTCCGGACCTGCTGCGCCATCGCGAGGTAGCCCAGGCCCTCGATGGTGTTGCCGGCGCAGCCGGGCTGGCGGCACAGCAGGGTGAAGGTGAGATATTCGCTGAGCGTGTTCTCGATGTTGCCGTTGTTGTGCTGGCGCCAGGCCCGGGCGAGCTGGATACCTTGGCTGAGCTCGTTGCTCCACGGCTTGGCGGCATAGGGCGTGTCGCGCTCGAGCTCGCCGATCACCACCTGCGCCGCCGCCTGCCATTCGGCCGGCGCCTGGGCGTGTGCCGCGGAGGCGACCATGAGAAGCAGAGCAGCGAACAAAGGGATCATCAGTACCTGCGGGCGCGCCGGCGATCGCGGCGGCTGTCGTACTGAACGAGATCGTCGGCGCGCAGTTCCGTGGCATCGCGCGGCATCAGGCGCCTGGCCTGCGCGGCCGTAATCAGCTTGTAGTGGCGCACGTCGCACAGCGCGGCGCCGACCTCCCAGCAATCCTCGGCGTTGGTCACCCACATCGTCGTTGGCCAGCGCCTGAGGTCGACCGGCACGGAATAGGTGCGCAGCGATTTGCGCTGTTTGTTGGTGTATTCGTGGAAGTACGACATGGCGAGCTCCCGCAGGGAACGATACACCGGGTCGCGCCAGCGCAGCCAGACGTGGTTGCTCTTGGAGACGGCGCCCCAGCAACGGCCCTCCTTGAAGAGCGCGATCACGTGGTCCGAATCGCCCTTGGCGGTCAGGTCCATCAGGAGCGGCGGGCGGCCCTGCAGCCAGAGCGCGCAGGCCGCGGTGAAGGCCGCCTCGATGCAATGGGCCTGGCGATGCTTCAGCACGCCGCGCACCGAGCGCAAGGTGTCGCCTTCGAACTCGAAGTTGGCGTTGAGGCCGATCACGAACTCCTGGATCTCGGCCGGCGTTCTGAACGCACGCAGGACGGCGCCCTCTTTGGCGGTCAGTCCGAGATCGGCGGGTTTTGGGTGGTTCAGTCGCACCTTCACGTACAGGTGGCCTTTCGGGATTGGTGGAGCTGAGGGGGATCGAACCCCTGACCTCCTCATTGCGAACGAGGCGCTCTCCCAGCTGAGCTACAGCCCCCCAGTTCCCGAGGTGACCGCGCGGATAATGCCTGCTGAGCCACCTGTCAAGCAAACGGCCCTATGCTAAGGCATATGCCGTTTGGCCGGGGCCGGACGGCATATGCTTATGAGGCAGAGGCGCCTGGAACAACGCGTTTCCAATCAGAGGGAACCGCCTGCGGTTCCCTCTGATTGGAAGCCGCGGTAGCGTCTTTGCTCATTTTTTAATGGAGATTGGCAGCGTGGCAAACGGCAAGAAGGTGGTGCAGACCGACAGCGCGCCCAAGGCGCTCGGCCCCTATTCGCAGGCCATCGTGGCGGGCGGCATGGTCTATTGCGCCGGCCAGATTCCCCTCGATCCGGCGAGCGGCAACATCGTGGCGGGCGGCGTCGCCGAGCAAACCCATCAGGTGTTGAAGAACCTGCGCGCCGTGCTGAAGGCGGCTGGCAGCGATCTCGACCGCGCCGTCAAGACGACGGTGTTCATCAAGAACATGAACGACTTCGCGTCGATGAACGAGGTCTACGGCCGGCCCGAGTATTTCGGCAGTGCCACGCCTGCGCGCTCCACCGTCGAGGTGGCCCG
>Ga0306921_10009171_pt1 | contig 10486 bp, 10 predicted proteins | sample sta12Cox44000080_FD_203760 | JGI IMG/M metagenome (GOLD analysis project Ga0306921, IMG submission 203760) | Lab enrichment of tropical soil microbial communities from Luquillo Experimental Forest, Puerto Rico - statoxic.12C.oxic.44.000.080 (v2)... | ecosystem: Environmental > Terrestrial >...
TGTAGAAATAAGTGTCCGCGCGCAGGTCGCCGCGCGCCACCGTGCCCTCGATCAGCGGCCGCTCCGAACGTTTGTCAGCATAGAAATCGCTTTCCCGCAGCGGCAACACCTTGGGCTGGTTCTGCATATCTTCGCGGCACCCGGCGAGCAGCAGAAGGACCGACACGAGAATCACTAATGGAATCGCCTTGCACCAGCCGCCTCTGCGAAGCACGAGACGAGGGCCCCGCGCCGGCGGATGGGTATCGAAGTGGTCCAGCCGATTAATGCGGCACCTCCGAGATGGACAAGGGCTGCAAACTCTCCAGGAACTGTTGTGTCTCGACGATGTCGAAATGCGGATCAGCAGCCTCAACGCAAAGAAAGAACTTGTCCCGTGTCACCATTGAGAACCGGTCAACGTTGAATACCGGATGGTACGGCATCGGCAGGCCATTCAAGGCGAACATGCCAAACATGCCGCAGACCCCGGCAAACAGGATCGTCATCTCATACGTCGGGACAATGAAGGCCGGCCACGAATCCCAGGGCTTGCCGCCAATGTTCAACGGATAGGAGATCACATTGATCCAGTACTGCAACGCGAAACCGGAGGAGCCGCCGAGCAGCCCACCCAGCAACACGATGAGCGGAACCCGGCTCTTATGGAAGCCGAGCGCTTCACTGGCCTCGTCGATCGGAAATGGACTGTAGGCGTCCATCTTGCGATAGCCGGCGGCATAGGCCTTGCGAGTCGCGACTACCAGGTCGGTAGAGGAATCGAACTCAGCCATCAGGCCATAGATTGGAGGAGTATGCGTCGCGTGACTCATTCCGCTTTCACCTCCGCTTCAGGCAGCAGGGTGCGCATCTCGAAGATCGAAATCGCCGGCATGATTCTGATAAACAGGTAAATGGCCGTTGCGAAGAACCCGATCGTACCGAAGTACACGGCATAATCCCAACGCGTAGCAATGTAATGACCCCAAGCTGATGGCAAAAAGTCGCGCTGCAGGCTGGTAATGATGATCACGAACCGCTCCAGCCACATGCCCGCCAGAATGATCAGCGAGATCCCGAACAAGAACCTTGTGTTGGAGCGAAGCTTTGGGATCCACAGCAGCTGCGGAGTCAGAATGTTCATCAGGATGAGCAGCCAGTAAAAGATGGCATATTGCCCAAACCAGCGGTTCTCGATCATGAAGCGCTCGTAGGTCGAGCCGCTGTAGAACGCGATGAAGGTTTCGAAGAGATATCCATAGGCGACGATCAGTCCGGTCGCCAGCATCACCTTGGCAGCGTTTTGCAGGTGGCGCATGGTGATCATGTTTTCCAGTCCGTAGTAATAGCGAATTGGAATGGCCAGGACCAGTACCATTGCGAAACCCGAGTAGATCGCGCCGGCAACGAAATAGGGGGGGAAGATTGTCGTGTGCCAGCCCGGAAGAATGGCGATGGCGAAATCCCAGCTGACCACAGTGTGCACCGAGAGCACCAGCGGCGTCGCAATTCCAGCCAGCAGGATGTACAGCGCCTCGTAGTTCTTCCAGTGTCGCGCCGAGCCGCGCCATCCCAGCGCAAGAATGCCGTAAACAATTTTTGTCCAGCGGTTGCTCGCCTTCTCACGCATGGTGGCGAGGTCAGGAACGAGTCCTACATACCAGAAGACCAGAGAAATCGTGAAGTAGGTTGAGACCGCGAAGACGTCCCACACCAGCGGACTGCGGAACTGGGGCCAAACCCCCATGCTGGCCGGATAGGGGAACATCCAGTAGAACAGCCAGGGGCGGCCCATATGGAGTAGCGGGAACATGCCTGCGCAGGCCACCGCGAATAGCGTCATCGCTTCGGCGAAGCGATTGATCGAGTTGCGCCAGGTCTGCTTCAGCAACAGCAGAATGGCGGAGATGAGGGTGCCGGCGTGGCCAATACCGATCCACCAGACAAAGTTTATGATGGCAAAGCCCCAGCCCACCGGAATTTCGATACCCCAGATCCCAACGCCGCGAATAAACAGGTAGGTGACGGCCATGCCAAGAATGGCTACAAAGGTCATACCCACGAGCAGACCGGCCAGCCAGCCGAAGCCGATCGGCCGCGTAAGCACCGCATCCGCGATCTCGTCGGTGACGGAGCCATAGGTCTGCCCCGGCAATATCACCGGCGGCTCATCTGCCCACGGCACATCCTCGAGTATGGTTTTTTCCTCTGGTCCCTGCTTCATTGCTAACTCGGCTCCGACTGCTCAAGCTCAGGGTTCGGATTCTGCACCACCGCCAGATACGTGGTGCGCGGACGCGTATTCAGGTCTTCCAGCAATCCGTAGTTGCGTTGCTGCGCCTTCACCTTCGCGACACGGCTGTTCTTGTCATTCATGTCCCCGAAAACGATCGCTCCTGCCGGGCAAGCCTGCTGACAGGCTGTGACCACTTCCCCATCGCGGATCTTTCGGTCTTCCTTCTCCGCCGCCATGCGTCCCGCCGCGATGCGCTGTATGCAGTAGGTGCACTTTTCCATGACCCCACGGCTGCGTACGCTCACCTCCGGGTTGCGCATCATCTTGTACTGTGGCGTGGTGTAGTCCTGGAAGAGGAGGAAGTTGAAGCGGCGAACTTTGTACGGACAGTTGTTGGAACAGTACCTCGTACCGACGCAGCGGTTGTACACCATGTCGTTCAGGCCTTCAGTGCTGTGCACCGTGGCGCCCACCGGACAGACCACTTCGCAGGGCGCATTTTCGCACTGCATGCACGGGATCGGCTGATAGAACATCGCCGGGTTCTCGGTACCGCCCTCGTAATAAACGTCGACCCGCAACCACTGCATCTGGCGGCCGCGTATCGTCTGCTCCTTGCCAACGACGGGGATGTTGTTCTCCGCCTGGCAGGCCACAATGCACGTCTTGCACCCGATGCACGAGTTCATATCGATGGCCATACCCCACTTCGCTTCGGTATACCGGTAGTTGTAGTACAAGGTCAGCTCGGGCGGAGGCGCCTCGATGCCTTCATGCGCGAAATCCGGGTTCCTGATGAAATCTTCCAGCGTCGCTGCGCGAATGATGTGACGGTTCTTTAGCGGCTCCGTACCTGGCGGCAGATCGGAGTGGTCGATGTACTGGAATCCTTGCGGATGAGCGAAGTCGTAGCCGCTGCCCGTCTTCTTGACGGTCGCTGAGGGAATGATCCAGGGAGCGTCAGTCGTGCGCAGTTCGTAAGCATTGAAGCCAACTCCGCTGCCGACACGCCCGCACTTGCTGCGGCCATACCCCAGAAACACAGTCAGCGAGTTGTCTGGATGTCCTGGCTGCGGCCAGATCGCGCCCTTTAACTTACGGCCATTGCCCTCGATTTCGATGAGGTCGCCGGTGTCGAGTCCAAGCTTCTTGGCCGTGTTCGGGCTGACCAAGGTCGCGTTGTCCCAGCAGAGGTTCGTGATCGGCTTGGGTGTCTCCTGCAACCATCCGTTATTAGCGTAGGTTCCGTCGTAGATCAGGGGATCCCGGCGAAAAATTACCTCAAGGCCCTCGCTGCCGCCCGCGGATGCTGCTGCAACACCACTGCCCTTGGCTGCGACGTTCTTCGCCGGAAGTGCGGTATTGGCGACGAAACCATCGTGTAAGACTTTGCGCCACGCGGTTTCGAAGTCGCCCTTTAATTGACTTTGCCAGTACTTGCGAACGATGTCGTAGCCCTTTGTCTCGGGCGAGCCAATCAGTGCGAAGAGAAACTCGTATTCGCTCTTGCCGTCATACAGGGGAGCAATCAGCGGCTGGGTTATTGTGATGGTACCGTCGAAGGTGCGTCCGTCGCCCCACTGCTCCAGGTAGTGTGTCCCGTTGATAAACCAGTGCACGTGGTCGCTGGTCTCGTTTTGATAGAGGCCGTGCTGCACACGCAGGGGGACCTTGCCCATGGCGTCGGCGAACGGAAGATCGGCCGGCGATTCATACACAGGATTGGCGCCCATGATCAAAAGCAGGTCGACTTTCCCTGCTTCCATGTCTGCCACCAGTTCCTTGAAGGCAGCTGTCTGGTCGTGGGGCTTGGCTTCAACCGGCTCGGTGTAAATAACGGTATTGCCAACTGCTCCCAACGCCGCATTCATGGCGTGCGCGAGCGCATGTACCGATGCAGGCTGATTGTCGCCTGGGATAACGACCGCTGCTCCCTTGTGTGCTTCCAGGTCCTTCACAACTGCGGCAACGAACTTCTGGTGCTCCGGCTTTGCCGCGCCGCCACCGCCGGCACCGAGTCCCGCGGCGATAGCGCGTGCAACCTGTTCGATCCCCGAAGCTTTCACAGGCAGACGATGATCCGCCTTCCCGCCGGTGTTGGTCGGCGTGCTCTCTACGGAATAAAAGCGGGACATCTTTTCATGCAAGTCGGGATTACGCCGGGCGGCGAATGTCCGGGCGTAGTAAAGGAAGCCGGGAAATCCGCTGGACAGAAAATCGCCGTCGAGCGACAGAATGATGTCGGCTTTTTCCAGGTTGTACCGTGTCTCGACGTACTGCCCAAAAGCCATCTGCGCGCCGGCTCGGACGTTATCGCGATTCAGCGGCTCGTACTGCACCCACTTGGCCTGTGGGTAGGCCTCGAGGATGGAATTCAGCTCCGTTGCGAGGGTTGGCGAACCGACCGTGCGGGTGAGAATCCGTAGTCCGCTTCCCTGCACCGCATTCTGTGAATTCAACGGCCCCTTAATCGCGCTGACGTAATCGCTCCAGGTGCGAATGGCGCCCAGGTAGGTGACGATCTGCGCCCGATCGGGATCGTACATATCGAGAAGAGAAGCCTGTGCAAAAACGTCGCTGCCGCCCAACCCAGCAGGATGCTCAGGATTTCCCTCGACTTTGGTGGGGCGTCCTTCATGGCTCTCTACCAGTACCGGCGCGGCGTAGGCCCCAAATGGCATGGCGCTGGCGAAGAACAGGGGTTGTCCGAGCACGATCTCTTCAGGCTGCCGGACGTAAGGCACAATCGGTTCCACCGGCTGCTTGACGCATGCCGAGAGTCCGGCCAGCGCCATCGAGGCGCTCATCAATTTCAGGAAGTCGCGGCGCGAAGCACCTTCCGGCAGCACCGAAGCCTGCCGCGGAAATTCGCGATGCAGCATCTCGAGAAAGCCATCGCTCTGGGCCAGCTCTTCCAGGCTCCGCCAATATTGCGGGCCGCTCCTGGCACGCGAGAGCTTCTCCCGTGCTTCGGCGAGCCCCAGCTTGCCGGGACAAACCGCCTCAGACTTGTTCGTACTCTCTTTATCCATCTTCTCGTAGGTTCTGGAAAGGCAACGTTGATCGACTCCAGCTGTCTCAGTCATCCCCCGACTAGCGGTGACAAGTGGAACAGCTCGTAATGTCTTCTACCGTGCGTACGTGATATCGCTTCTTTAACTCCGTTCCCAGTGCGATCTGATCCGTGAACACGGTGCCGTCAGCCAGTTTCACTGGATTATCGGAGCTAGGTTCTTGGTATTTCATGTTGAACACCTGGTCCCGCGGGCGAAGGAACTTCTCCGGCGCGCGATGGCAATTCAGGCACCATTCCATCTGCAGCGAGTTCTCTTCCCAGGTGAGCGGCATCCTGTCCACTGCTCCGTGGCAGCTCTTGCAACCCACTCCCTTGTTCACATGAATGCTGTGATTGAAATAAACGAAATCGGGCAGATCGTGCACGCGAATCCACTCCAGCGAGTTGCCAGTCTGAAAGCTCTGCCGCACCGGCTCCAGCATCGGCGCGTTGGTCCAGATCTGCGAGTGGCAGTTCATGCATGTCTTCGTCGGGGGGATCCCGGCGAAGTTCGACACTTCCACTGACGTGTGACAGTAGCGGCAGTCGATTCCGTCCCCCTGTACGTGGTGCTGATGGCTGAAGGGCACGGGTTGCACCTGCGCCACATGCTGATATGTGGCATACGGCGAGCGCTGCATCTCCAACGCTGCCCACAGCAACAGGGACACGACCACCACCGCCCCGATGATCGAGAGCCGCGACACAGTATTCGTACTGCGATGGAAAATTTGGGCCATTTATGAAAGCGCTTTCCAGTGTTGCGGGCTGGTTGCCGACACCCTATCGGCGGCCAGGTTGGTGCAGTCGCGCTGGTACCGCTTCTCCGAGTTCCGTATTGGATCACTCAGGTCGTGTGACGCCGATCACCCAAGCGAGTGATTATAACAACTCGGGTAAGTTGATGTGCAAGTCGAACCGGGAAAACGGACCGATAACCAATGTCGCGAAGCGGTCAGGCACTTGACATTCGGCACTCAGCATTCACTCAAGGAAGCTTTGGACTAGGCTTGATGACCGGCCCTGGCCATTCTGCAGTCAGCTTGCTGCGTGCGAAGGGTTTGGAAACACCGAACGGCCCTTCGTGCGACACCCGGTCGCGGTCGAAGACAAGCCGCACCGTCTCGATGGCGATGGAACAAGGGGAAGCGCACTGCTCTGGGCAGTGTTTCGTCGAACCGTTAGAATCCAGCCCGAGGGAAATTGGAGGCGCCGTGCATCAACCGAGAATCTTGACCGGACGACTGTTGTGTACCGTTCTTAGTCTTTGCTGCGCTTCGCTCGCCTTCGCGCAACCCCAACTCTCTGTCCAATGGGAAGAGCTGACTGCTCCCGACTTCATCAAGGCAATTCATCAAGCGCAGGGCGTGTGCTTGTTGCCCTTCGGCATTCTGGAAAAACATGGGCCGCATCTTCCGCTCGGGACTGATCTTATCAATGTGCGTTACGCGAGCCTGCATGCCGCGCAACAGGAGTACGCCGTGGTTTTTCCCGAGTACTACGCGGGACAAATCTTCGAAGCGCAGCACCAGCCGGGAACCATTGCGTACAGCCTTTCGCTGCAGCTGGACCTGCTGCAGGAGACGGCGAAGGAAATGGCTCGCAACGGCTGCAAAAAGATCGTGATCGTCAATGGCCATGGCGGCAATGACAGCCTGCTCCCGCTTTTCGCCCAGTCGCAACTGGCCACGCCACGTGACTATGTCGTCTACTTGGTCGGACGGTATGAGCGCAATGTGCCGGAGCGGCCCACGGTGAAGACGCCGCAGAATGATATGCACGCCGGTGAAACGGAAACCTCGGATACCATGGTGTCGCGGCCCGACCTGGTGCATGTTGACCGCGCGGCCAGCGAATCCGGCGCCGACCAGAATCGCCTGCACCTGCCGCCTGATGTCTACACCGGAATCTGGTGGTATGCCAAGTTTCCCAATCATTACTCGGGCGACGGATCGGCCGCAACCAGGCAACTCGGCGACTTCGACATGAAGTACTGGTCCGAACAGATCGCACAAGCCATCCGCGCCATCAAGAGCGACGAGGAGAGCCTCAGGCTGCAAAATGAGTTCTACGAAAAGACCCAGCATCCGCTGGACACCAAACAGTAACAACTCGCGCGAGCACGAACGTTGCCCGAGACAAGGAGCAATCGCAGCCTGGTACACGCTATTTCTGCGAGTGCTTCGGTACCTCCGGCTTCGGAGCCCCGGTGGGTTGGGTGATTCGCCGTTGCTCCTCGCGAGCCAGCTGCCGGCGCATGTCGCGGATGAGAATCATCCACATCTGGGAGTTCGTCCGAAGCAGGATCTGCAGGTTTTGATCCCGCAGGAATTCGGTTTGGCTGCTCATATTGCTCAGCAGGCTGTCCAGCCGGTCAAGATCCAGTCGCAATTGCGCGAGATCGTCGCTCGGCGGTACAGACGACAGGGCTTGCGCGTTCGCCGGCGTGGGGGCAGGTGCCGAAAATCCCGGCGACTGGGCAAACAATCCGCAGCTCAAAAACATGACAACCACTACCAACTTGAACACGGTGTTCTCCAGAAATTTGAATCTTTCGACCAATCTAATCGATTCCCAATTGCCTGGTTTCACTCCTTGGGTAAACTGATTTTCCTGCTGAAATTCGACAAGGAGCAACCTTTGCACCGACTAACCCTGGATGATTGTGAGTTGACGATTCTTTCTGACGGAACCTACGAGCTCGACGGAGGCGCCATGTTCGGCGTGGTGCCAAAAGTCATGTGGAGCAAGCGCATTCCGGCCGATGAGCGCAACATGATCAAGCTCGGCACCAACTCACTGCTGATGCGGGACGGCAAGCGGAGTGTACTCATTGAAACCGGCATTGGCAGCAAGCTGAGCGAGAAGTCGCAGTCCATCTACAACAACCAGGCGCAGCTGATGAAGAGCTTTGAGGAAGCCGGTGTCGGGCCTGATGAAATCGATATCGTCATCAACACGCACCTCCACTTCGATCATTGCGGCTGGAATACTTATTACAAAGATGGCAAGCCGGCGCCGACCTTCCCCCGGGCAAAATATTATGTGCAGGCCGGCGAGTTGGAACATGCTCACGAACAGCACGAGCGCGACCGCGTGAGCTACATGACCGACAACTATGATCCCTTGGCCGCGACCGGGAAGCTGCGGCTGCTCCGTGGCGACGCTGAGATCGCCCCTGGCATTTCGGTGAAAAAGTATCCTGGCCACACCCGCGATCTACAGGCTGTGATCCTTCGCTGCGGCACGCATACGGTTTGTTATCCCAGTGATCTCGTGCCTACCACACACCATCTCGATCCCACATGGGTGCTGGGCTACGATCTCGATCCGATCGCCAGCATCGACAATCGGCATCGCTTCTATGACTGCGCCATTCCAGGAGAGTGGCTGGTTGTCTTTACCCACGATCACGACACGCCGTGGGCGTACCTGGAGATGGGCGACAAGGGACGTCCGGTAGCGCGTCGAGTAAACGGCACGTAGACGCACGCCGGACAGCAGAGAAGCGAAATTTTCCCGCCTTCAGGCGGGCGCTTTGGTCGTACAATGTGGGACTGTCACACTGCCGCACAAGGTGAGTAATGAGCAAAAGGCGGAAGAAGGAGAAGAAGAAACACAAGGACAAGAGGAAGGATACTGCCGCGTCGCCTGACAACAAGCCGATTGACCTGCGCGCGGTCCGGCTGCCGGCTCGTCCCAGGCCACTGAAACCGGCAGACATCAGGGAACTTCGGGAAGGGCTGAATGCGAGCCAGGCGCTTTTCGCGCGTTTGCTGAATGTCAGCTCACAAGCTGTGGAAAGCTGGGAGCAGGGAATCCGCGAACCTCGTCAGGCCACGTTGAAGCTGTTGCACATCGCTCGCAAAAATCCGGCAGTCTTGCTCGGGTGAGAGCTGTTGTACTTCTCTACCCTCGCCGTGTTCGACGCGCACGACCTGCCGCAGCACGAGCCGGCCCGGTTCCCTTCGGTGGCTTGCGTTCCCCCTCGATGAGCTGCTTCAGGACCGTGGCATTGTTGTGCTCTTCGTTCTTGGAGGCGAACAGAAGGGTCAGTTGCGGACGTTCCTGCTCCAACTTATGCAGTTGTTCCAAGCCTTCGAGCGCGGCTTTGGTCGTGAGTTCTTTGAGATACTTTTCGCGAAATTTCTCCCATTGTTGCGGACGCGCATGGAACCACTGGCGCAACGCATTCGAGGGGGCAAGGTCTTTCATCCAGGCATCAAGCGCTGCCTCCTTTTTCGTCAAACCCCGCGGCCACAACCGGTCTACCAGCACCCGCGCGCCGTCGTTTGGTGAGGGCTTCTCATAAACGCGCTTGAGTACCACGCTCATCGCGAAGTGTATTCTAACTCCCGGAGAGACTGGGCATCAGTCTCGTGTTGCCCACAGTTTGCGAGCTCCCACAACCCAGGAAGATAGCGTTGAAGCGTAAACCCGCGACCTTGGTTCTCAAACTCGCCATTACTCTGCTTGCAACTTTGTTTTTTGCTGCCTGCGACGCGGAACCGCGAAAGTCCGATGCCGAGCTGGGATTGAATGTGCAGCAGGCCCACGGTCGCCGCGTCTACGATGCACGTTGCGCGGAATGTCATTTTGCATACAGCAAGCGCGAGTTGCGCGGTCCCAGCCTCAATGGCCTGTTCAAGCGGCCCAACATGAAGAATGGCATTCCCGCAAATGACGATCGGGTAACCGACATCATCCTGCTGGGACGGGCGAAGATGCCGGGCTTCCGGAACAAGCTGACCTCGCAACAACTCGACGACCTGCTGGCTTACCTGCACACACTGTAGATCGTTTGCCGGGAAAATTCCTGCCAGCCGCCAGGCCCGTCGCTCAGACACGCGTCTTCTTGCATATGGCATTTCCAGCGCTACCGTCGCATATGCTCCTTTGGCGGCGGTTACAACAGGACTGTGAGTGATCTTGGTCTGCTGTCCGCGCCCCACACATGCGCCTTCATCTCGAAATGGGGAGTCGGCCGGGAAACTTCCCAGTTCCACTGCATAGAGAGTCGCTCCGGGAGGTGCCGCCGGCCCTACTCCCGCGGTTACACAATCAGTTCGCGCATCTCGGCCACAGCTCCTTCTCGTAACGGTCGAACTTGAAGGACCAGTGCTGCCTCAGCCTCTCACTAATGTTCAGGGTTGGCTGGAATGCACCCTGCTAACGCTTACCCTTCACCGGTGGCCGGAAGTATGACCCCGACGATA
>Ga0306921_10009175_pt1 | contig 10483 bp, 9 predicted proteins | sample sta12Cox44000080_FD_203760 | JGI IMG/M metagenome (GOLD analysis project Ga0306921, IMG submission 203760) | Lab enrichment of tropical soil microbial communities from Luquillo Experimental Forest, Puerto Rico - statoxic.12C.oxic.44.000.080 (v2)... | ecosystem: Environmental > Terrestrial > Soil...
GTCTTTCCACTGCACTGAGGCCGCCTTGGCCAGAATGGTGATGCCGCGCTCGCGCTCCAGATCGTTGGAATCCATCGCGCGCTCGACCACGCGCTGGTTTTCACGCCAGGTGCCGGATTGCTGCAGCAGGCGATCGACCAGCGTGGTCTTGCCGTGGTCGACGTGGGCGATAATGGCGACGTTGCGAAGCTTCATGGGTCAGCTCTTGTTCAATCTCGACGATGGTTCTGGTGGTTTGATTCCAACATTCGCTTTACGAGCCTGCGTCCAGGTGGGTAGCGAATGTCAAATCCACTCCACTAGCGCGATCTCGCGGGAAAACCGGGACCTTTGCCTCGCCGATGACGCTCTAAAAGTCCGAATTTCGGAGGGGCTTCTGCCCAAAAAGGAAGCCCGGCCGAAAGGACCGGGCACGCTTTCACTAGTGGTCCGAATCTTCGCTAGTTGCACCGCAATATAGTCAGGAATTATCAAGAAACAATGGCTTGTTTCGCGTTTGGTTAGCCGATTTTGGCCCAAAACAGCCGTGCATTACGCAACGTTCGACTCTTTTGCCGGATGAACCCCGCGCAGCACTTCGTCGAAGTGGTTCTTGACATTTTCATTACAAAGGCACGCCCGCTTCTGCAATACCTCGCGGTTGCGGACCAGAATCGAGCCGCGGCGGGTCTCCAGCACGCCTTCGGACTTGAAAATCTGGATGACCCGGCTGGCATAGCTGCGGCCGACACCCAACAAGGTGGCGAGCTGCTCATGCGTCAGCGGCACGACATTGTCGCCGTCGGCGCGTTCCATGGCGGAGATGATCCACTTCGCCGTACGCTGCTCGATCGAATGCACCGCATTGCAGGCGGTCGACTGAAACATCTGGGCCAGGAGGCAATCGGCATATCGCGCAAACACGTTGCGTAGCGAAGGCGAGGCGGTTTTGGCTTCGTCGAGCCTTGCGATCGGCAAGCGCACGAACGATCCACCGAATTTGACTATGATCCGTGTATAGGCCGGCAGGTAGCCGAGACTGACGATACCGCCGACGGCGCCTTCGCGGCCGACAAGAATCGTCTCGACATCGCGGCCGTCCTCGCTGGCAACCAGATAGGAGACGAGGCTGGCGCCGCAGGGAAAATGGACCGTGTCGACATCGTCGCCGGGATTGTAAAGTGGCGTGCTTGACTGGGCCTCTCCGCGCACCAGATACGGCGCGATCAGCGCAAGGTCGGCGGCGCTGAGCCGGCGCAACAGATTATTGTACGGCCGATCGGCGCCAATGCCAGTGTTCGACGTCATTCCGCTTTCCCTCGGCTCGCGGTATCGGCGATAAAGCGGTCACCTTCCGCGGTTCCGTGCAGTAGTGCACAGACAAACGCCCGAGGCGGTGAGAAGGTTTCGCCGCAGGACCCCACCTACGCGAGTCACAGCAGCCTGATCCGGGTCTCTTTCATGCCTTTGAGTGGAACTTTTGCCGGCCCTACCATGGATATTTTGACCGATCGCCTGTTCGACGACGTCCTGATCGTCGAGGACGACCCCATCATCGCGCTCGGCTTTGAAGATACGATTGTCGGCTACGGCGTAAGCACGATCCGGTCAGCCTCGAGCGTCAGCCGCGCGCTGAAGATGATTGAAGAGCGTGCGCCGGAGTTTGCGCTGCTCGATGTCGCATTGGTTCGCGAGGTGAGCTTCGCCGTCGCCGAGCGGCTTGATGCGCTCAAAATTCCCTTTGCCTTCGTTACCGGATACAGCGCCGGCGTGAAGGTACCCGCGGCGTTTGCGGAGCGGCCGCGACTGCCCAAGCCCTGCGGCGCGGAAGAGTTGCTGGCGCTGTTGAAGACCTGCCGCGCGGCGCGGTGATTGAACGACGTCCGAATTCCAGCCTACGCCGGATCCAGCGTGGTCGACCACAGCGCGACGTCGGCGCGATCACGCAGCGTCACCGTCATCTGCCCCGTTCCGCCATCGATCCTGACGTGACCGAAGAACTGCATGCCGGCGGAGGGCGGCAGGTTTGGTTTGTCCGCGCCGGCGGCTTTGACGAACCTCACTTCCGGTCCGAAGGTGTTGTCGAGTTCATTCGGCCCAAACGTACCTGCATTCAACGGTCCCGCGACGAACTCCCAGAACGGGGTGAACTCCTGGAATTGCGCCTTGTCGGGGTTGTAGAAATGCGCCGCCGCGTAATGCACATCCGCCGTCAGCCATACCGTGTTGGCGACGCCTGAATCCCTGATGAAACGCAACAGATCGGCGATTTCGAGCTCGCGGCCGCGCGGCGGGCCGTTGCCTTGCGCGAACGCCTCCGAACCTCTCCGGTTCGCGGCGTCATCGTAGACGATCAGGCTGAGCGGCATGTCGGAGGCGATCACCTTCCAGGTGGCGCGCGAGTTCAACAGGCCGCGTTTTAACCAATGCAATTGATCAGGACCAAGGAAATAGCAGTCGGGGCCGTAACTGGTCTGCAAATTGGGACCGTTCGGCCCGCGATAGCTGCGCTCATCCAGCATGAACACGTCCAGATGTGGCCCATAGCTCAACGCGCGGTAGACGCGCCCGGGTTCAACGATGCTCTCGCGCATCGGATACATTTCGTGGAAAGCGCGCGCCGCACGCGCGGCCAGCAAATGGATGTCGCGAACCCTGTAGGCCTCGGGAAGTATTTTCGACGCCGACCAGTTGTTGGTGACTTCGTGATCGTCCCACTGGACGAAGATCGGCACCTCGGCATTGAAGGCGCGCAAATTTTCGTCGAGCAAATTGTACCTGTGCGCGGCTCGGAATTCATCGAGCGTCTCGGCGACCTTCGCCTTCTCCGGGATGGTGAGATTTTTCCAGAGCTTGCCATCTCCCAATTTTACCTCGGGCGATATGATGCCGTCGGCATAGATGGTGTCGCCGGAATGGACGAAGAAATCCGGTGCGTGCTTGCGCATGGCAGCGAAGGTGACCATGCCGCCATCATCCGGATTGATGCCCCAGCCTTGGCCTGCGACATCGCCGCCCCACACAAAACTGACGTCGCGGCGGTCGGCGGGCGCGGTACGAAAACGGCCGGTCACCGCTTCGCTGGAAATCTCGGGATGGGAGAGGTCGCGGAATCTGAGGCGGTAGAAGATATCCTGACCGGCGGGCAGGTTTTCGACCAGCATCTTTGCCGTGAAGTCGCTCTCCGGCAGCGCCGCGATCGGCGGCAACGCCCGTCCATTGCGAAACGATTCCGTGGTGGCAACCTCGACCATCATCTGCGAGGGCCGGTCGGAGCGCGCCCACACTACGCCGCCGTCGGTCCCGACATCGCCGGATTGCACACCGTGAGTAATGATGGGCCGGTCGGCGGCGCGGCTGAGATACGGCGTTGCCATTGCGCCGAGAGCGCTGGCGGCGGTGCGAAGAACGCGTCGGCGGGAAATCCTGCGCGGATTGGTCTTGCGGATGTCCATGTCGCTCAACTCAACTAGCGGAGCGGATTTGACATTCGCTACCCACCTGGCCGCGGGCTTAAAAGCGAATGTCAAATCCCAAACTCCACTAGAATCTTGTATTTGCTAGTGGTCCTTGGATTCTAATATTCGCAAAAGCGCCCGCTGAGAAGAGAAGCGAATATCAGAATCGGACCGCTAGAGATCGCGAGACAGCCTTAGAAGGAAAATATGACGGCACGATTGCAGAAAATGCGCGGGCCGGACTACAAGGTTCCGGTCGCGCGGAACTGGGCGCTCGCCCTTTGCAGGTTCTGCGGTATTTGCATCAAGAGCGCCTTGCGGTCGGCGACCGCGTGATGGAATTGCTCCAGCGCGATGTTGAAGGAAGTCAGCGCGCCCTCTTCGATGGCGCCGTGTTCGAAGCAATGCAACGTATCGCGCAAAATATTGTCCGCCTCCGACTGCATTTGATCGAGTTCCTCGAGCGAATCGGTGCGGCGGGCGGTGGCGATCATTTCCAGCAGCCGTTCGCGAAGCGTTGAGTTGTTGTTGCGTTCGTCCTTTTTCAGGTACCCGGCAAACCATGCGCCGACGGAGCCCATCGCGGAGAGTGCCATCAGTCCCCACCAGATGAAGTCGCTGTAGCGATCCAGGAACGTCTTTTCCTCGCCATCGACAAAGGCCGCAGCTCCCGGGTGCGCGGGAATATAGGCGTCTTTGTCGGTATCCGGTGTCTCGATCTTCGCGGCAAGGGGGAATTCGGCCATCAGGTTCTGGCGGATCGCAAACAGTTGCCGCGTGAAGGCGGCAACCGTGGTTTCCGAAAGATCCTTTCGCGCCACGATGTGGTGCGAGAAGCTGATGGTCTTCACTTCCTCTTCGGGGCGGTCGGGCGAACCGCCGAAGGCGCCGGCGGGAATTTCGGAGGCCTCGTACATCGGGTGGTTCTGTGCAATCGCGTCGGCCGAATCGATGGCGAGGAAGGTCGGAGAATGGCCATCGCGCGTCGACGCCGCGATCGCATCCGCCGTGATCTTGCTGTTGATGGGGCCTGCGGCGAGCCAGGCGTCCGCCTTCTGGCTGCGAATGGCGTCGGCAGCCTCGGTGGTGGGAAACTGGACGACTTCGACCTTGTTCGGATCGACGCCGTATTGCTGCAGGATCACCTTGAGCAGGTCGACATTGGCCTGGGTGCGGCCGATCACGCCGACGCGTCGTCCTGCGAGCTGGGCGATCTTGCTGATCTTCGGGCCCGACTTCTTGCCTTTTATGGCTGCAGGCACCCAAAGCACCGCCACGTTCTTGCGCAGTGTGGCCACGGCCTGCGCATTTTTCGGCACGTTGAGGTCGCCGCGGACAATGGCCAGATCTGCCTTTCCTTCGGCAAGCATCTGGGCGCTCGCGGTGGCACCGTCGGTCTGTACGGGCCGCAAACGGATCTGGCTGTGGGATTGGGCAAAGGCCTGGGTCAACGCCTGGACGACCCTGAGATCGTCACTGCCGGCGGGGCCGACCGCGATCCGCAGCGTCACCGGCCGCATTGCAAAGTAATACCCCGCCGCGAGCGTACCAATGATGGCGAGGGTTCCGGCAAGCGCGATGAACACCCCGCTCCGCCCTGACGAACGGGAAGGCGGGGGTTTCGGCGGCTGGGCGAGGTCGAGACTGCTGGTCATCGATCGAAAAACAACCGGTTGTGGTCCAATTTTCGTCTGCCGGGATGGTTATATCGGTATTGTAACAAATTTCGCACCGCCGCGCAGTGACATCCCCGTCATGGTTACCGCCCCGCTTCGCAAGCGCCATTTTGAGCCGGCATGAAGTCGGCATGGCATGCAACGGCCGGTCATCGGCGGGTGTTATGGTAAGTTTAGGGTCAAAGAGGAGGCTATTATGGCGGAACGGCTGACGGCCGAGGTACGAAAATCGGCCCTGAAGGGCTTGCCGGGTTGGACCGAGGTGACGGGCCGGGAGGCCATTGCGCGAACCTTCGTGTTCAAGGATTTCAACGAAGCGTTCGGATTCATGGCGCGCGTGGCGCTGGTTGCCGAAAAGCGCGACCATCACCCGGAATGGCGCAACGTCTACAAGACGGTGGAGGTCGTCCTGTCGACGCACGATGTCGGCGGCGTTACCGCACGCGATATCGAGCTTGCCAAGGCGATGAACGCGATCGCGTCACAGCTCGGCGTGGATTGATTCCGTCTTCGCCGAAGTCTTGAAGGCCAGGAGTGAAATGCCCAGCTATATGCGTGGGCTGCCGAAGGTGGACGAAGTTTTCGCCGCAATTCGCAAAGATCGGCGGTTGAGGGAACCATGCGATGATATTGGAACAATCGATCGGATTTGAGCCGGCAGATGAACTGGCGAAGGATCCCGAAAGCGTGCGCCGCCGCTTCTGGACCAAGTTCAAGCGCGTGATGTCAAAGCTGCCCTTCGCCGAGGATTTGCTCAGCGCCTACTACTGTGCGTTCGACAAGGCGACGCCGCGCCACGTCCAGGCTGCGCTGTTGGGTGCGATCGCCTATTTCATCCTGCCGTTCGACTTCATCCCCGACATGCTGCCGGTGCTCGGTTTCACCGACGATGCCGCCGTGCTCGCCACCGCGATCCGCATGGTCGCGGCCCATATCAAACCCGAGCATCGCGACGCCGCCCGCGCCGCACTGAAGCGAGGAATCGAGCCCGAGATCTAAGGGCTGGTGTGGTGGATTTGACATTCGCTTCAGTATCGCCGCGAGTTCTCGAGGCGAATGTCAAATCCAAAACCACACTGAACCAATGGTTACCAGTGCCCATGCACTTTCCGAAGTTCGTGAAAGCGGGCGCTGCGATTTGGCACGAACTTCGGAAAGTGGGCACTAGCCGTGCCGAAATCGTCCGACAGAGGCGAGCCACATCCGGTCATCCACTGGCTGATGACCGAATCGCGCAAGCGGACCGATCCGAGCGAATTCATCGAAGCGCTGGCCGGTCAGCTGCGCGCGTCCGCCGTCGACGTCTCGCGCATTACCACCGGCGTTCCGATCCTGCATCCGCAGATTTTCTCCTTCAGCGCCTTGTGGCTGCTCGATCAGGGCGCGTCTGAGCGCGTCTTCCGCGCCACGCCCGAAGATGCAGCCACGATGGCCAACAGCCCGATCCGGATCGCCTATGAAGGCGGCGGCCCGTTCCAATGCGACCTCACCTTGCCGCCGCAGGCAGGGGAATTCGCCATTCTCGCCGATCTTCGCCGCGACGGTTTCACCGACTACGTCGTCCACTCGGTGCCGTTCGCCGACGGCAGCCACAAGGCGCTGTCGTTTGCCACCAGGCGCACGGGCGGATTCGACCGCGACGAACTCGCGCTGTTTGAGGCGATGATTCCCGCGGTCGCGTTCAATCTCGAAGTGCAGGCGCTGCGCCGCACCGCGCGCACCCTTCTCGACACCTATGTCGGGCGGCAATCCGGAGGGCGGGTGCTGGAGGGTCAGATCCGGCGCGGTACGGGGGAGACCATCCGCGCGGTGATCTGGCTCTGCGACTTGCGGGGATTCACGACTCTCTCCGAGACGCTGCCGCGCGATGCGCTGATTGATCTGCTCAACAGCTATTTCGGCCCGATGTGCGATGCGGTCGCGGCCGAGGACGGCGAGATCCTGAAATTCATCGGCGACGCGATGCTGGCGATTTTTCCGATCGGCGAGGATTCCATGCAGATCTGTGCAGCCGCATTGCGGGCTGCGGAACGCGCGCAGGCGGAGTTGCGGGAGGAAAACCAGCGGCGAGCGAAATCAGCCCTGCCGCAAATCGATTACGGAGTAGCTTTGCATATTGGCGATGTCATGTATGGCAATATCGGCAGCGATACCCGGCTCGACTTCACCGTCATCGGCCCGGCCGTTAATCTCACCGCGCGTATCGAAACTCTCTGCCGGCAATTGGGACGGCCGCTATTGTTGTCGTCAGACTTTGCCAGGGCATGCGGAAGTCCCACCGAGTCAGTCGGCCGGTTTCCGCTCAAGGGTGTCGCGCTCGAACAGGATATTTTCGTTCCGTCGAGTACGGGCTGACTGGTTCAACAAGAACCGAAGCTTTGACGCGCAAAAGAGCCGGGGTGAGATCACCCCGGCTCTTGCGTCTCGGAAATATCTTGACGTCCGCCTATCGCTGTCTTGGCGACACCTGGGCGCGGGCGTTTTGCTCGGCTTCCCAGACCTTGAACTGCCGGAAAAGAGCTTCCTTGTCGGTGTCGGCGAGCTTTCCTGACGCTGAGCTCTGCCTCAGGAATTCGTCGAACCTGTTGCGCGCGACCGGCTCGATCCCGTGAGAATCAAGCCATTGCTTGGCGGCGGGCAGGCGTTGCCAGTCCGCAAGCGGCGCCGACAGCGAGACCTCCCTCCACTTCGGATGGAAGGGCGGATTCTGGAACTGCGGGAATTTCGTGAAAAATGCATCCACGAACAGGGCGAGCTTGCGATAACGGTCGGTATTCGGAGCCCAATTGTAGGCGGCCAGCACTGCGGGGACCGCGATCGTATCCACCTTCTCGCCCTCGGCGATCAGGTTCGGATAGTCTTTCGCGGTCAAGGTTGCCGGCAGGTAGTCGCCCTGCAGCGGTTTCGAATAGTCGACCGTCACAAGATGAAAACGATCATCCTTGAAGTTGCTCACGGACTTGTATGGCTTTCCGCCGCAGACGATCACGGCATCGATCTCGCCGTTCTTCATCTTTTCCATCGCGATGCGCTGCTCGATGTAGACGACGTTCGGCTTCATGCCGAGCCGCTCGAACACGGTCAGGGCGGTGACGAAGGTACCACCGTTGGGAAGATCGACGCTGATGGTCTTGCCGTCCAGTTCCTTCAGGCTCTGGATCGATTTCGACGCCATGACGTGCAGCTCTTCGTTGTAGAGCTTGGTCACGTAGGTGAATTGCTTCTTGATGTCCTTGGCGAAGCCCTTTCTCTCGAGATAGTCGAGCGTATCGGCCCGCACGATCCCGAGGTCGACGCCTTGCAGGAACAGGATATCGGCCACGCTCTGCACCGAGCCGCGCCCGACGATCGGAAGTACGCGCAACTTGTTTCCGTCATCGAGCACGGAGGCAAGGTCAGCCCCAAACTGCACATAGGTGCCACCGATCGTACCCGATATCAGCGTCACCGTGTTTGCATTCAGCGCCTGCTTTGTGGCGGCGGATCCGAACTGAAAGATCGCCTTGAGGCTGTCCGAAACTCTGGCCGGGTCGTAAACGCCTTCTTCGGCTCGGGCCGCGAAGCCGCAAGCCATCAACGTGGCAGCGAGTGCCAATCCAATCAAACGTCGCATTTTGCTGGTCCCTGGTTCGAAAACTTTATTGCAATTGGCTGAGCCGCCGCTGAGCATCCGCCGAGCCGAGCTGCGCGGCCCGTTGATACCACGTGCGCGCCAGCACCGGATCGGTGTTGATGTTACGCATGTCATGCGTTCCCCACACCGTGGGATCGTAAGTCTGCGCGAGCATCAGCGCCGCCGTCGCCTCCTGCGCCTCCGCCGCGCGTTCCAGCAACAGGCGCGCGGGCGAAATATCGCCGGCCGCGAGCAGGGCCTTGGCCCGTGTCATCAGCGTGGCGAGTTCGTCAGGGGCCAGCCTTCTTGGCGGCGGTGCTGCGACGGTGGGAGGAGCTGCGGCTACTTGCGGAGCCGCGGCCGGTGGCGGAACCGCGGCTGCGGGTGGAGCGGCGGCAACCGCGAGCGGAGCTACGGCTGCCATCGGAGCGGCGGTTTCCGCCGGGGCGACGCTCTGTTGAGCCGCTCTGAGGGCAACAGCAATTTCGTCGCGCGTCGGCGGCTGAGTTGCAGCCGGCGAAGTGGCGCGCGCGCTCACCGTTGGTTGAACTTCCGCCGCAGGCGCTGCGGCCGATCGGGAATCCGATGTGCCGATAAGGGAAGCGGTCGCATTGGCAAACACCGAGAACGGGTTCTTGACGGTGACGGCGGTGAAGGCGGCCACCGATGCCGCGATCGCCAGGATGCCGGTCTTCAACAATCGCGATGACGTGCTTCTCTGCGCGCGTCCGAATTTCGGCACCCTGCCGGAGCCGTCACCGGACAGAAAAAGCGGAACGGAATCGTCAGGGAGGAATTCTTCCCTCGTCACGATCGATCGTGTGGGATGGTAAGACCGCAGCTGCGAGCCGAACTCATCGAGGTCGACTGGCTCGGCATACTGGTCGTCGTAGTACCGCTCTTCGTACGGATCGTCGTGCGATCCGTACCTGGTTTCCTGCGCCATAGGATGCCTCCCGCTACAAACGCAACATCGGGCATACCGGCTTTTATTTCTCGATAATTCTTGGTGCCCAGCCGCCCGCTACTGAGGCCTTAGATTCGCATTTGGAATCCGCCCAAAAAGCGACAATCACTGGTTGGATTTGGGAGATATCTTGATTTCATTTGGGCAATATCGTGCATCTACCTGGTCGGATTGGTGGCAGACTCATGGCATTTGACACAATCCGGGACAGACTGGCCACTCCCGGGCTCCGGCGAGGCGTCCTCTTCACGGATGCAGGATCACCTTGCCCATGGCTTTGCGACCGGCGAGTACATTCAAGGCATCAGCGGTTTGGGCCAACGGGAAAGTACGGTCGACATGGGAGGAGATTTTGCCCTCCGCAGCCCACTTCACGAGCTTTTCCAGGTTGGCGCGGTTCTTGTCCGGATTGAGGCGTGCCCACGCGCCCCAGAACACGCCGCGGATATCGCAGCCCTTCAACAGCGCCAGGTTGAGGGGCATTTTCGGGATGTCGCCAGCAGCGAATCCGATCACCAGAAAGCGGCCCTCCCACGCGATCGAACGCAATGCGGATTCCGCGTAGCTGCCGCCGACGGGATCGAAAACGATGTCGACCCCCCTGCCGCCGGTAAGCCTTCGCAAGCCATCCTTGAGGTCTTCCTTGGCGTAGTTCAGACCGAGCTCGGCGCCATGCGCCTTGGCGAATTCGAGCTTTTCATCCGAGGAGGCGCAGGCGATCACCTTCACACCGAGATGCCTGCCGAGTTCGCACGCGGCCAGGCCCGTGCCGCCGGCAGCGCCCAGCACC
>Ga0306921_10009178_pt1 | contig 10482 bp, 9 predicted proteins | sample sta12Cox44000080_FD_203760 | JGI IMG/M metagenome (GOLD analysis project Ga0306921, IMG submission 203760) | Lab enrichment of tropical soil microbial communities from Luquillo Experimental Forest, Puerto Rico - statoxic.12C.oxic.44.000.080 (v2)... | ecosystem: Environmental > Terrestrial > Soil...
GTCGGCGTAGTAGCGCCCGCCCGAGCCGCCGCCGAGCACCTCGCGCATCAGATAGAACTGCCCGTCTCCATCGACCCCATGGAAGCCGGTGTAGCGGATCGTTTCCTGATCGGCCGGCATGCGCCCGCCGACCGCCTTCGCGATGACGCCCGCGAGGATGCCGAGCTGGCGCAGGATGACGAACGTCCGCGCGTTGGTCGGCGCCGGGAACACCGGCGTGAGCAAGGTCCCCGGCGGCGGGAACCTGAGCTCGATCAGCGGCACGACGCCCTCGTTGACGTCGAGCTCGGCCATGCGCTCCGGCGAGTCCGCGAGGTTTCTCAGGATCGGCGCCAGCCACTTCTTGAGAAAGACCCCGTCGGCGTAGTCACCGGCGTGGTTGATCGGCCCTTTCGCCTGCGGGCTGGTCCCGGCGAAGTCGATGACCAGGCGATCGTCGCGCTTGGTCAACGTCATCCGCTGCGTGTGCAGGCGCGGCGGGTCGACGCCGTCGTGCTCGGCGTAGTCCTCCCACACGTAGGTGCCGTCGGGAATCTTGGCGAGGAGCTCGCGCCGGAACGTCTCGGTCGTTCGCTCGAGGATCGCATCGAAGCACGCCTCGACCTGGTCCCGGCCGTAGCGGTGGAAGAGATCGCCCAGGCGCGCGGCCCCCATCCGGCACGCCGCGACCTCGCTGTCGAGATCACCGCGCAGGCTGTCCGGCAACCGCGAGTTGCGGACCAACACTTTGAGCAGATCGTCATTCACCACTCCGGCGCGATAGATGCGCACCGGCGGGACGATGAGCCCTTCTTGATACGCGCTCGTCGCGTGCGAGGGCATCGAGCCGGGCACCGCGCCGCCGATGTCGTCGTGATGGCCAAAGGCCTGCACGAACGCGACCACGAGCCCATCGGCGAAGACCGGCACGGTCACGCAGAGATCGGGCAGATGACCGATTCCACCCTCGGAGCCGTAGACGTCGTTGTGGAAGAACACGTCACCCGGCCGCATCGACTCGAGCGGGAAATCGCGCACGATCGGCTGCACGAGCGCCGAGTACGAGCGGCCGGTGAGCTTGCGGCACCGCCGGTCGTGGATCCCCGCGCGGAAATCGCGCGCCTCGCGGATCATCGGCGAGCGCGAGGTGCGCTCGATCGCGGCCTCGACCTCGGCTTCCACCGAGGCGAGCGTGCCCTCGACGATCTGGATGACGATCGGATCGATCGCGGGCCTGGTCTTCGCGCCGCTTCCCACTACACGGCTCCTCGCGTGAGGATCAGGTTGCCGAAGCGATCCGCCTCGACGCGCTGCCCGGGGTAGACGATCGTGGTCGCGCCGTACTCCTCGATGACGGCCGGCCCGCTCAACGTGTCACCCGGCGCCAGACGCGTCCGCTCGTAGATCTGACATTCGACGGCCTTCTCGGAAAACACGACGGATCGTGTTCCGCTGAGGGCCCGCGCCGGCCGGCCATCGCCCGGCGGCCGCTCGCGCAGCTTGGGCCGCGCGATCGGCCCGATGCCGGTGACTCTCAGATTCACCCACTCCATCGCCTGGCGGCCCGTCGCGCCGTGTCCCGTCGCCCGGCGATAGCTGTAGCCGTAGCGCTGCTCGTGGGCCTCGTGAAAACGGTCCGCCGCGACGGCCGCCGACCGCTCGTCGATCGCGCCCGCCGGCAGCTCCACCGCGACTTCCCAGGCCTGCCCGAAATATCGCAGATCGGCGCTGCGCTCGATGCGCATCTCGGGCTCGGCGAAGCCCTCGGACGCGAGCGCCGCCCGGGCCAGCGTCTCGAGGCGCGTCAGGTGCGCGTTCACCGCCGCATGGTCGAGGCGGTCGTGGCGCTGGACGAACGTGTGCACGTAGTCGTTCTTCAGGTCGACCGTGAGCAGCCCGAACGCCGACACGTTTCCCGGGGACAGCGGAATCAGTGCGGCCCGCAGGTGCAGGAGATCCACGAGTCGCCCGGCCAGCAGCGGGCCCGAGCCGCCGAAGGCCACGAGCGTGTAGTCGCGCGGATCGAGCCCGCGCTTGACCGACACCTGCTGGATGGCGTTGGCCTGGTTCCACGCCGCAATTTCTAGAATTCCCTCGGCGGCGCGCGCGGTCCCGAGACCGAGCCGCGTTGCGAGGGCGGCGATGCCCTCCCCCGCGCGCTCGACACTGAGCGGAATCTCGCCGCCGAGGAGCCGCGGCGGGATGCGACCGAGCACGAGATGCGCATCGGTCGTCGTGGGCTCGGCGCCGCCGCGTCCGTAGCAGAGCGGGCCCGGATCGGCGCCCGCGCTGCGCGGCCCTACCTTGAGCCCGCCGTCCGGCGCGACCCACGCGACGCTGCCGCCGCCGGCGCCCACGGTGACGATGTCGATCATCGGCACCTTGACCGGGAAGCGCCCCACCGCGCCGTCGGTCGTGAGCCCGGGCAGCCCGTGCTCGACGAGGCAGACGTCGGTGCTCGTACCGCCGGCATCCGCGGTGAGCACACGGTCGAACCCCGCGGCCCTGGCGAGCAGGCTCGCGCCGAGCGCACCGGCGGCGGGATCGCTCAAGATCGTGGTGATCGGCTGGTTGGCGACCTCGCGGGCGGAGATGACGCCGCCGTTCGACTTCATGACGTAGAAGGGCACGCCGGTGCCCAGCTCGGCGTCGAGCCGCCCCTGGATGGCACCCACGTAGGCGGCCACGCGCGACTTCACGAACGCATCGACGAGCGTCGTCACGGTGCGCTCGTACTCGCGGTACTCCGGCAGCACCTCGGACGAGATCGACACGTGCGCGCCGGGATGCTCCCGCTCGAGAACGGCGCGCATCCGCTGCTCGTGCGCGGGGTTGGCGTAGGCGTGGATGAAGCTGATGCCGACCGAGTCGATGCCCGTGCGCCGGAACCACCGGGCGACCTCGACCGCCGCCGCCTCATCGAACGAACGCAGCACCTCACCGCGGAAATTCATCCGCTCGGGCACCTCGCGGACCAGGTGCAGCGGCACGATGCGCTCGGGCTTGACCCAGAAGTAGGAATTGCCGTAGCCGCGCGGCACGGCTTGCCGCGCGATCTCGAGCACGTGACGAAAGCCGTGCGTGGTGACGAGCCCCAGCCCGGGAAAGCTCTCCTGGAGGAGCGCGTTGGTGGCGACCGTGGTTCCGTGGGAGACGGCGGCAACGGTCGGCGCACCGGTAGGAGCGGGCGCGGACCGATCGATTAGGCGCAGGATCTTGCGGATTCCGTCCAGCACACCGATCGACGGGTCGCCCGGTGTCGACGGCGTCTTCGTGGTGAAGATCTCGCCGGTGGCCTCGTCGACGGCCACGACGTCGGTGAACGTGCCTCCGGTGTCGACGCCGATCCGGAGCCGGCGAGTCACGATCGCGGCCGGCGCCCGTGCTGGCCGATCTTGATGTTCGCGACCTTCAGGGCGGCGCGGCGCTTCCACCGGGAGGCCTCGAACCGCTTGCCCGACGCTTCCCAGTGGTGGGCAATCAGCGACGCATGCTCACCGAGTCGATCGGCGTGGAGCTTCTCCAGCGCGGCGGCCACCGCGGCATGGAGCTGCGCTCGCCGCTCGCCGAGCTGCGATCGGTAGGCCACGTCAGCCATCAGCGGATGCTTGAACGCGTATTCTGGATGCGGAGAGAACCCGACGAGGCGGACGAAGTCCAGATCCTCCAGATCGGCGAGCGCCGCGTCGAGCTCGCGAGGCCCGGCAATGCCGCTCGCTTCGCGGAGCAACGCCTCGTCGAACTGCTTGCCGATGACGGCCGCGGCCTGCAGCACCTGCTTCGCGACCTCACCGAGCCGGTCGATGCGTGAGGCCAGCAGCGCCTGGACGGTCACCGGAAGGGTCAGCGCCTCGACCGGCGCGGCCAGGCGATAGGCGCCCCGCTCACCGACGAGGTTCCCGGCGCCGACCAGCGCCTGAACCACTTCCTCCGTGAAAAATGGATTGCCGCCGGTACGCTCCAGGATGGAGGCGGCCAGCTCGCTCAACGCTCCGTGCGACCCGAGCAGCTCGTCCAACAGCTCGCGGGCGGCCCCCGCACCGAGCGGCGAAAGGGCGAGCTGGTGGTAGTGCGACCCGCCAGTCCAGGCCGGCGGGTGTTCCGGCCGAAAATTCGTGAGCAGGAGCGTGCGGGTGCCGCGCACCGCTGCCGTCAGCTCACGGACCAGCTCGTGGCTCGCCGGATCCATCCAGTGCGCGTCGTCGATCAGCACCAGGGCGGGCTGGGCGGCGCTCCGCACCCGCAGGAGCCGTCGCATGAATGCGGCGAGGTCGGTGGCGGTGCGCGTCGACAGCCCGGCGGCGCCATCGCCGACGCCGAGCACGTCGAGCGCCAGCGGCACCGCATCGGCGAGACCCGCATCGAGAGCCTGCAGCTGCTCCGCGACGTTCCGTCTCATCACCTCGACCTCGTCGGTCGGGGAGAGGCCGAGAAAGCTCCGCAGCAGATCGCGGAGCGCGAAACGCGGCACGGTGACGGCGTGAGCGGGGCAGTGGGTCTCGTACAGGGCGACGCCACGCGCTCGACAGCGCCGGGCGAACTCCAGGCACAGCCGGCTCTTGCCGACTCCGGCCTCCCCAACGACCCCGACGACTTGCCCGTCCGATCCGAGGGCGCGCGCCATGATGCCTTCGAGCCACGTCAGCTCCGTGTCCCGCCCGATCAATCGCGTCAGACCTCGCCGATCCGCGGCGTCGAGTCGTGTGCGCGCGGGGCCCATCGCGGAGAGCTCGAGGACGCGGATCGGCACGCTGGCCCCCTTCACCGAGCGCACGCCGACGTCCGAGAGCATGCAGAATCCTTCGACCAACCGCGCCGTGTTCTCGGTGAGGAGCACGGTACCCGGCTCGGCCAGCTGCTGCACGCGCGCCGCGAGACCGACCGACTGGCCCTGGGCCGTGTAGTCCATGCGCAGATCGTCGCCGATCTTGCCGACTACTACCTCGTCCGAGTTGATACCCATCCGGACGGCAAGCCCGATGCCGCGGGGGCGGAGCGTCTCCGCGTACACGCGCAAGGCGTCGCGCGCCGCGAGCGCGGCCTGGCATGCACGCCGGGCGTGGTCCTCGTGGGCGATCGGCGCGCCGAACAGCGCCATCACGCCGTCGCCGGTGAACTGGTTGATCGTGCCCTCGACCCCGTGGATCGCCGCGGCGAGGATCTCGAACACTCGATCGAGCACCCGATGCCACTCTTCGGCGTCGAGCTGCTCGGCCAGGCGCATCGAGTCGACAACGTCCACGAACAGGATACTCAGGTGCTTTCGCTCACCCTCGAGCGCGCTCCTGGTCGTGAGGATCTTCTCAGCGAGGTGGCGCGGCGTGTAGGCGCGGGCGTCGCGCGGCATCGCCGTCGCACCACCCGCGCCGCCGAGCGGCGCGCCGCACCGTGCGCAGAATCGGGCGGACTCGTTGCTCTCGTGCGTGCAGCGCGGACACCGCATTCGGGGACGCTCCGTCGCCAAGATAGCACGACGGCCTCGCCCGGCGGTGTCCGCGCGCCCGCTGTCACCCCTTCAGCGCGTCCGGCACGGGCATCCCGAGCGTGGTCATCACCTCGGCCGCCTTCGCCTTCACGCCGCTACCCTTCGCGATCGCCTCCGCGAGATCGCCGCCCTTGTACGCCTCGGTGGCCGCCGTCCACTGCTGCGTGATCTCTCCCAGGCCTGACTTCGCCGCCGCCAGCTTGTCCGCCGTCATGTTCGCCGGCAGCTTCTTGCTCTGCGAGAGGATGTCGACGCGGCTCTTGATCGACTCCACCACCCTCGGCATGCCGGCGTTCAAACTCTCCCACGACTTCGTCAGCTCCGCCTTTCGGGCGGACGCGGCGCTGGCGACCTGGCTGGCCTTGTCGGCCACGGCCTTCGCCTCGGTGGTCGCCGCAGCATAGTCGCCCTTGTTGAACTTCTCCTTGGCCGCCGTCAGCCCCGCCTGCAGGCTCCGCACCTCATCGGGCACGTACTTGCTGGCTTCGGCCAGAGTCGAACTGACCGCGGTTTCTGCCGCGGCGATCGCCGCCTGGGCCGGGCCCTTGTCCGTCGCGCAGCCCGCCATGGTCAACGTGCCGATCAGAACCGCCACGACCGCGCTCATGACGCGCGCCCACCGTCGCTCGGTCATCGACCTTCCTCCTTCATGCTTCAGGAAAACGCATGCCTCACGGAACGCGAAGCTTCTGACCGACTCGGATCAGGTTCGGGTCCTTCAGGATGTCGCGATTGGCCTCGAAGATCTTCGGGTACAGGCTGGGGTCGCCGTAGTACTGCTCCGCGATCTTGCTCAACGTCTCGCCCTTCTGAACGACGTGCCACTGGGTAGCGTCCCACTCGTCGGCTCCGCCACCTTGTTGCGACTTGTTCTCCATCGACTCCTCCTGGTCTCTGTTCGGGCTCCTCCTCGCCAAGACAGGGGCCTCGCCGAACCGGTCCTAACGTCGCGAAGGCGATCGAAGTACCCGACAGCCACACCGACCATTAGTGCCGTCGTCAAGGTCGTCAGCCAGTCCATCACGCCCGTAATCGAACGGCGGGCGCGCGCCCGCAATGGCCCCTTGGTCCTAGAGTTTTCACCCGACTCGTCGATCGAAGAAACCGCGAACGCGGTCAGCGCATGTGACGGCGGCACACTTCACGCCGATGGAATCGATAACCCTCGCAGCTCTGCTTCCGACTTCTCGAGCCAATACGTCATGCCAATGTCCCGAAACACACGTCCTTGCCGATGACGGCGGCCGCCTGCAGAACCCGCTTCACGTCCGGGGACAGCCGGTCGATGCGAGCCGCGATGACCGCCTGGACGGTCGTCGGAAGCACGAAGTCCGCCGCGGCTTTGTCGAGCCGATACGCCGAGCGCTCGCCGACGACGTCGCCGACTTCGGCCAGAGTACGGACACATTCCTCGATGAAGAAGGGATTGTCCTCGGTGCGCTCGACGAGCTTCTGCTTGAGAGCATCGAGACTCGGGTCGGCCCCGAGCAGTGAGCCGAGCAGATCCTTCGCGCCGTCCGTCGTCAGCGGATCGAGCCGCACCTGACTGTAGGCGCGACGGCGGCCCCATCCGTGTTGATACTCGGGGCGGTAGTTCACGAGTAGCAGCACGCGCGCGACGGAGATGCTCTCGGCCAGGAGATCCAGGATCGCCTGCGTCTCTGAATCGACCCAGTGGAGATCTTCGACCATCAGACAGAACTTCTACGACGCGCGATTTGCCCTGGGGCTCACGCCTCAGCAGAAGCTCGACCTCGTCGCGTTCCTGCGAACGCTCTAGCGCGCAGGGCTCATCGCATGTTACCGGTGTGGCCGAGCGAGTAGCGCCCGGGCTGCGGCCACACGGTGAGACCGTGCGGCTCCTTGCCGACGGGAATGGTCACCACCTCGCCGCTCGTCGTGTCGATCACGTACACGACGTTGTCGTAGCGTCCGGAGAGCCAGAGACGCTTGCCGTCGACGCTGACGTTGCCCATGTCGGGGCTGCCGCCCTTCGGGATCGGCCACGTCGTGACGATCTTGCGGGTCGCGAAGTCGATCACCGCCACGCTGCCTGGGCCTTTGGGTTTGCCGCCGATTTGAGACTGGCCACGGTTGGCTACGTAGAGCTTCGTCCCGTCACGACTGGGATAGAGGCCGTGGGTGCCCACGCCGGTCTTGATGAAGCCGATCTCCTTGAACGCGTCGCCGTCGATCAGGTAGACGCCGCCGCGCTTCATCTCGGCCACGTAGAAGATCTTGCCGTCGGGGCCGATCCGTATATCTTGGGGAATCCCGCCCCCCGACAGCTTGAGGTAGCCGAGCACCTTGCGATTGATCCAATCGATTTTCACCAGGCGGCCCTGGTACTCGCACGTCATCAAGAGGTACTTGCCGTCGATCGAGTAATCGCCGTGGTTGATCCCGGCGCACCCCGGCGCCGCCAGCGAGCCCTGGAGCGCCATCGTCTTGGGGTCGCGAAAGTCCAGCCGCTTGAGCGCCTCGGCCACGACGATGGCCGAGCGGCCATCGGGCGTGAAGTACATGTTGTACGGATCGTCGACGGCGACGGCCGGGCCCGGCTTGCCCGTGGTCGGATCGATCGGCGTCAAGGTGCCGTCGGTGCGGTGCTCGGCGTTGTTGGTGACCCACAGGGTCGTGAGATCCCAGGACGGGACGACGTGCTGCGGGTTCACGCCGACCGGAAATCGGTCGACGACCTTGAGCGTCGCCGGATCGATCACGCTGACGTCGTTGGACTGTAGATTGGGTACGTACACGCGCGGCAGCGCCTTGGCGACCGCGGGACTCAGCTTGTCGGCCGTCGTCTCGCTGTAGAGATTGGCCGGGTCGACCACCGGCGGCATGCCGGGCACGGTTTCGATGGCCGCGGCCGATCCCGCGGCCGCCACGCTCAGGCTCACAATGAGTGCCAGCCTCGTCAAAGAAATCATGCTCACCTCTTCGAGCTTTCGATTGATTTTCGAATGGCCGTTACAGACTGGGTCACGATCAGATCGACGCCGAGCCGTCCGAGCTCGGCGCTGGCCCGCTGCGGGTCGCCCTCGACGCCGCTCGGCTCGCCGGGCGCCGGCCGCTCGTGCGGCGCGGTGCGAACCAGCCGCGGCTCGAGCGCCAGCGTGAGCGAGGTGTCCGAAAGCCCCGCATGCTGGCCGATCTCGTCGGCGCGATACCCCCGCGTCTTCAGGAGCGCCTCGAACCCGGACGTCGCCGCCCGGTAGTATTCCTCGATCGCGTGCACGCGAACCGCCGACGCGCCCCACTCGCGGTTCAGCCGAGCCGCCACGTCACGCTGGCCCGCTTGGGTCGAGCCGTGATCTCCGAGAAAGACGATGTCACGGAAGCCGTGCAGCCGGAAGCTCCGCGCCGCCGACTCCAGTGTCTGGCGAAACGTGTCCTCGCGCACCGTAATCGTCCCGGGAAACCGCATGTGCCCGGTCGGCGGCTGCACGGAGCCTTCGGGCACGTAGGCCAGGACCGGCGCGACGATGGCGTTGCCGAGGCTCCGGCCGATGCGCTCGGCGAGGATCCTGACCCGCACGTTGTGCTTGCCGAGCGCCATGTGCGGGCCGTTCTGCTCGGTGCCGCCGATGGGCACGAGCACGGTCGTCTTGCCGGCGCGCACGAGGGCCCGCAGCTCGGTCCAGGTCAGATCCTCGAGGACGATCGTGTCAGGAATCTGGGCGTAGCCCGGCGCGGTGAGGGCCAGAGCGAAACAGAGCGCCGCGAGCGGTGCAATCCTCACCCCTTCGTACTTAACGCACCCGGCCGCACACCGTCCACAAATTAGTCGGCCGGGGCTCCGCGGGCAAAACCCGGCGATATAATCGCGGCGATGGCGGACAGGGCGCGGCTCACGGTCGGTGGGTTCCTCGCGCGATTCGTCTTCGCGCTCCTCGTGGTCGGCGTGACCTACAATCCCACGCCGTACTCGTTCTACGCGTGGGCCCGGAGCACCGGGTTCGAGTGGCGGCCGCCCACCGTCTTCGCCGGTGTGGTGCTGCTGATCGGCTGGTTCATTTGCATACGGCTCACCACGCGCTCGATGGGCGGTTTCGGCCTGCTCCTGGCCAACGCGCTGCTGGCTGCGTTCTACTGGCTCGTCGGCAGCTGGGGCTGGCTGCCGATCGAGAACGTCGCGGCGATCTCATGGCTCGCCATGTTCAGCGTCGCCACCATCCTCGCCGTCGGCATGTCGTGGACCGCCTACCGGCGGGCCAGGTTCACGCCGCCGAACTAGCTCCCGGTTTTCGGGGTACGCCCGACGTCCTTGAGTCGCCTCGGATCGAGGGCGCCGAGCAGTTGACCCGCATCGCCCATCATCGCTTCCACGCGAGCGTGCAGCGCCACTACGAACGGCTGACGTCATTTCCCGAGGGATTTCTCGTGATCGGCGACGCGCTGTGCACCTTCAATCCGGTCCACGCGCAGGGCATGAGCGCCGCGGCGAAGCACGCGCGCCTCTTGGGGGACGTCCTGGCCGAGCGCCTGGGCGGGCCGCGCGGACTCGACGGGCTCGCGTCCGAGTTCTTCGTCAGAGCGGCGGAGCTGAACAGGACGCCGTGGGACCTGGCGCGGCTGGTCGCCGAGGTGTTCCACCTCGTACGCCCGCTGTCGGCGCTGCAGGAGGAGCCGCTGCGAAGCCGCGGGCTCGCGCGAATGTCGACTGGCTAGCGAAGGCGCGGGCCCGGGTCCATCCCCATCAACGCCCGGCCGCCGATCGGGTACCACTCCGGCGCGATCGTCACCGCCTGGCCGACCACGTGGAGATCGCGCCAGCACTCGGCCAGGCGGCTCTCACGCCGATACGACGTGCTGCCGCCGTGCCGGTACATCAGATCCATGGCCTCGCGCGCGCAGTCGGCGGCGTAGACCGCGGCCAGCCGGCAGCGGGCGCGCTGCTCGAGCGTGGTCTCCTGGCCGGCGGCGACGGTGTTCCAGATCTCGGTGATCATCGCGCTGCGGCCGGCGCGACCGGCGTTCAGGATCGCGTCGGCCCGGCCGACGGCGTCCTGCAC
>Ga0306921_10009182_pt1 | contig 10478 bp, 13 predicted proteins | sample sta12Cox44000080_FD_203760 | JGI IMG/M metagenome (GOLD analysis project Ga0306921, IMG submission 203760) | Lab enrichment of tropical soil microbial communities from Luquillo Experimental Forest, Puerto Rico - statoxic.12C.oxic.44.000.080 (v2)... | ecosystem: Environmental > Terrestrial >...
GAGACCGCCGTCGTTACGCTGATTGTTGGAACGTCTGGCGGAGATTCTGCCAACCCCCTGAGTTCGGACTCCAGTGGATTTGGCCCTGAGACAGCAAGTCTCGACATTACCGCGGACGATCTACCAGTTCCGTGCCCCGGCTGTTACCACATCGAAGTGGTCTATTCCAACGGCGACTCAGAGACCGAGCGCCCGTCACTTCCTCCTCCACCGCCGATGCCATCTGGAGGATGGGGGCGGCTCTCGGATTTCGGCGACGACTTGAGTTTTTATTCCGGAAGGTCCGACATCCAGAGGATTCCTGGATGCGACGAGTGCGCGTTGGAGGCACTCCGCCGCGGGGAGTCGCTCGGCCCAATTGAGCACTACGGCAAGTACGAGAAGATGTTCGTCGACCCATTACTCGCGCAGTTCGCAGCAGTATCAGTAGCGGGGGGCGTAGCTGCTGCCGCCTTGATAGAGTCCGGTGTAGCTGAAGTTGGCACGACAGCAATCAGAACGAAGTACGCATTAGAAGTGCAGGATGCCAGCGCGGAGGCGCAAGCCGCGTTGGCCGAAGCAAGAGCCGGTGCAACGCTATATCGGGTGGGCCAGCTTGGTGAATCCATGACGGGCGAATCACAGTATTGGTCGTTGACAAATCCTCTTACGGAGGGGTATGTAAATGGAATCGGCATGCCTGCCGTGACGCCGGATTTCATCATGGGCGGGACACTTGCTCCCGATGCTCTAGCCATTACGAATGAAGCCGCCGCGCTCGGCGCGAACGCAGGCGGCGCAATTCAGGTGGTTACGTCGCCTGGCGGGGTCACTGGACTATGGTTTAGCATGTTGTGAGGCGTCGATGAGGCCACTCGCTGGAAACAATGAACTACTTGAGTACTTGCGTAATCTCGAAGCAATACTTTGTAGTCGCGGTTGTGAGGACCTAGCAGAGGTGGTTCAGAAAGCCGGCCGACTCGCTTCGGGGCTTAGCACCGAGTTTCTTGGGGAATCACGAATAGCCTTGCGCCGTGTCGCGGAAAGTGCGCCCAAGGTTCTTACAAATAGCGAGATTCAGACTGTTAAGGATGTCTTATTGCAGCTTGATAGTGCGTTGGAGAATCGGCAAAAGAGACGCTGAAGCCCATTGTGCTCCGTAGACCCTTGTAGGGGTCCAGGAAACCACGTTGCGGAACGAGGCGCGATTGGGAGGTCGAAGTCCATTTCGTTGAGGCGCTGGCAGGGAAGGGTGAAGGCTGCCATCGATTTTGCGTTGTCAGGTTGACGCGGTTTGACGCGGTAGCGCGGTAGCGGAGGCCGTTCGGGTCATGGGAATCGTGAGATCGGTCGCCGTGTATGGTCGAGGTCGTGAGTTGGGCGTGGCTCTCGCGTCACGATCGACCTTCAAGCGAACCGATGCGCAGACGGCACCATGGGTTTTGCCGCGACGAGTTGCGAGCGACGATCTGTTACGCGACGCGCTCGAGTTCGACGATCGGCATGTGTCGGCGACCTTCGACGTAGCTGACGTGCAGTTCGAGCCGTGCACCGCGCCGACCATCGATCTTCGCCCGCGGAGCTGCGCAGGGAGATCGAGCGGGCCACTTCCCTCTCGGCTCGAACCTCGGCTTCGCGCACGCGGCGGCGACGCGCGCATACACCTCGTCGGGGCCCGCGCCGCGAAGTGTCTCATGCGGACGATACCGGTTGTACCAGGACTGGAAGGGCAGCAGCTCGGTCTTCATCGCGGCATCGGAGTAGGGGACGATCAGGCGACGCGTGCAGTCGCGCTTCAACGTCTGGATCAGACGTTCGACGAACGCGATGCTGCCGTACTTGCCGATGGCCCCGAAACGCTGCTTGATGCCGAGTCTTTTGATCCATGCTTGGAACGAGTCGGCCCGGAACTGCCGGCCTTGGTCCGTGATCAGATGCCGAGGGCGCACCTTGGCCTCACGGAAGACGCGAGAGAGGAATCCACGTACCGCCCGAGACGTGGGTTGCTTCCGGTAGCGTTCGACTCCCATGATCCGCTTGGAGAACTGATCGGCGATGACAGCGATCCACCAGCAGAAGGGCCAGCACTGTGGCCACGAGAACGGGAGTGCCGACGTCCAGAACCCGAGCGAGGTGGGCACGACACTGAGATCGGCATGCCAAACGTGGCTCGGGTACCGCGCGATGACGGTCTTGCCCTTCGACTTGGCGACCGGCCGTTCCTTCTTGGGCGACGGCTTCGCAAGGATCATGCGGCGGATGGTCGTGTCTCCAAGGTGCAGCCCGGCCCGGCAAAGGAACTGGGCAAGCTTCGTGTACCCCAGGTTCGGGCAGGTCACCTTGAAGCGCCGAACCATGTAGCCTACGAACTCGGGGAACTTGTTAACGGGGACCGGAAGGCGGACGAGGGCCGCTTCTCCCTCCTCGTTCAGGCGCTTCATCCACGACGACAGGGTGTTCGTGGTCAGCTGGAATCGCTCGGCGGCTTGGACGACGGACCATCCCCGGAGGGCCCGAAGCTCCAGGATGGCCATTCTCTCGACCGGCGGGTAGTGCGGCCGCTGATGGGCCGGAATACGCAGCATCCGCTCGTTCTTGATCCTCAACTCCTCCAGGAGCAGACTGATCTCTTGATTGAGCCGTTCGTTTTCGGCCTTGATCCGGAAGCGAGCGTTCCAGTGATTCGCCGCCCAGCCACGGCTTGCGGTGAGGGTCGCGTGCGCCAAGGACATCGCATGGATAGCGGCCGAGCGGACGCGGCTCGGCCAGCCCCTCGGCAGGGACGCCCCGAAGGGTGGAGAACTGGGCATGCAAACCCCCGGAAAAGATCAGGAGAGCGATCGACCCGGGAGCAGGATAACGTGTTGAAGGTGCAGGAGATCATGACCGTCGAGGCGACCCCCAAAATCGCTGGCACCCCCGCTACGACGCCGTCGGCGAGAGGAATGGCTCGGCTGAAACCCCCATCCTTTAGATAGAGCTCTCTGGAGAGCATCGGCCGCGACGGAATCTCAACCCTTTTTTGTTCGTATTTGCCTATCGCTTGGGGAGCCAGACGTGAGTTTTTCGAACTTTGGCTCTCCGGTTGACATCCCCCTCGCCATTTCGACGTTTCTCGCCTGAAAGAGGCCACAGGTTCGGACAAGTTGTCGGCGAGCCAATGGTGCGCGGCTATCTCGAGCTGGGACGGAGCGCGAACAGCGGTTAACAGCCGGGGAGAGCGCGAAGTGGCTCTCGGGCTCTGTGTCGACCTGGGAGAGCCCCATCTTGACCACCCCTCCGACGAATTCGTCCTGATTCAATCATTTTCCGAGTTGCGGTAGATACACCGCCATCTGCGCGGTCCGGGAATTGGTGGGTCAACCCTGAAAACGCGGGTGGTCAAGGTGAGGCTCTGCGTTCGTGGCCGAGAGCGTCTTGCATCGAGTCCGACGTCCGACGGACGAGCCTTTCAAGCTCAGAATCAGTTGGCAGGACAAATCGAACTCGTTCGAGTCGTACCACTGCTCGTCCGACCGTATGATCCTGCTCCGCAGGAGTTGCGCCCCCGGATCAGATAGTAATAACCGGCCCCAGGGGGTGGATCGAGCAGGTCGTTCGCAATCGTAGTTGGAGATGCGGTAATGATGCACCGCTCCGAGGGACCGCCGCCAACGGGAAGCTCGGCGAGATTGCCGGACAAGACGTCGTACACAGTGCCTGAGCCGGAGTGCGCGGTGTCGGAGTCCCATGAAATGCTCCCATCCGACATATCCACCCCTGTGATCTCCAGCGGCGTCGCAAACACCGTTGCATCCGACGGTGCGCAGTCGCAGGCATCGCCGTGACCGTCGCCGTCGGCGTCAACCTGCGTCGGATTGAACACCGCTAGACAGTTATCGGTGCCGTTCAATACACCGTCGCCGTCGAAATCTCGGTCTGGGAAAAGCCCGCGCATGTCGTCGTCCAAGACCCATCCATCATCGTCCAAATCGAGTGTTGAGCTGTAACCAGGATCCTCTGTCGAAGAACCAATCGCGCTCGCGAGTATCGAATCGTCGGAGGCGTCACAGACGTCGTCGCCATTCTGATCGCAAAAATTGCCGCCCCCAGACATGCCGTCTGCCGCTTCCGGTGCCAGCCCTGATCCGCCAGCTGGTAGCTGACACTGATCGATGCCGCCGTATTCGGACGCGCGAGCACGTCTCCAACGATTGGTCGTAGGTTCGAATACCTCGTGAATGGATGTGAGCGTTTTCGTCTTGACGTCAAACTTGAATATGCAACGGTCCTCCATGCCCGGCACACCCTCTCCGGTGCTGCTTCCCTCCCTAGATGACCAAAAGGACCTAATAAAACAGTCGTAGATTCCATCGTTGTCCGAATCGCCTGGCGTAAAAATGTTCCCAAAATTGAGACCGCTAGCCCACACACACTTTGCGGCGGAAAGAAACGGGTCCGTCCCGTCCGGGTGGTACCGCAGATAGAATGCCGAGGCCGTCGCCGGTGGATCGGTTTCGCACGTCAGTCGAAATAGGGCGCCTTGTTCGTCGTCCCACTCGTTCTTGGTATTGTTCGGGTCTCCCGGGTCACAGTGGAAATCGTCTACAATGCCACCCGTGGTGTTATTCGAAATTGGAATTTCCGGGCGGGTCTCACAGCCCTCGAATCTCCACGTGATACTGGACCGCTGCTTCGCAACACCTGTCTGCCCAGCGGGAAGGTCCAATGAGAGCTGGTGTTTACCGTAGAGGGTGTGGGTCCCCGCCGTCAGATGAACCGAACCGCTAGCACTCAGCGCCGCGTTGGTGCAAACCACCGTGCCACTGTCGATGTAGACGTTGACCGAGAGCGCTCTTCCCGCTGGGCCGCTCCCATCGACGCTGCAATCTGCGACCAGATCGTACTCGGTGTTTGTCGAGAACGTGTAGAACCACTCGAAATAGCCGCTCGTTGTGCCCTCTCGGCTTGTGTGACTGATCGTGCCATCGACCTCTGCCGTCGCGCTTCCGGCGTAAGCGCTCTTCCACGAAGCCGTCCCCTTACTCGTCCCGTTGATGGTGTCGTTGGTGCAGTGGCAGCTGGACTGCACAGAGTTCCGCAGTGTGCGGAGCGACCCTGTCGGGTCACTCGTTTGAACCTCGCTGGTAAAGCAGCACGTATCTTGGCTCGGGACGGTATTCGACCCGTTGAGCACGTCCAATAGGGTGGAGCTGGGTGTCACAGTCGCAAGAAGCGCGGTGGCATAGCCGGCGACTGTTGCCGTGATGGCCCCGCGGACGGCGGCCCTAAGAAATTCCCCCGAAGCCATGGTGATATCTCCCCGAGATTGGTTTCGACCCTCATCGTTCGTCAATCTTCAATGCCGTCGCCGTTAGCCTTCGAACCGTGCTCAGTTCTTCCGCGGTTGGGGACCACACGTACACCTCCCCCCAGGGACAACGTCCAATCGCTTCCGCAGGGCCCCAATGCTTTTCATCCGGCTTGAAGGGCTTGATCGCGGAGGCGCTCGCCGTTACCCAAACAAAGACGAACGGGTCGTCCTTGCTCCGGCGGCCATGGCTCAACGCCACGGTCGTACCGTTCACCGATGATCGTCCGGCGGGGACTACATCCCCTTCTTTGACGAACTCAAGACGCCAGCCGGACGCTTGCACCGCGTCAAGCAAAGTTCTTGCTACTACTCGCGACGGTCGCACTGGGCCTTCCGCCACCCGGATTGTGACTGCGTTCGACGCGGGAATAGCTACCTGGCCAACATCTCCGACATCCTGACCCCTGAACCGAACCTTGTAGGTCCCAGGCGACGTCAAGAGATACTGATCGGCGATGTCAAGCTTGTCGAATAGGACAGTGCTTTCCCCGGGATTCAAGACCTTCCCTCCCATTCCGGTCTGGACGCTCCCTGCGATATACGGCACGTTCGTGCCGTCGCTTCTCTCGATGGCCATCGACGAATTGACGGCCACCTGCGCGGTCTCGATCCGAACCGCCCGGGTCCCCAGATTCTCCAGCACGAGGCGAAACCACATCGGCTTTCCCAGGGCGAATCCCTCTTCTCCTGCGGACAGCGCTGTTCGCAAGCCATCTTTTTGCGGACCCCACTCCAGCCGCCCGGAATCGCTCGTACCACGATTTGTGGAGCTTTGCGCGTCCGCCGACGCGGCTCCCAGTAGTGCCAAGACGGCCAGCATGACGCTGACGACAGCATTCCACCGAGCGGACTTGCCGAGTACCACTTCGAAGATCCCCATTTTCGAAAGTGCCTCCTGGACGACCGCGGCCACACACATCGGCGTCTGTTACCGCGTGTGTTGCAACGGATTTTAGCTGGTCCTCACGGGGACGCAACCTGCAGACTCGTGACATTGCGGAGTAGAAACGGCAGGTTGCACTTGAGCGGTCAGGCAGCGGCGCTCGGCTGGTCGATCACCGGCCCCAGCCTATTGGGGATTTCCCAATTCGTACGCCAGCACGGAAATCGTGTCCCCCGCACCCCCTGCCGCCTCGTGCAAGCGCCGGGACGGCGGAGTGCGACGGGCTGAAGCGCAGCGGACCGTCGTCGTTCCGAAACGTCGGCGGTACAAACAGCTCACGTTGAGCCACACACCTCAAGCTATCTCCTCAAGTGCGACCCGCGTAGCGTGTGCTGCTGCGAACGCGAACCCGGCCGCGCAAGAATCGATGTCGTGCCATTCTATGGCAAGCAGGCGACACGAAAATGCCATTTGCAAGCGCAGGCTTTCAAGTGCATTTCTGACTGCCTGCTCAACAACCGAGTCGTAATTGTCACCGGCCGGCCACTCCACTACAGACGAAAAGGAGAACGCTGTCGCCCGCTCAAACTCGATCGTCACACAGCCATGGACACCTCGGGGGCCGACATTGCGATGTGTTTCGCATGTTGCACGCGCGTAAGCGGGGCGTCGTAGATTCATCTTGGCGTCGAACGCACGGCTAACCCCCGGCCCGAGTGGCGCGGCCGTTGCCCCGCAAGGGCCGTGACACGACGTTCGACGGCCACTGATTACGATACGCCGAGTTCACTTGGACTTTCTGGCACCCACCCGAGACCGCCGCAACGACAACCGAAACGGTGCGCTGCGACATCAACCACACCTAACCCACCACACTGCTCGCAGTCGGGTCGGCCAACGGGACGTCCTGGCAGGAGTTCCGCCAGTTCAGGATGACGAGCCGCAGCGTTGACAAGCGCCACCGTGATCCAGAGCAATTCGGTCACCGGCTCGACAAAGTCTTTGGTCGCTTCCGAGTTTATGAACACGATGTCGCCCGCCGGAGACAGAGCGAGATAGCCAGCCCAACCCGAATACACTGGCAACAGGTCATGTGGTGCCCGGCTCAGAGTCGTGTCGCGCTCAATCTCCGCGGCCAGGGTTCGAACTGCCGCCGCCACTCGCTCTGTCATCTGCACTCGCACTGGCTCTTCCGATTCTTGTCCGTCGAACGCCCGCGGTAACGCACGCGCCCGCCGCCGCGCGTGCTGCCGCGTGCAACCGCCGGGGCGGAGGAGGGGGGCGCGCTGAGCGTGTACCGGGATGTTAGGCGGCCCTGCTTGGCGATGTTCACTTCTTGGCCTTCTTGGCCGGAATCAGCCACTCTGCCGGCTGGATTTGGACCGTGTATGTGACGCCACAGGCGAAAGCCTGACCGTCTGGCAGCCGCGACGGCGCATAGAGACGCCCACCGAGCGTATCTACCACGATCTTGTCGATGGCAGGATGGACGGACTGTGTGACCACGAGCTTCTCGACTTTGCCTTCTCGCGAGACGGTGCCGATGACTTGCAAGGTTCGGCCCACCTTGTTTGTCGATTTGAGCACTGGCTGTGGATTGATGGGCGGTTCGTTTAGCAGGGTGCCGTTGCAGGGTGGGCCGGTCGGCCGCGGAGCTGGTGGCGCCGTGGAACCATAGGACTCGGCACGAGGCGGCAGCGTGAGAGCCGTCGCAACGACTACAACAGAGAGCGTGAGCTTCAGCACGGTATCTTTGACCGCCTAAAACGTGAACTGAACGGAACTCGGCGCTCGGGGTGCGCCGCCCCGGAGCCGGACTCTCGCCCCTACTTATACCGCCCAATCGCCCCCCGGTGCCGGACCGAGGCGGTCCGGGGGAGTGCGGGCACCGAGGCCGCCGGGGCTACGGCAGCACGCACGCCGGCAGCAACGCCGGATCCCTCCCCGGAGAGGACCACCATGCTGGCATGCCGCAGTTTCCGAAAGAGACGAGCGAGCTATCCTGACTCACAGTCGCTTTCCACACCGCGGGCACGTGGAAAGATTGTTCTTGGGCAGCGCCTCCCCACAATGGAAGCAGTACTCCGCGCCGTTCTCCTCCAGCCCGGTGGGCCTGGCGCTACGCACCCGTTGAGCGTTCTCGCCTTCCTCGAAAGCTTGAACGTCTGCCCCGCACCGCCGGCACTTCACGTCCTCTGGCCAAACCGGTCCCTCGCAGGCGGAGCACACGAAGGGAGAGGAGTCCTCGCCATATGATGACTGGACCGTCGGGGCAGGGCCGTGAGGGATCGCGTCTTCTTCTGAATCCGAGTCGTCGGGAGCACGCGGCGCACTGTAGCTCTTGGTATTGTCTCGGATGTCGAGGAGAAGCTTCACCATCGCATCCTGGCGGCGGACCATCTTCCGATAGAGGTTCACCGAAACGAGCACGAATTCCAACTGCTTGAAGATGAAGTAGGCAGAAAACAACATGAAACCAACGAGAATGACGCCGACCACAAGGAATAGCCTTTCCATCGCCAAGCCCTCCTGGACTCTCGCGCAGCGTCAGTTCGGCCCGCCGTGCCGATCTCCCATTTCCCTTCGCTTGGCGCCGCGGCCGTCCCTCGAACGGTTGAATGTCGCTCCCGTGGAAAGCCACCGTGCGATCTCGTGCACCTTACACCCCCCCGCCTTCAGAGGTGCCGAGGCAGGCAGCAACGCCGGATCCCTCCCGCTCAACTTCCCATTGCTCGTCTTCCGGCCGTACCTCGTCTGCCCCTGGTACGTCGTTGCGGTGAGGTAGTAGTAGCCCGAGTCGGGCGCGGGCGTCGGCAGGGCGTCCGTGACGATCTCGTAGTCGCCCACGTGCGGCGGCGTTGCCGGGTACCCGCATTCCAGCGAATGCGCCTGCGTGAAGTCGATTGGCTTGGTCAGTGGACCCCAGTAGGTGTCGAAGTGGTCTGCGCCGCCGAGGCCCTCAGGCATTGGAGGGACGCGGAAGCCAAGCTGCGATGGCGGGGGGGTGTAGGTTTGGAGAACGTCGAAGAGGGACGGGAATCCGCTAATGACAATCGTGGACGAATATACATAGCCAGGGCCCCAACTTATGACCCCGAAAATTAGTTTGCCGCCGACAGGATCAAAGATAAGAAGGTTCGAGCGGCCGCCGGAGCAGCCGCCCCCATAGGAACAGCTGGGAACCGCGTAGTCGAAATCCCCGGAGCCGTTGGGACGGTTTTGGACGAACGCAATCGTACCTTGGCCCGCGACAGGGTCGAGCCGGTTAACGAAGATGCCGGTTCCCCCATCGAGTCGGAGCAGTCCTCCAAGGTTGTCGATGGCGAGGTCTGTGCCTCTCTGGCCAGTCCAGTCCCCGCTAAAGGGTCCGCCGTAGTAGTAGGAGCACGAGTACCCGGGCGAGAGCACCCAATCACTGCAGTCCAGCGGCTGCCCCGGCTGGCTGGCGAGGGCGGGAGAACAGGCGAGGGTGACGGCGACGAACGCGAGGGCGAGGCGCATACGGACCTCCTTGGTGGGGCCGTTGATATCCCGGAAGGACCGGGTGGGGTCAATTCGCTGCTGCCGCCGTGGGCAAGCGACGGGACGGAGGGAGCGACGTTTTAGACACCGGGCCCCTTTCGCTTGGCGGTCAGTTGTTGCGTCTCGTGGGGCCGAACGTACAGGTCGGTTAGCAACTGCTCTACAATGCCCATTACAGCTTTCGCGTCGGAATCAGAAATGGCATCAAGCCCGTCGTCTCGAGGATGGGCCCCGAAGTTGCCGAAAAACCGCACCTCGTGGGCAGCGTCATGAAGGCTCTTCGTGATTTGCCCGGCACGAAAGAGACTCGCTATCTGATCGGCGAGCTTGTCGCCACTCGCGCCCTTGTCCAGTGCGATGCTCTGCATCGCCCGTCGACTCAGCACGACGACGCCTTTATTGGAGCCGCCGAACCAGCAGCGTCGAGCCTCGGCAACATCTTCGCGAATGGCCGCTGGGATGGCCGAATGAAGGGTTTCGGCTCGATTCTCTGGGAAGGGGAATACTCGATCGACGCAATCGTTTAGACGATCGTAGCGGACGAACAGGACATCGCAGTGTTTGCGGGGACAGCGTGCGACCAAATGAGCCATTTGATCGGAGTGAACGCTGATGTCGTACACTGCCTGCGTCTCAGGGATGGCGCGCACTAGGTGACCACAGCCTGGGCACCGCAGGTCCAAGTTAAACTTCTTGGGGTCCGTCTCGTAATTGCCGCGCACGCCCTTCTCCGTTCAGCTC
>Ga0306921_10009183_pt1 | contig 10478 bp, 9 predicted proteins | sample sta12Cox44000080_FD_203760 | JGI IMG/M metagenome (GOLD analysis project Ga0306921, IMG submission 203760) | Lab enrichment of tropical soil microbial communities from Luquillo Experimental Forest, Puerto Rico - statoxic.12C.oxic.44.000.080 (v2)... | ecosystem: Environmental > Terrestrial > Soil...
TTCTGGCGGAGGCCTCCTTCCTTCCCTTTGAGGAAAGCAAGCCCGTCATCATCGCCGCGGCGCTCCAGCTGAGCACCGCCGGCTTCAAGCGCTGGTGGGCAACCTACGGCAGCGAGCAGAAGCCCTCAGACAGCTTTACATCCGGCTTTCTTCGCGAAATTGCCTGGCTCCGGCCGTGCGCGGCAGCACCAGCGCCGCCGGAGGAGCCAGCAGATCCATTTCAAGAAGAGGTGGCAGCGCAGGTCGATCATGCGCTGGCATCGGTGACCCTCAAACCGCCGCCATTCACGATAAAGCTTTTTGCGCGGTGAACCGGCTGGGCAACATGAACCTCGGACTGCCTCGCCGTCCGCGTGGGCGTCTCAATAGCGCGGCAGAAGCCGCCTACCAAGCCGTGCTCGCAGAGTTTTGCGACCGCATCCTGCAAATCCGGTCACGACTCGATTTCGAGGTCGGAACCCGCGGCTGGTGTTATCTCCTAGAAGGCGAGCGGGTTGTCGATAAAGGCGATTTCGACGCCTGCGAGCGGCTGATCACGTGCTGCCGCAAGGACGGCAACCTCCCTCTCGACATTTGTGCTGAAGACGGCAAGCGCGCCGCCGGCGGGCTGGAAGAACTCGACGAGCCGGACGTCGAGACGCGCGCTGACAACATCTTCCACTACGTCGAGACCGCGCACCGCTACTACAACCCGATCAGTTTCTGGGATGACCTCGATGTCTACGTCGAGATCGCGGTCGAGAAGGGCGACCTCAAATCGCTGTTCGCGCGCGTCATCGTGCCCTTTCACATTCCGATCCAGAACGTAGGTGGCTGGGGCGACCTCAACGTCCGCGCCGGCATGATGCGTCGCTTCAACAAATGCGAAGCTCAGGGAAAACAATGCGTCCTGCTGTACTGTGGCGACCACGATCCCGGCGGGAGATCTACTCCGCCAGCACTTGCCGGACGTCAAAGTCAGGTTCGTGAACGTAGTAGATCTGTTCAAGCTGGTCCCGAATACAGAGCACCCGCACGGTCTGACAGACCGCGAGTTCGAGGCGCTCTTTACTCCGGATAGGCCGGTCGTTTTCAACTTTCATGCCTATCCGTGGTTGATCCACCGGTTGACCTATCACCGCCCGCATCAGCGCCATATCCACGTGCGCGGCTACAAAGAACAGGGCAACATCAACACGCCGCTGGAGCTCGCTATTCGCAATCAAGCCGACCGCTTCAGCCTGGCCATCGATGCGATCGACCGCATGCCGCGTTACCAGGTCAGCGGAGCGCGCGCGCGCGAGGCGCTGCTCAACCAGCAGATCGCGTGTAAAAACCACGCCTGGGAGTTTGGCACGGATCGGCCAGACATCACGAACTGGCAATGGCCTTTCTGAGAGCTTGGCGCGGATTGGCTCACGAAGCGTCAAAGCTCTACTCGTCGTCTGCGCGCAAGCGCGGGGCCAGGGTCCCCTGGCTTGAACAGGGGCGACCGCCGGAAGTCTGGGGCTCCTGGGTTCCCGCTTTTGCGGGAACGACGAAGAAGTTATTAATATTATGAGGAATCTGAAGATGGGCCATGCTCTCGAGAGCGTCGCGGCGGCGCTGGTTGCCGATGGGAAGGGGATTCTCGCAGCCGACGAAACCGTTCCCACCTTGACGAAACGGTTCGATGCGCTCGGCATCCGGTCGACCGAGCAGAGCCGGCGCACCTACCGTGAAATGCTCTTTACCGCGGGCGCAGCGGAGTTCATCGGCGGCGTCATCCTGCAGGACGAGACGATTCATCAGAAAAGCTCCGACGGCACCCCGCTCGCCCAGGTTCTCTCGAAGCAAGGCGTTCTTCCCGGCATCAAGGTCGACACCGGTGCGAAGCCGCTCGCCGGCTTTCCCGGCGAAACAGTTACAGAGGGGCTCGACGACCTCCGGGATCGCCTGTCGGCGTACCATGGTATGGGAGCCCGTTTCGCGAAGTGGCGCGCGGTTATCCATATCAGCGACACCTTGCCGAGCCATGGCTGCATCAGCGCGAATGCGCACGCGCTGGCGCGGTACGCGGCGCTCTGCCAAGAACAGGACCTCGTTCCGATCGTCGAACCGGAAGTGCTGATGGATGGATCGCATTCGATCGAACGCTGCGAAGAGGTCACCGGGGCAGTCCAGCAGGCTGTGTTCCATGCGCTCTCTGAGCAGAGGGTCCGGCTGGAGCGCATGCTGCTGAAGCCCAACATGGTCATCGCTGGCAAGGGGTGCCCCCACCAGGCCTCGGTGCAAGAAGTGGCAGCCGCTACGCTGCGCTGCTTGCGTCGGCACGTGCCCGCGGCAGTGCCCGGCATCGTGTTTTTGTCGGGTGGCCAGGAGGATCGGGAGGCCACGGTACACCTCGAGGCAATTAATCGACTGCCTGGGCCCAAGCCATGGAAGATCAGTTTTTCCTTTGGCCGCGCGCTCCAGGATCACCCACTGGAGACGTGGCGTGGCCGAGACGAGAACCTGGTTGCGGGTCGGCAGGCCTTGTACCAACGCGCCCGCTTTACCAGCGCGGCCAGTCTCGGCAAGTACACGGCGGAGATGGAGGTCACGCCCGTCAGCGCCCCGAGCCCGCCGCACCGCCGAGAGTGGCGCGACGACTGATATAAATGGTGGGGTCCCGGGAATTTGGCCGAATCCGGACCGGCCACATCTGAACAGGGGCATAGGCACGTGAACGTGTTTGTGATCAGACATGGCGAGACGGCGTGGAGCCTGAGCGGTCAGCATACGGGCACAACGGATATACCTTTGACCGATAACGGGCGTCGGCTCGCCGAAAGGCTACGCCCCGTACTGGCTAAGGAAGTGTTCGCGAGCGTTTTCGTCAGCCCGATGCAGCGAGCGCGGGAGACCTGCGAACTGGCGGGTCTCGGCGACGCCGCCGTCATCGATCCCGATCTTGTCGAGTGGAACTACGGCGAGTACGAAGGGCTGACGCCCAAACAGATCCACGAACGGGCGCCGGGCTGGCTGATCTTCAGAGATGGATGCCCGGGCGGCGAGTCGCCGGAGCAGGTGGGTGCGCGGGTCGACCGGGTGATAGTTCGGGCCCGCGCGGTCGATGGTGACGTAGCGCTGTTCGCCCACGGGCACATGCTGCGTGTGCTCGCCGCGCGCTGGATCGGGTCGCCGGCGGGCGCCGGGCAGCATTTCCTGCTCGATACGGGCACGCTGTGCGTTCTCGGCTATTACCGTGATATACCAGCCGTGAGAGTCTGGAACGGGCCTCTTACCGATTAGCGGGCGATGATCGACAGGCAAGTAGGGACGGGGAGGACGACACTATGAGCGGAACAAATGGAGAGCAATCGATGCCGCTGCCCGAGAGCAAGCGTGCGATCACCCGAGACCAGTACGACGCCGTCCTGCTCGACCTCGACGGTGTGATCACCGACACCGCCAGCATTCACGCGGCATGCTGGAAACAGATGTTCGACGAGTACCTTCAAAAGCGTGCCACCCAGAGGGGCGCGGCGTTTCGTCCCTTCGATATCGCCACAGACTATCGGCTCTATGTGGATGGCAAGCCCCGCTACGACGGCGTTCGCGACTTTCTCACATCGCGCGGTATAGAGCTCCCCCAGGGAAGTCCTGACGACCCGCCGCAGACCGAAACAGTGGATGGCCTCGGGAACCGCAAGAACGATCTGGTCAACAAGATCATCGAAGACAAAGGGGTCGAGCCTTACGAGGGAAGCGTCGAACTCATCCATCAGCTCCGCCATCAAGGGTTCAAGCTCGCCGTCGTCACGTCGAGCCAGAACTGCACAGTTGTTTTAAAGGCCGCCAAACTGGATGGCGTCTTCGACGTACAAGTCGATGGCAACATGATTCATGCGCAAAAACTGGCGGGGAAACCCGCCCCGGATACGTATTTGACGGCGGCAAAACTGCTCGGAGTTGAGCCGGGACGAGCGGTTGTCATTGAGGACGCCCTCTCGGGAGTGGAGGCCGGGTCCAACGGGAACTTCGGCCTTGTGATCGGCGTCGCGCGCAAAGGAAATGCCGATGAGCTTCGGCGCCATGGCGCGCATCTGGTAGTGAACGATCTGGGCGAGCTGGTTGACTGACCAACACCCCAGACTGCCTTGGACTGCCTTGGGACAAACAGCCAGATGCTTGAGGCGCTGCAACCGAGGGGACGCCGCGCTGCCGCCGTTCGCGGCCCACACTCCATAAGCGTGAAAGGCGTGGGCAACGGCTTCGTCGCCTTTCGTTGCCGGGACCGCGGTAGTTCTGTTGGGAGGAGCATCCGATGATTCATCATGTACCCCTCAGGCCGCCAGCCCGCGATTTTCCGGCCGACGAGTGGAACGTCATCGAAAAAAGGTTTCACCCCGAATTCCTGGCGCAGCTGGAAACGATGCTGGCGCTGGGCAACGGGTATCTCGGCATGCGCGGGTGCCCGGAGGAGGGCGGCCCCAATACCGAAAACGCCACCCTCATCAACGGGTTCTATGAAACCCGGCCAATCGAATACCCAGAGGAAGCCTATGGCTTCGCGAAAACCGGCCAGACTATCTTAAAGGTCACTGACAGCAAGATCATCAAGCTCTTCGTCGACGACGAGCCCTTCTGGCTGCCCAATGCGAATCTCTTGAGCTACGACCGACGGCTCAACATGAAGTCGGGGACACTCGACCGGGAGATCCTCTGGGAGACGGCTGCCGGCAAACAGGTGTTGATCACATCCCGGCGTCTGGTCTCCTTCGCCAACAAGCACGTGGCCGCCATCTCTTACAATGTGACGTTGCTTAACGGGGCGGCATCCCTTGTAATCTCTTCGGAGATGGCAGCGGACGCGCCGAGCACCTTCACCGACGCGAACGATCCGCGCCAGACGAGAATCTTCGCAGGTCGGGTGCTCCATCACCGATCTAGCTATGCCAAAGACCGGCGGATCGTGCTGTGCCATGCGACCGAACAGAGCCGCCTGACCCTGACCTGCGCCATTGACCATGCGCTGGAGACCTCGTGCCCGCACGCCCATAAGGTTTCCTACACGGAGGACTTCGGCCAGGTCGCCTTCACAATCGACGCCCGGCCCGACTGTCCGATCCATCTCACCAAGTACATGGTCTATCACACGTCGCAGACGGCTTCGGCTGAAGAACTTTGCGGCCGTGCCGAGTGGACCCTGGATCGTACGACGACCCGCGGGTTTCCGCCGCTGCTCTCCTCTCAAGAGCAGTACATGGACGATTTCTGGCGCCGCAGCGACGTCCGGATCAAGGATATCAGAGAAGAACGCACAAAGCGCAGCACGGTAGAGATCCAGCAAGCAATTCGCTTCAACCTCTTTCACATCTTGCAGGCCTCAGCGCGCGCCGAAGACACGGGCGTGGCCGCGAAGGGCGTCACCGGCCAGGCATATGAGGGGCATTACTTTTGGGACACCGAGATCTACTTGCTGCCGTTTCTGATCTATACCTCCCCTCGGATCGCCAAAAATCTGCTGACCTTCCGGTACAAGATGCTGCCGCAGGCACGAGCGCGCGCCGAGCAATTGGGCCAACGCGGGGCTATGTTCCCGTGGCGCACCATCAACGGAGACGAAGCGTCGGCTTACTACGCTGCCGGGACTGCGCAGTATCATATCAACGCGGACATCATGTATGCGCTGCGCAAATACGTGCAGGCGACCGGTGACGAACCGTTCTTACGGGACTATGGCGCCGAGATGCTGGTGGAAACGGCGCGCCTGTGGCGGGACCTCGGCTTCTACTCGGATGCAAAAGGAGGGAAATTCTGCATCAATTCCGTCACCGGGCCGGATGAATACAACACAGTCGTGAACAACAACGCATACACTAACTTGATGGCCCGAGAGAATCTGCGCTACGCGGCCCAGACTGTCGAGGCGCTGCGGGCAACAGACCCAGACGCGTACAACGCCCTCGTCCACAAAACCGCGCTCGAGCCCTCTGAGGTGGAGGGGTGGATACAGGCGGCGCAGAGCATGTATGTACCATATGACGACAAGCTCAAGGTCATCCCGCAGGATGACAGCTTCCTGGACCGAGAGCCGTGGGACTTCCGGAACACACCGCACGATCATTACCCGCTGCTGCTATTCTACCATCCGCTCAACATCTACCGGAAGCAAGTGATCAAACAGGCCGACGTCGTGTTGGCCATGTTCCTGCTGGGCGATGAGTTTTCGGCAGAGGAGAAGAAGCGAAATTTTGAATTCTACGATCCCTTTACCACAGGCGACTCGTCGCTGTCCTCGTGCGTCGAGGCGATCATCGCTGCGCAAGTCGGCGATATTGGGAAAGCCATTCAATATGGGGTGGCGGCCCTGCTGATGGACCTCGACGACGTGGGCGGTAACGTGAAAGACGGCTGCCATATCGCCTCTATGGGCGGCACCTGGATGATGCTGACCCACGGGCTTGGCGGCATGCGGGACGATGACGGGATGTTGTCATTCTGGCCACGGCGGGCACCAGAGGACAACGCTATACTTCGGTTTCCAGTGACCTACCGCGGCCAGATACTGGAAGTCGAAATCGGACTGGAGAACGTGGAATACAGGCTACGTGAGGGTGAATGCCTTGTGATCCGCCATGAAACGGAAGAAGTTCAGCTGACTCGAGAGAATTCGGTAATCGTGCGGCCGGTCAGCAGGTGGTGACGATCAAATGGGTGGTGGAGTAGCTTCCTGCATTAAGTGTCTCAATCAGGCTCGCGTAAGTTGTACTATGCGTCTGCCAATCTCCTGATGAGAAGCTGTGTGGAAGCGATGTAGATCCAGGTTGGCATGGTCGTCGGTAGCTGCACTGGCGATGGCCCCATTGCAGGAACTTCTCAACTTGGGGGAACGACGCCCGGATGAATCTTCCGGGCCGGACCGAGGATATTGGCGTTGGCGGTGTATCGAAGACATGCTGACTCCGGCGGCCTTCCAGTGGCTGCACGTCTTGACGAAAACCTCAAACCGAGCGTTCTCTGAATCCAACACACTGGCGGACCAAGGAGCGTGATGATGACCGCAGGCACCAAGTCACTGACCGAGCACCCGGCGTGGAAGGCGCTCGAAGGCCATTACGACGAGATCCGCAATCTGCACCTGCGAAAACTCTTCGCGGACGATCCGACGCGCGGCGAGCACATGACCGCCGAGGCTGCCGGGATCTACCTCGATTACTCTAAAAACCGCATTACCGCGGAGACCCTCCGGCTGCTGCTCGATCTGGCGGAGGTAACCAACTTGCGCGCACGGATCGATGCCATGTTCCGGGGGGAGAAAATCAATGTCTCGGAACAGCGCGCCGTGCTGCACGTGGCCCTGCGTGCGCCCAGAGGAACGTCCATATTGGTGGACGGGGAGAATGTGGTACTCGCGGTCCACGCGGTGCTCGACAGGATGGCCGACTTCTCCGACCGCGTTCGCAACGGCGCGTGGACAGGATATACCGGCAAGCGAATCCGCAATGTCGTCAACATCGGTATTGGCGGCTCGGACCTCGGGCCGGTCATGGCGTACGAGGCGCTCAAGCACTACAGCGATCGTGCAATGACGTTCCGTTTTGTCTCCAACGTCGACGGCACCGATTTCGCTGAAGCGGTGCGCGACCTAGACGCGGCGGAGACGCTATTTATTGTCTCGTCGAAAACCTTCACGACCTTGGAGACGATGACCAACGCGCGCGCGGCGCGCGACTGGGCACTCGCCGGCCTCGGCGGGGATGAAAAGTCGATCGCCCGGCATTTTGTCGCCGCCTCGACGGCCGCTAAGGAAGTGGCCGAGTTCGGCATTGACACGGCCGACATGTTCCCGTTCTGGGATTGGGTTGGCGGCCGTTACTCAATGGATTCGGCGATCGGCCTGTCGACGATGATCGCGATCGGTCCGGAAAACTTCGGCGCGATGCTCGACGGCTTTCACGAGATCGACGCGCACTTTCGTACCGCACCGTTCGATCGCAACCTTCCGGTGCTGATGGGCCTGCTGGCCATCTGGTACAACAACTTTTTCGGCGCCCAGACCGTCGGCGTATTCCCGTACGAGCAGTACCTGAAGCGGTTCGCCGCCTATCTGCAGCAATTGACGATGGAGAGTAACGGCAAGCACGTCACCATCGACGGCGATCGTGTGGCATACGACACTGGCCCCATTTATTGGGGTGAGCCCGGCACCAACGGCCAGCATTCCTTTTATCAACTGATTCATCAGGGAACCCGGCTAATCCCTTGCGACTTTATCGCCTTCGGCCAGCCGCTGAACCCTCTGGGCCAACAACATGACATGCTGATCGCGAACGTCTTCGCACAGGGCGAGGCGCTTGCCTTTGGCAAGACATCAGAGGAAGTCCGCGCCGAGGGTTCGCCTGACTGGCTCGTGCCGCACCGCACATTTGAGGGCAATCGGCCGTCCAACACGATCCTTTTGCAACGGCTGACCCCGGCAGCGCTCGGCAAGCTCGTCGCACTCTACGAGCACAGCGTCTTTACCCAGGGCGCAATCTGGCACATCGACTCGTTCGACCAGTGGGGAGTGGAGCTCGGCAAGGTGCTGGCTTTGCACATTATCCCCGAACTCAACACCCAAGCAGAGCCCAAGCTCGGCCACGATAGTTCGACGAATGCGCTGATCCGCCATTACCGCAAACTCAAAGCAAATTGATACAGGAAATCATAACATGCGCGTCGGCATTGCCACTGATCACGGCGGGTTCGGCTTGAAGGAGGAATTGGTCGCCCAGCTCCGGGTGGCCGGTCATGAGGTCATCGATTTCGGCGCGAATATGCTGAGCCCTGACGACGACTATCCTGATTTTGTCACCCCGCTCGCCCGGGCTGTGGCGGCGGGGCAGGTCGAACGTGGCGTGGCGATCTGCGGCAGCGGTGTGGGGGCATCGGTGTGTGCCAACAAGATTCCCGGCGTGCGCGCGGCGCTGATCCACGATCACTTCTCGGCGCGGCAGGGGGTCGAGGATGATCACATGAACATTATTTGCATGGGTGGTCGGACAGTCGGACCAGCGGTGGCTTGGGACCTGGTCCAAACCTTTCTGGCCACCGAATTCAGTCAGGCCGACCGACATCTGCGCCGGCTGGGCAAGGTGGCGTCCCTGGAACCATTCGGGCACGCATAGTGATCGGTCTCCCAACGATCGGCTCCAGAACGGCACAAAGTCTGTCGTCTTCATATTTGCGGCGACGTGCTCCGGCCAATCGGGGAACGCCACCGTGACCGGGCTGACCTCGTCCAATGTCAATTTTCCTGTCGACTTGTCGAAAGTCATGTCCTTCGCGGCCTGCACAAACAGGACGTTCGCCGTCTGTGCTTGGTGTTGTGGCCTGAGCGAGCGCCACCTTGATCAAAGCGAACGATGCCATCACTGCGGGACAACCCCGAGCAAAGTGCGCCTGGTAGTCATAAGAAGCTCGTTGAATGGTGACTTGCTCAACGAAGATGTCAGTAAGGATAAGGATAGTAATATGGAGGCGGGTAGCCATAGGGCGGATATGCGTAGGGATGGTAGTATGGCCCGCTCGCAGCGCCGTACCAGTAGGCTCGGCGCGCCGCGCGGCGTGCCACGCCGGCGAACGACAGCGGGGTGAACGGCAGCCCGATGATGTCGACAAAGACCGAGGCCGGTCCGTCCGCGCCTGTGAGATCGCCCTCCAGCACGCGGACGTCGAATGTAAGCTTGTCGCCCTCCAGATGCGGAATTCTCAACTCGACGACAGCATCTCGGACCGACGCGCCGTCCTTGCTCAGCACCGAGACGGCGGCGTTAGGCGGGTCTTTCGCAAAGCTGCCGACGCTCCACTCCTCGAGCAGATGCTCAGTCAGCAGATGGCCCGCAGCCCTGACCGGGCGGTCGGCGAAGACGATCGGGCTGATCCCGGTCAATGTCAGCGTCTGGGCTTGCAGGCTGGCGCCGCGGGCATTCATTACGATCAGCGAGGGCACCATGTCGGCCTTGACCGTCGCCTCCGCCGGCGGCGGCGCGTTCGTGGCGCCCGTCGTAGGCGCCTGGGCAAACACCAGCCCGGGGACCCACAGCAAGACAGCAACGGTCACCAGACAACAGACGCAGCGATATCTTATTACGGTCGGATCCTTTCGTTGCTCATCGTGAAGCTTCGCGATATGCGATTGCGTACGAGTGAGCCGCCGCAGAATACTCACCATGTTCAAACCGCCTTTCGGCGGTCATTAACTTGGCGAGATTCTCTGCTACTGTGGTCCGTCCAGTGGTCACAACTACCGCCCAATCGCCCTCACAGCTGTTGCGTTGATGCTCGGGATGGCAGAATTCGGGTAATAGAAGTCCCCCTGGGCTCCCGAGCCTTGGGTTATGACCGTGGCGCCGCCGGGCGACGATGCAGCCGCGGCCGGAATGTTCGGATTGGCCCGAGAAGTGCACCTGCGATGCCCAGCGTGAAAGAGAACCGCCCAAGACTTCCCGTGACCATTTCTCTGCTCGGTATTCCCTTGACGGCATGATGAT
>Ga0306921_10009184_pt1 | contig 10478 bp, 13 predicted proteins | sample sta12Cox44000080_FD_203760 | JGI IMG/M metagenome (GOLD analysis project Ga0306921, IMG submission 203760) | Lab enrichment of tropical soil microbial communities from Luquillo Experimental Forest, Puerto Rico - statoxic.12C.oxic.44.000.080 (v2)... | ecosystem: Environmental > Terrestrial >...
GGAGCGAGGTATCGACAGCCGAAAGCTGCGCCAGCGGCCCCATTAAGATCTTATCGGCACCTAGCGCGAGCATCGTCGCAGCGGATGCGCATTCGAGCGGAACAAGCGCCGTCAGCTCACCGACGAACTGGCGCAGAACGTTGACCATGCGCAAAGATGCTTCGCCGAATCCCCCGTCGGACTTGATGAAGAATGAAAGCCGATCGACCTGGCCGATGCTCTGCAAGATGCCGTAGAGGCCGATCACGTCGTTGCTGCAGATCGAGCCGCTCGATGAGTTCCAGTAGGTAATGAGCGGCGTACCCAGTCGGCGTTCCAGCGCATCGATTAGAGTCTGGGTCTTGTCGAGCAGAATGGGAGGCGTGTTCAGAACCGGCGATGCTTTCGCGGCAATGTGCTCATTGGGCATTGCAAAGATCCTATTCGTACTTTTCACATAAGGTGCCCGGATGGAGTTAACATTTCGTAGCAATGCAGCGGTCGGCAGCTACTATAGAGAGTGCTCGAGCGTTCGCTGTCAGGCCTTGGGCTGGTTCTGGCTTGCCGGCAGTAGCGAGAAGCGCGGATCGGCGGCGAGGCAGGGCGCTTCGGGAAGGCCGAGCTCGCGGCGCACGATGTTCGCGCCCAAGACCATCGCCACCATCTTGTAGGCGGCGTGCCGCCGGCTCATGCCTTCGCGTCCCATGCCGCAATCGGAGGAGAGGATGAGGCGTTCGGGCGGAATGTGCTTCAGCGCCTCGCGGATGAGCGCCGCCACCTGGTCCGGCCGCTCCACCTGCAGCGTGTGGTGGTCGATGACGCCGATGACGATCTTCTTGTCCTTGATCGCCGCACCAATCGCCGGCAAATCGCCAGGACCGGACGAGCATGTCTCGAAGGTGATGACATCGGCGTCGAGCTCGTTGAGCGCGTCCAAGGTCGGACGATAGCTCTGAACCTCCTTGAAGATGCGCTGCTGCGAAGGGTTGCCCCAGCAGGTGTGGCACCACACTTCCGTCTTGGCGCGGAGCTGCTTCACGGTGTTGTTGAAGACTTGGACGAGATCGCGGGTGTCGAGCTTGCCGAAGGTCTTGCCGCGCACCGGCACCATGTGGATTTGCGGCTCCTCCATCTGGATGACGGGACAGCCCGCATCGGCCAACACGTTAAGTTCGCGATTGAGGGCCTCGCTCAAGGCCCATGTGCGCTCGACCGGGTCCTTGTAGTAATCGTCGGCGACGGAGGCGGCGAGGAGTTCGGGCAAGATGGTGCCGAACTTGACCGGCTTCGCCGTCAAGCGCTGCGCCACCTTCCACATCGCCGCGTATTGCAGGTCGCCCGGACCGACCGGCCCGACAATGCGCGGCAGCACGCGCGCTTCGAGGAAATCGTGCAGGATGTGTCCGCGCGGATGTGCGGCGGCGGCAACGTTGTAGGTGCTGGGCTCGAGTGCTGGGGAAAAACCCGCCATGTGCGTCAGCGGATAGCTCTGCCAGCTCATCCCGCCGACTTGGTCGTCGAAATGCGCGTCGCCATCGGTGCAAATGTCGAGGCCGGCCGTCTCCTGCGCGCGGAGGTGAACGGACACCGCATCCTCGTACTGCTCGCGATAGCGCGCATTGACCATGGCTTCAAGAAAGGTCTGGCGCCCGAGCACGGCGGTGTACCAAGCCGGCCGCGGCAGCGAGCCGATGATCGAGGTGGGAAGCGTCAGTCCCGCCGATGCCCTAAACATTGCCCCCTCCGTTCTTTGGAGACGCGAGCCGTGACCGGCGCGCGCTGCTCTTGTCGTCGGGAAATGCTAGGGCGCTGCGTGCGGAAGCGCCAGTCGCCGGCGACTGCGCACTCGTTGGCGCGCCGCGAGAGCGGGTCTCATTCAGATGGGATCGTCAGTTCGTTGGGGCGTGCGCTAACGCCGCAGCACGACGACCGGCGGCGCATACCAATAGGGCGGCCCTGGTCCCCAGAACGGACCGTAAGCATCGTAGCTGTTGAGAATGTAGCGACGGGCCAGGGTTTCCTGCTGTATGCAGCCGGCGAAGGCGGGCGTACCGCGCTCGAAGCCATAGCTCGCACACTGCGCCTCGTCTTGGGCCCGTATCTCCGCCTCCGAAACGCAGCCGAGAAGAGCCAACAAAAGCGCGATGGCGACACCGGCGACGCTGATCCGTCGAGGCATGGCGGCACACCTCCTCTGGCCGTCCGCAGGCGCGGTACGTCCTATAGCGTAGCGCGCGACACGGCGATCCCAAAGGAGGTTGTTCGCCCGCCCCGCCGCGGGCGGCAGCGTTCTCGGCTACTTTCTCGGCCGGCCCGAGCGCTTGATCGAGGTGCGAGAAGCCGCCGGGATCGCCGACGCCTCATCGCCCGCCGGCGCGCGGCACTCGCGCTCCGCCGCGAGCCAGTGGCTGAGCGCCCGGCCCTCCGGCCGCCCTTCCGCCTCCCACAGGGCATAGGCGCGGGCACTGATTACCTGCTCCATCTCTTGCATGTCTTTTGCTCCTGGCTCACCCGCCGCTCGGCGCGACGATGGCGTAGGCCATACGACAGACCACGTAAATTCGCTGTAAGCCTCGTCCTCCCGCCGTGAAAGAAACGATCGCGACATTGCGCGAAAGGCGGAAGCGCACGGCGTGCGCGCAATCGCCGGTACAATCGACATATGCCCGATAGACAGGCTCGACGGCACCAAATGCGCGCGTGCTGCATTGCCTTCGGCGGATGCCTATACTGCGAGGAGATCAGGGCCGGGAGGGTCGGTCATGGCGAATGTCAGAGGAGGCCTCATTCAGATGAGCCTCAAGGGCGACACGTCGATGTCCCCCGAGCAGATTCGGCAGCGCATGATCGAGGCGCATCTCCCGCTCATCGAAGCGGCGGGGCGTCAACGGGTGCAGGTGCTCTGCCTGCAAGAGGTGTTCACGCAACCTTATTTCTGTCCAAGCCAGGACGCGAAATGGTATGCGGCCGTCGAGCGGATTCCCGATGGGCCGACCACGCGCCTGATGCAGGAGCTCGCCAAAAAGCACAGCATGGTGATCGTCGCGCCGATCTACGAGGAAGAGATCACGGGCGTCTACTACAACACCGCCGCCGTGATCGATGCCGACGGGCGCTTTCTCGGCAAATACCGCAAAACGCACATTCCGCAGGTCGCCGGCTTCTACGAGAAATTCTTCTTCAAGCCGGGCAACAGCGGCTATCCCGTGTTCGCGACCGGGTACTGCAAGCTCGGCGTCTACATCTGCTACGACCGGCACTTTCCCGAGGGCTGGCGCGCGCTTGCCTTGAACGGCGCCGAATACATCGTCAATCCCTCGGCCACCGTGGCGGGCTTGAGCCAATACCTCTGGGAGCTAGAGCAGCCTGCATCCGCCGTCGCCAACGGCTGCTATATCGGTGCCGTCAACCGCGTCGGCACCGAAGCACCCTGGAACATCGGCCGCTTCTACGGTTCCGCCTATTTCGTCAATCCCCGCGGCAAGATCATCGCCAAGGCGAGCGAGGATAAGGACGAGCTCTTGGTGGCGGACATGGATTGGGACATGGTGCGCGAGGTGCGCAACCTCTGGCAATTCTTCCGCGACCGGCGTCCCGAGACCTATGGCGGGCTGACGCAAATCTGAATGTTGGCGGTGACGAGCGATCGAGAGGAGACCGAGCGCCGCTGGTCTGGCCTGATGGCCGCCGCGCAGGACGGCGATCGCCACGCCTATGAGCGGCTGTTGCGGGAAATTGCGCCCTTTGTGCGGGCGATTGCGCGCCGACGTCACGCCGCCGCCGACCGGGCCGAAGAGGTGGTGCAGGAGGTTCTCCTCACCATCCACCGCACGCGCCACGCCTACGATCCCACCCGCCCCCTCTCCCATTGGGTGGCCGTGATCGCGCAGCGCCGTTCGATCGACGCGCTGCGGCGACGAACCCGGCGAGATGCCGTGGAGATTTCCGACCCTGTGGCCTATGAAACTTTTGCCGACCCCACGGCGAACAAGAGGCTGGAGGCTTACGCCGCCACCGAGGGGCTATCGGAGGCGGTCGCCGCGCTGCCGCCCCAACAGCGCGAGGCGATCGAGCTCTTGAAGCTCGGCGAGATGTCGCTGGCGGAAGCCTCGGCACGCAGCGGACGGTCGATCGCCGCGCTCAAAGTTAACGTCCATCGGGCGGTGAAGTCGCTGCGGAAGCGGCTGGCGGGAGGCGAATAACGTGGCAGAAACTACGGACCAGCTGATCGAGCGTTTGGCGGCGAGTGTGCGACCGGTACGTCGGCTGCGGCCGCCGCTGCGGCGTGCGGCGCTCTGGCTGCTGGCCGTGGCTGCCATCGCCAGCGCCGCCATCGCCGCTTTTGCCGATTGGCATGGCTTCGCCCAGCGTGCGCAGGACCCACGCCTCATCAACGAGATGATCGGCACGCTCGCCACCGGTATCGCGGCGGTGGTGGCGGCGTTTCACCTGAGCTTGCCCGACCGCTCGCGCCAGTGGCTGCTGCTGCCGCTGCCGCCGCTCATGCTCTGGCTCGCCAGCAGCGGTTACGGCTGCTATCGGCATTGGCTCATCGCGGAGCCCAGCGGTTGGGAACTCGGCGAGAGCACCCAGTGCCTGCGCTTCATTCTCGCCGCGAGCGTGCCGCTGGGCGCAAGCCTGCTCATCGCCTTGCGCCGCGCGCGTCCGCTCACCCCGCTCCCGGTAGGGGCCGCCGGCGGCTTGGGTGTGGGCGCGCTCGCCGCCTTTGCGCTGCAGTTCTTCCATCCCTTCGACGTCACCGTCATCGACCTCGGCGTCCACGTCATTGCCGTGGCGTTGGTGGTATCGGCGGCGTCCGCCGCGCAGCGGCTCGCGGCGCCGGAGCCGCGCCTGGCGCTCTCGTCCTAAGCCTTCCTTAACGCCGGCCGCTTAACCTTCGCCCCATCGGCAGGTGGATCATGGAAGCTCGGCACGGCGAGCAGCGGTTGATCATGCGCGTGCTGGCGCAATATCGCGGCCTTTGCCGCGGCACCAACCTGCCGCGCCGCGCGCAAATCAATCCCGCGTTGTTCGGCCGTGACTGGGCCAATTGCCTGCTCGTCGATCTCGACCCGCAAGTCGAGGCCTCGCGCTTTGCCTTTATCGGCGACAAGCTCGGCCATCCAACAGCACCGGCATCCGCGCGCCACACGCTCGCGGATTGCCGCGAGAATACGCTCCTCTACGTCGCCACGGCCTATGTGGAGCGCGTCCTCGCGCGTCGACTGCCGATCAGCCGTGGCGGTATCGGCCTGCACCACGACACGCCCATCGTCTATCGCAGCATCTTGCTCCCGCTCTCGGAGAGCGGCAGCGCAATTGATGGCGTGTTGGGCGCTGCCACCTTCCGCGAAATACCCGTCACCGAGGAAGTCCATCCGCTGCGGGCGCCCGCCGCGAATGCTGTCGACACAGCGGTGTCGGTTTCCGCTTCCGCCTGAACGCCGCAGCTTCAGCGGCACGACCATCAATCTTTATTCAATGTTTCAGCGCTAGTCTTCGCGCCGGCGACATTGGCGACATTGCTGCCATCAACGCGGCAGAGAGAGGCGGCTCCCGTGCGCTCGAGCGACATTCCCATTAGTACCAGGATCTATGGCGCATTCGGCGTGGTCGTGGCGCTCGGAACGATCGGCGCCCTCTTCCTCTATTGGGAAGTCGCGAGCGTGATGGGTGAGCTCGACCGGGTGGTGGCGGCAGCGCGCGGCGATGCGCACGCGGTCGAAGCCGGCGCCCATATGCAGGCTTGGCTGTCGACGACGAGCTGGGTCCTTCTATTTCTCGCCGTGGCGGGGATCGTCCTCGGTATCGCGGCAGCCGCCTGGCTCGGCGGCAGCATTGCCGCGCCGATCGCGGCAATGACCGCAGCCATGCAGCGGCTCGCGCGCGGCGAGGCCGCCGATATCGCCGGCAGGGATCGCCGGGACGAGATCGGCGAGATGGCCACGGCAGTGGAGAGCCTTCGCCAAGCGATCGTCGATGCCCACCGGCGCACCGAGCAAGGCGACGAGCAGTCGCGGAAAGAGCGGCGCCAGCGCGCGATCGACGAGCAACTCGGCGTTTTCGACCGGTCGGTCCGCCGCTCGCTTCAGACGCTGGCCGATTCTTCGACGCAGATGCGTGCAACCGCGCAAAGCATGTCGGGCACCGCAGAGGCGACCAACCGGCAGGCGACAGGCGTGGCAAGCGCCGCTCAGCTTGCCTCGGCCAATGTCGAGACCGTCGCCGCCGCCGCGGAAGAAATGGGTGCGTCCATCGCCGAAATCAGCCGGCAGGTGGAAGAGTCTTCGAAAATCGCCACCAAAGCGGTCGCCGAGGCGGCGCGCACCAATACCACGGTCCAGAGCCTCGCCGATGCGGCACAAAAAATTGGCGAGGTGGTGAGTCTCATTCAAGATATCGCCAGCCAAACCAACTTGCTCGCACTCAACGCCACGATCGAGGCGGCGCGCGCCGGCGAAGCCGGCAAGGGATTCGCCGTCGTGGCCTCCGAGGTGAAGTCGCTTGCCAACCAAACGGCGAAGGCGACCGAGGATATCGCCGGTCAGATCGGTGCGATTCAGGCGGCGACAAAGGAAGCGGTTGAGGCGATCCGCGCGATCGACGGCACTATTGGGCGCATGAACGAGATTTCCGCCATGATCGCCGCTGCCATGGAAGAGCAAGGTGCCTCGACGCGCGAGATCACGCGCAACACCCAGGAAGCCGCGCGCGGCACGCAAGAGGTATCGCAGAGCATCGGCAATGTCACCCAAGCCGCCGCCGAGACCGGATCGGCGGCCACGCAGGTCCTCCGCTCGTCGGAGGAGCTTGGCAAGCAGGCCGAGACGCTGCGCGCGCAAATCGATCAATTCCTCGCCGCCATTCGCGCCGCGTGATAGAGAGCGCCGCCTTTGGCGCGCACTCTCGGCAGCTCACTTTCGTTTCGGGACAACGCCGCTCCGCCATCGTTTCCCTGGGATGACCCCCGCGATTGCCACGGGAGAAGCGGAGATGGCGACCAATTTCACGGATCAAACCACCAAACTTAGCGAGCGCGCCGCAGCGGGCGCCGAAAAGCTAACGGAGCGGGCCAAGGAAACGGCCGAAGCGGCGGCCGCGATGGCGCAAGACGCGGCGAGCGCCTTCGCCGAAGCCCGTGACAACGCCTGGGAAACGGCGCGCAAGACGAGCGAGCAGGCACGCGAGACAGCGCGACGGGCGAGCGAGCAAGCGCGGGGCTTGGCCGATGACCTCTACCGGCGCGGTGAAAGCCAGGCGCAGGAAATCGCCCGCCGGGTCGAGGAACGACCGCTGGCGGCGCTTCTCATCGCTGCTGGCGTCGGCTACGCGCTCGCCTATCTACTGCACAGCCGCCGCTGAGCAAGCGGAACCGGCAGTGTTCAGATGAACCGGCTGCTCATCGCGATTCTCGACCTGCTGAACAAAATTGCTGGCGCTGGTGATCATCGCCTCGAGCACCATTGAAGGCTATCGCGGCGATCTGGCTGGCTTCATCTACTTGCCGGCCGGCGGCAGCGTGGCCGAGCGAGTGGTATGGGCCATCGCGGGCTTCTTCATCGGACTGGCGCTCGCCGGCCTCTTCTCAGGACTAGTCGCGGCCATCATTACCATCGCGCGCGAGATGGTGGCGGTGCGCGAGCTGCTGGCTTGGCGCAGGTCGAGCGAGCGTCAGCCGCCTGTCTAAACCCGCGGGAACCTGCCGCCCGGACCTGGCGTTCGGCTATCGCGCTCTACCGCCGCGCGCGATCCCAGCGAGGAACGAGAATGTCGAGCGAGAGTTTGCACGCGCCGCGTGAGCGCCTGTCGAAAGAGACGCTGAGCCTCCATCACGCCATCGTCTCCGTCATGGAAGAACTCGACGCCATCGATTGGTATCGCCAGCGCGCCGACGATGCCGAGGACGAGACCCTGAAGGCCCTGCTCCTCCACAATATGCGCGAAGAGATGGAGCACGCCTCGATGCTGCTCGAATGGATCCGCCGCAACAACCAGGACTTCGCTGGCCATCTTCAAACCTACCTCTTCACGGAGGCGCCCATCCTTGAGGTGGAGGGTGAAGCGACCGCGGAAGAGGTCGGGCAAGGGCTCGCGCACAAGCCGGGAAAGCCGCAGGAGCACGGCTTCACCGTTGGTCGGCTCCGCGAACCCGACCAGCGATGAGCTATCTCAGCCGCACGAACGCACCACTTTCCGAGGCGGTGTGGAAGGCGATCGAAGAGGCGGCGGTTGCAGCGGCACGCGATCGGCTCACGGGACGGCGCTTTCTCGATCTCGAAGGTCCATTCGGCGTCGGGCTCACCGCGATCGAGGTGGGCGAAGACGATTACTGCCGCCCGCCCAAGGAGGGCGAAGCCGGTGCGATCATGGGTCGGGCGCTCGCCGTGCCGATGCTGCGCCGGAGCTTTCGCCTCAGCATCCGCCGCGTTGCCGCTTACGTCGAGAAAGGCCAGCCGCTCGATCTCAAAGCAGCGGAAGATGCGGCCGAGGCGGTTGCCGACCGCGAAGAAGAGTTCATCTATTACGGCCAATCCGACCGGCAATTGCCGGGGCTGCTGACGCAGGCGGGCCGCCAGCAGGTGGAAGGCGGCGACTGGTCGGCCGTCGATCGCGCGCTCGCCGATGTGCTGGCGGCGGTGACGCTTCTTGATGAGAAGGGTTATCGCGGCCCCTACGCGCTTGCATTGGCGCCGCCACTCTACAACGGGCTCTTCCGCCTCTATCCCGGGACCGACGTGCTGCAGCTCGAGCATCTTCGACGGCTCTGCACGCGTGGGATTTACAAGGCACCGATCGAAGGCGGCGTGCTGGTCGATCCCAATGCCGGGACTCTCATCCTCGGCCAGGACCTGAGCGCCGGTTACGAGAGTCACGACGGCGTCTACTACCGGCTCTTCCTCAGCGAGAGCATCGTGCTGCGTCTCGACGAGCCCGACGCCATCTGCACCATCAGCGCGCGTGCCACGAGCGCACCCAAACGCGCGGCAGGGCGCGGCTAGTCGCGGCTGGCGGCGAACCGTGCCCGGCTGATCCAGGGGCCGCTCTCGGCGGCTTGCCAAAGCACGAGACCGAGGGTGCCCAGAATGAGCTCGCGCCCACGCTTCAGCAGCGACAGGGCGAGCGCCACGTCCGGCCCGAGGCCGAAGAAACCGCCGAGCACGACATAGCCGCCTTCCCGGACACCGGCCGCCGCGGGCACGAAGCACGATGAAGGCGACAACGCCCCACGTCATGCGGCCATCTCGGATAAATCAGCAAAGCGCGCCATCTCGATGCCGCGCTCGGCGATGAGTGCGCGCGCGGTCGGATCGACGAGTGCGGCGAACTCGGCCGGGCCATCATAGTCGTCCGGCCAAGCATCGGCGCCTTCCCAGCGGCTCACCGCGGGATGAAAGTAAAGCTCCGAGACGCCTTCGGGGAGCGAAGCAAGATATCCGCGGACGCGATTGGTGCGCATCTGGCCGCTGTCGCCAAGCCCGAGCATCCGATCGTTGCAACGAATGCCGGCGGCGGCAAAGCGGCGTGCCATGCGCGCGGTACGCCGCGCCTGAAAAAGCCAGGTGCCAAGCCGCTGGACGAGCCCGGTGCGAGTGGCACGCCAAGCGAGAAGCGGCGGCTCGCGCGGCACGCGGATGGCGCCGATGCCGAACTCGGGCGCGAGCTTCAGCAAGATCGCCTGGATCGTCGGATGCTGATGGAAGTGGTGATGCGCGTTGACGTGATCGAGCGCGAGGCCGGTGTCGCGAAACGCCGCGAGCTGCGCGCGAATCTCGGCCTCGGCTTGCTGGCGCGCCGCGGTCGAGCAAAAGATTTTGACGCCGGTTCGCCACAGATCGGCCGAGAAACGGCCGTCGGCTCCGACGAGATCGGGAATCTCGCCGGCGGGCAAGGCCGGCCGGCCATCGACAAGAACGAGGTGGAGGCCCACGCCAAGTCGCGGCAATCGTTTGGCGCGCGAGACCGCATCGGCCGCGGCGGCCCCCGTCACCATCAGGCTCGCTGCGGTCAGAATGCCGCGGAGATGGGCCGCCTCGACGGCGTCGTTGACCGGGATCGCGAGCCCGAAATCATCAGCTGTGACGATCAGCCGCTTCATGCCGCCTCCGCGGCGCGCTTGCGCAAGGGTACGGCCGTCGGTCCGAGCACCCCGAGCGGCACGAGCGTGCCACCGGGACCAATGGCAAAGCGCTGCTCGCGCCAGCGGATGTCGCTGCCAAGGAAGCTCGCTAGCCAAACGGCGAAGCACAAGCATTCGCGGATCTGCACGAGCCATGGCCGAGGCGCCGTCCCCGGCGAAAACCGTCGCGCCATCACGCAGTGGAGCGCAACCCGCAACAGGAGCGCGAGCGCGATGAGGTTTGCAGCCCACAGCGTCGGCGAAGCGGCAAAGAGAAGCAGGAGTGGGGGGAGCGGATGGGTCACGAGCGACAGCGCATGCTCCAACGGTTTCAATGTCCGGACCGTGCGCGCCCAACGGAGCTCATGGGAAAAGAGCGAGC
>Ga0306921_10009186_pt1 | contig 10477 bp, 12 predicted proteins | sample sta12Cox44000080_FD_203760 | JGI IMG/M metagenome (GOLD analysis project Ga0306921, IMG submission 203760) | Lab enrichment of tropical soil microbial communities from Luquillo Experimental Forest, Puerto Rico - statoxic.12C.oxic.44.000.080 (v2)... | ecosystem: Environmental > Terrestrial >...
TACCGGCTACATGGCGAATCTCGCGGTCATGACGGCGCTCGCCGGCCGCGGTGAGCGGGTGCTGCTCGATCGGCTCTGCCACGCCTCGCTCATCGATGGCGCGCGGCTCTCGGGCGCGCAGCTCGCACGCTACCCCCACGCCGACGCGGAGGCGGCGGCGCGCCTGCTCGCCGCCGATCCGGCTGGTACTGCGCTCGTGGCGACCGATGGGGTTTTCAGCATGGACGGAGATCTCGCGCCGCTGCCGGAGCTGGCGCGCTGCGCCCGTGCGCACGATGCGTGGCTGATCGTGGACGACGCGCACGGTCTCGGCGTCATCGGCGCGGAGGGCGGCGGCGTGCTCGAGCACTTTCGGCTCGGCGGCGACGCCGTGCCGGTACTCGTCGGCACGCTCGGCAAGGCATTCGGCTCCTTCGGCGCCTTCATCGCCGGGAGCGCCGCGCTGATCGAGTTCCTCATCCAGAAGGCGCGCACCTATGTGTACACCACCGCGCTACCGCAGCCGGTGGCGGCGGCGACGCGCGCGGCGCTTGCGCTCGCTCGCACCGAGAGCTGGCGGCGGGAGCGCCTCGTGGCGCTGGTCACGCGCTTCCGTCGCGCGGCACGGGCGAGCGGTGTGCCGCTCGCACCCTCGGCAACTCCCATACAGCCGGTGCTCCTGGGGAGCTCTGCGGCAGCCCTCGCGGCGCAGCGCGAGCTTGCCGCCGCCGGCTCGTGGGTGGTAGCGATCCGGCCACCGACGGTGCCGGCCGGCAGTGCGCGGCTGCGCGTCTCCCTCTCCGCCGCGCACACCGAAGCGGAGGTCGACGCGCTCGCCGAGCAGCTGGGCGAGGTCTGCGCCTGCGCGCGGAGCGCCGAGGTGTGAGCGCTCTGTACCACGAGGTGCATGGAAGCGGAGAAGAAGGAGATGTGGTGCTGTTGCACGGCTGGAGTCTGAACCTCAGGGTGTGGGACGGTCTGGTGCGCGTGCTCGCGCCGCGCTTCCGGGTCATCGCTATCGACCTGCCGGGCCATGGCCGCAGCGAGTGGGATCCGCGGGCGAGCACCCCGGCAGCCCAGGCGTGGCGCGTGCACGAGACCCTGGCTCCCCTCACCGAGCGCTACGCGCTCCTCGGCTGGTCGCTCGGCGGGCAGCTCGCGCTCGATCTCGCCGCAGCGCTCCCCGTCGGCATCGAGCGCCTCGCGCTCATCGCGACGACGCCCAGGTTTCTCAAGTCCGGCACCTGGCGTTGCGGTACCCCGCGTCCGCTGCTCGCCCGCCTGGTTCACCGGCTGCACTCCGAGGGTGAGCGTGCGGTGAGCGATTTCCTCGCATTGGTGGCGAGCGGCAGCGTGCCGCGTACCAGGGCGCGTGTGCTCTCGAAGCTGCGCGCGGCGCTGCGCGTGCACGGTGCGGCCTGCCCTGAGGCCCTCACCGCGGGGCTTGCGCGGCTGCGCGACGGCGATCTGCGGCCGGCGCTGCCGATGGTGCGGATGCCCGCGCTGGTGATCGCCGGCCAGCGTGACCGCGTCATCCGCCCGAGCGCCGTGCGCGCCCTCGCGCGCGCGCTCCCCGATGCCCGCTACCTCGAAATTGCCGGGGCCGCACACGCGCCCTTCCTGTCACACCCGGTGCAGTTCGCACGGGCGCTGAATGGATTCCTGCATGGCTGAGCTGCAGGCCCCTTTCCGTCTCGACCGGGCACGCCTGCGAGCCTCCTTCGATCGCGCGAGCGCGAGCTACGACGCCTGCGCAAGTCTCCAGTCGCGCATCGCCGCCGAGCTCCTCGAGCGGCTCGAGCTGTTCCGCTTCACACCCGGCGTGGTGCTCGATCTGGGCAGCGGCACGGGCCGCGTGACGCGCGAGCTCCAGCGCCGTTACCCGCGCGCCCGCGTCATCGCACTCGACATTGCTCCGGGGATGCTGCGCGAAGCACGGCGCCACCAGTCGCGCTGGCGACGCTTCGATCGGGTATGTGGCGATGCGCTGCGCCTGCCGCTCAAGGATGGCAGCGTCGATCTCATCTTCAGCAATCTGATGCTGCAGTGGTGCGAGCCGCTTGCCGTCGCACTCGCCGAGGTGCGGCGTGTCCTCGGCCCGAGCGGCTTCTTCGCCTTCAGCACCTTCGGTCCCGACACGCTGCACGAGCTGCGCCGCGCGTGGGCGGAGACGGACGGCTACAACCACGTCAATCACTTCTCGGACGTGCACGAGGTGGGCGATGCGCTCGTGCGCGCCGGGCTCATCGAGCCGGTGCTCGATGTCGATCACATCGAGGTCGGCTACCCGGACGTCCTCACGTTGATGCGCGACCTCAAAGCGATCGGTGCACACAACGTCACCGCGGGTCGCCCACGCGCGCTCGCCGGCCGTGCGCGGCTTGCACGCGTGCAGCGTGCCTACGAGAGTTTCCGCCACGATGAGCGGCTGCCGGCGACCTACGAAGTGATCTACGGCGCGAGCTGGGGGGCGGCCGGAAGGCCGGCCGTGACCGCCACGGATGGAGTGGCGCGTATCGCGCCCGGATCGATACGCCGCCCCGGGGGATCATGAGCGCACGGAGCATTTTCATCACCGGTACCGACACTGGGGTCGGCAAGACCGTGCTCGCCTGCGCCCTGGTACGTGCGCTGCGTGAGGGCGGTCATCGCGTGGCCGTCATGAAGCCGGTCGCCTCCGGCTCCTTCAATACGCCCGAGGGCCTGCGCAATGCCGATGCGCTCGCCCTCATGGACGCGGCAGGCCTCGCTGGGCCGGGGGTCTATGGCGAAGTGAACCCCTACTGCTTCGAACCCCCTATTTCTCCGCATATCGCCGCAAAAGACGCCAGAATCACGGTTGATATCGGCATGATCAGGGAGAAATTCGCACGGCTGGCGACGAAGGCCGACTGGATCGTGGTCGAGGGAGCAGGGGGCTGGCTGGCGCCGATCAACGAGTCGGAGACGATGTCGGACCTGGCCCTGGCCTTGTCTCTCCCGGCCCTCCTCGTGGTCGGGCTGAAGCTTGGCTGTCTGAACCATGCACAGCTGAGCCGGCGAGTGATGAGCCTGGATGAGGTGCCCTTTGCCGGGTGGGTCGCGAGTGCCATCGATCCGCAGATGTCGCACCGGGAGGAGAACCTCGCCTCACTCGAGCGGCAGCTGGGAGAGCCACCGCTCGCGGTGGTGCCACATCTCGCCGACGGCGGCGCTTCCCTGGTCCTCCCAGCGCTCGCCAGTGCGCTGGCGCAGCGCACGATAAGCTTCTGAAGCGGCTTGAATTAAGGTCTTCGCGCGCTACCATCGACCGGGCGTGGAAACCGAGCCGCTGCGCATCGAGATCTGCCCGAACTGCTCGCTCAGCGTGCAGGGGGCACGGCTGTTCTTCGGCATCGCCTGCATCGTGCCCTGCGGCATCGCCGGGCTTCTGGCACTGAAAGGATTCTGGCCCGTTCTGCCGTTTGCGGGGCTGGAGATGGCGCTGCTCGGCTGGGCTCTCGGCGCGTGCCTCGAGCGACGCTTCCACAGTCAGACGATCACCGTGACCGAAGCCGATGTCAGCATCGACACCCGCGGTCCGCGCAGCGAGCACGTCGTGTTCCCGCGGCATTGGGCGCAGGTTAAACTGCGCCGCCCCGCGGCACGCTTGCATCCGAGCCGGCTCACCATCGAGTCGCATGGCCGCCGGTGCGAGCTGGGCAGCTTCCTCACAGAAGAGGAGCGACGCGGCCTGGCGCTGCGGTTGCAGCGCGTGATCGGCCACGTGAACGAATCGCCCTCCTGGCGCTAGGGGCGGTGCACGGCGGAGCGGGTTGGCTTCCTGAGAAAAAACGCGCGCCCGCGTGGAGCGGGGCGCTGCAAGGCACGTTAACGATGATTCGCGAAAAGCTCGCTTCGGTGGTCCTCGCCCTCGCAGCCGGTGCCAGCCCGCTCACGGCGCATGCCGAGTCCGGCTGGAGTCAGCTGAACATGACCCAGGGGGTCACGCACATCAGCCGCGAGATCTACAACCTGCACATGAAGATCTTCTGGATCTGCGTGGCGATCGGGGTGGTCGTCTTCGGCGTCATGATCTGGTCGATCATCAACTACCGCAAATCCAAGGGAGCGGTCCCCGACGTCACTCTGGTGCACAACACCAAGGTCGAGATGGTGTGGACCATCATCCCGGTGATCATCCTGGTCGCGATGGCGGTGCCGGCGGCAAAGACCCTGATCGAGATCGAGGACACCACCAAGACCGAGCTCACCGTGAAAGTCACCGGCTTCCAGTGGGGCTGGCAGTACGACTACCTCGATGATGGCGTGATGTACTACTCGCGCCTCGATCATAAGTCCGACGCTGCACGCGAGCTGCTCTCGGGGATCGACCCGGAGAGCGTCGATCACTACCTGCTGAACGTCGATCACCCCTTCGTGGTGCCGGTCGATACTAAGGTGCGCCTGCTGGTCACCGGGGCGGACGTCATCCACTCCTGGTGGGTGCCGGCCTTCGGGGTGAAGAAGGATGCGATCCCGGGGTTCGTCAACGAGGCGTGGTTCAAGATCGACAAGGACAAGCCGGGACTCTACCGCGGGCAGTGCGCCGAGCTCTGCGGCCGCGACCATGGCTTCATGCCCATCGTCGTGGACGCGCGCTCCAAGGAAGATTTTGCCGCGTGGCTGAAGCAGCGGGCCGCCGAGCAGAAGCAGGCCGCCGCCCCGGCCACGCCCGCCGCCGCGCCCGTCCCCACCGCGGCCACCCAAGAGAGAGCGCCATGGCCGAAGTCCTGACACACGCCGAGCCGCACGACGAGCACGATCACAAGCCGCATGGCTGGCGGCGCTGGGTGTACGCGACCAATCACAAGGACATCGGCACGATGTACCTGGTGTTCGCCGGCATCATGTTCTTCATCGGCGGCGGCGCGGCGATGCTGATCCGTCTCGAGCTCTTCAGCCCGGGGCTGCAGTTCTTCGATCCGCAGTTCTTCAATTCGCTCACCACCATGCACGCGCTCATCATGATCTTCGGCGCGATCATGCCGGCGTGGACGGGACTGGCGAACTGGATGATCCCGATGCAGCTCGGCGCGCCCGACATGGCGCTGCCGCGCCTGAACAATCTCAGCTTCTGGATCCTGCCGTTCGCGTTTACGCTGCTGATCGGCACGTTCTTCGTGCCGGGCGGGGCACCGGCGGGCGGCTGGACCATGTACCCGCCGCTGGTGCTGCAGACCGGGGCCGCCTTCCCCATGCTGATCTTCGCCGTCCACCTGATGGGCGCCTCCTCCATCCTTGGCGCCATCAACGTCATCGTCACCATCATGAACATGCGCGCGCCGGCCATCACGCTGCTGCGCATGCCGCTGTTCGTGTGGACCTGGCTCATCACCGCGTACCTGCTGATCGCGGTGATGCCGGTGCTCGCCGGTGCGGTCACCATGCTGCTCACCGATCATTTCTTCGGCACTACTTTCTTCACCGCCGCGGGCGGGGGCGACCCGGTGATGTTCCAGCACATCTTCTGGTTCTTCGGTCACCCGGAGGTGTACATCCTCATCCTGCCGGCCTTCGGCATCGTCTCCGAGGTGATCCCGACCTTCTCGCGCAAGCCGCTGTTCGGTTACGAGGCCATGGTGTATGCGACCGCCTCCATCGCCTTCCTGTCGTTCATCGTCTGGGCGCATCACATGTTCACCGTCGGCATGCCGCTCGCCGCGCAGCTGTTCTTCATGCTCTCGACCATGCTGATCGCGGTGCCGACCGGGGTGAAGGTGTTCAACTGGACGGCAACCATGTGGAAGGGGTCACTGTCGTTCGAGCCACCGATGTTGTTTGCGCTGGCGTTCCTGTTCCTGTTCACCATCGGCGGCTTCTCCGGCCTGATGCTCGCCATCGTGCCGGCGGACTACCAGTACCAGGACACCTACTTCGTGGTGGCCCACTTTCATTACGTGCTGGTGCCGGGAACCATCTTCGGCATCATGGCCGGGGTGTACTACTGGCTGCCGAAGTGGACCGGCAGGATGTACGACCTGAAGCTCGCCACGTGGCACTTCTGGCTGTCGGCCATTTTTGTGAACGTGCTGTTCTTCCCGCAGCATTTCCTCGGGCTCGCGGGAATGCCGCGCCGCATTCCGGACTACGCGGTGCAGTTCACCGACTGGAACCGGGTGTCCTCGATCGGCGGCTTCGGCTTCGGTCTGGCGCAGCTGCTGTTCCCCTACATCGTCTGGAAGTGCACGCGGGTGGGCCAGTCCGTAGGCAACCGTGCCTGGGAAGGCGCGCACGGGCTCGAGTGGGAGCTGCCCTCGCCGCCGCCCTATCATTCGTGGACTGAGCCGCCCTCGGATGCGGTGATCGCGCGCGGAGCCGAGCACTGATGGCGGCCACCGGCCTCGCAGTGAGTGAGCAGCGCCGCCGGGTGCGCCGCAGCGCGCTGCTGTGGACGCTGATCGCGGCGGCGTTCTACCTCGGCTTCATCGTCCTCGCGCTGTCACGCGGCATGAAATGAGCGACCTCCGGCGCGCCAATCTCAACATGACCTGGAAGCTGCTCGCGATCGCCGCGGGCAGCTTCGCGTTCGGCTTTGCGCTGGTGCCGCTCTACAACGTGCTGTGCTCGGTCACCGGCTACGGGGATCAGAGCAAGCTGCGCGAGCGCGTGACCGCGATCGAGCACCCCCAACCCGGGCGCACGGTGACGGTGGAGTTTCTCGCAGATGTCGCCAGTGCGGGCACCTTCGAGTTCCGACCGGTAGTGCGCACCGTCGAGGTGCACCCCGGGCAGCTCTTCACCGCGGAGTTCTACGCGCACAACCTGAGCGGACGGGCCACCACCGCGCAGGCTGTGCCCAACATCGCTCCTTCCGAGGTGGCCGCCTACTTCCACAAGACCGAGTGCTTCTGCTTCTCGCCGCAGCACTTCGCACTGAATGAAGGGCGCAACATGCCGGTGCGCTTCATCATCGATCCGGCGCTGCCGCAGCACATCGACCTGATCACCCTCGCCTACACCTTCTACGACGAATCCGCGCGCGTCACCGCGCGCCGCTAGAAAGCACACCGACATGGCCAACGCACACGCCCCCGACAGCAGCTCGTACTACATCCCGCACGGCAGCCCCTGGCCGATACGCGCTTCGGTGGCGCTGTTCGCCATGATGGCGGGCGCGGTCGGGTACCTGAACGACTGGGCGGGCCTGTGGGTATTCCTGCCCGGGATCGTGCTGCTCGCCTACATGTTCTTCGGCTGGTTCGCGACCGTCATCGGCGAGAACCAGCACGGTACCTACAACCTGCAGGTCGACCGCAGCTTCCGCATGGGGATGATGTGGTTCATCTTCTCCGAGGTGATGTTCTTCGGCGCGTTCTTCGGTGCGCTGTTCTACGCACGCGTGCTGTCGGTACCGTGGCTCGGCGGCGAAGGCGTGAAGGTATTCACCAACTTCATCCTCTGGCCGCAGTTCGAGGCGGTGTGGCCCACCAACGGACCGGCGCACGTCGGCGGTCTCGCCAACGGCGCTTTCACTCCCATGGCGCCGACGCCCATCCCGGCGATCAACACCGCAATCCTGCTCACCAGCGGCCTCACCGTGACCATCGCGCACCACGCCCTGCGCTCCGGGCACCGCGGGCGCCTGGCGCTGTCTCTCGCGCTCACCTTTCTGCTCGGCTTCACCTTCGTCGGCCTGCAGGCGCACGAGTATGGCGAGGCGTACCGGGACCTGGGACTGCGGCTCACCACCGGTATCTACGGCTCGACCTTCTTCATGCTCACCGGTTTCCATGGTCTGCACGTCACCATCGGCGCGATCATGCTGACGGTCATCTGGCTGCGCGTGCTGCGCGGCCACTTCACCCCCAACCGTCACTTCGCTTTTGAGGCGGTCGCCTGGTACTGGCACTTCGTCGACGTGGTGTGGCTCGGGCTGTTCATCTTCGTCTACTGGCTGTAAAGCCACCCCACGAAGTTGCGCTCACCGCGGCCGGCGAGCTCGCATCCCTCGGCAAGACGCGCAATTTCGCGGGGGCCCCGGCAAGCGGCCTAAACCGAGTGTGCGGCGGGCCTACACTCAGGGGGGCGCGCCGGCGCCCTGCAGCGCATGCGGCCTGATGAGACCGAAGTACCAGGCGAGCATCAGCAACGCAAACAGCAGCAGCGACACCGCGATGCGTACGGTGAGGGCGCGCGCGAGGCGCGCGGAGTCCTGCGGCGTGCCGCGCGAGAGGTGGTACAGGCCGAGCCCCAGGCTGATGAGAATGCCCAGGAGACACGCCAGCACCAGGAGCCAGACGATATGTTGCATGTCTGCCGCTCAGTGTAGCGTGCGTGCACCCGGGAGCAATTTGTCATGACCGTGCTCCCGGGAGCGGGCAGGCGCGTGTTCGCGCCCACGCTGCGCTTCACGCTGCTCGCTTTGCTGCTCGCCGCGCTCTTCGTGCGCCTCGGTGTGTGGCAATGGCAGCGGGGCGAGCAGCGGGAGGCGGCGGCCGCGCGCTTCGCCCGCGGTGGCGACCAGGTGCTCGAGCTCGGCACCGCGGCCGTGGCTGACCTGCCGCTCTACCAGCGCGTGAGCGTCGAGGGTGAGCTCGACGGCGCACACCAGTTCCTGCTCGAGAACCGCACCTTCGAGGGTCGTGCCGGCTATGAGGTCCTCACCCCGCTCACCCGTACGGCCGGCCCGGCGCTGCTCATCGACCGCGGCTGGGTTCCGTTCTCAGGCCGCCGCACACAGCTGCCCGATGTGAGCCTGAGGGCGAGTGGGCCGGTGCGGCTCACCGGTCGCATCGCCGCACTGCCGGCTCCGGGTCTTCGCACGGGGCGTGCCGCGCCCGATGCCCGGGGTCCCTGGCCGAAGGTCACGAGCTACCCCGACATGACGCAGCTCGCCGCGGCGCTCGGTGTACCGCTCGGCGCGCGCATATTGCTGCTCGATCCGGCGGCCCCCTTCGGCTACGTGCGTGCCTGGCAGCCGCCCGGGCTTGCGCCGCTGCGCCATTTCTCCTATGCCGTCCAGTGGTGGAGTTTCGCGCTGGCGACGCTCGTCCTGTGGGTGATCATGAGCCGCCGCCCGCCGCCGGTGGCCGCCTCGTGAGCGTGACCACCCCCGCTGAGCTGCGCGCGCGCAACCTGCGCACGCTGGCGGCGCTCGCGGCGCTTTTCCTGCTGCCGCTCGCGATCGCCTTCTTCACCTACTACGGCACCGCCTGGCGTCCGGGTGCGCTCGTGAGTCACGGGTGCCTGATCAGCCCTGCACGCCCGCTGCCGGCCGTTGCGCTCAGGCGCATCGACCTCGAGGGCCAGCCGGCAACTGAGACCGCCGATGTGACGGCACCGCCGTTCCGCAAACGTTGGTCACTCGTGTACCTCGGCGCCGGCGACTGCGATGCCGCCTGCCGGGACGCGCTGTACGTGATGCGCCAGACGCGCCTCGCGCTCAACACCGACATGACGCGCGTACAGCGGGTGTTCCTCGTGAGCCGCGCGTGTTGCGACCGGGAGTTTCTCGCCCGCGAGCAGGCGGGACTTCTGATCCTCGATGCCGGCGCGCCCGCGGCCGAGCCGCTGCTGGCGCAGTTTCCGCGTGCGGATCGCGAGCACACACTGTTCATCGTCGACCCGCTCGGCAATCTCATGATGAGCTACGATTCCCGCGCCAATCCGCGCGGACTTCGCGAGGATCTGAAGAAGCTCCTCGCCCTCTCGCACATCGGCTGACCATCATGCGTGTGGCCCGCTCGATCCGCCGCCTATGCGTCCTCGGGGTGTTGTTGTGTTTTGCGGTCGTGGTGCTCGGCGCCTACGTGCGGCTGACCGCCGCGGGTCTCGGCTGCCCCGACTGGCCGGGCTGCTACGGTCACCTGACGCCTGCGGGTGCGCAGGCCGCCGGCAGCACGGCCGCGTTCCCGGGGCAGCCATTCGAGCCCGGCAAGGCGTGGCGCGAGATGATCCACCGCTACGCTGTCGGCACGCTCAGCGTGATCATCGTGCTTCTCACGGCGCTCGCCATCGGCACCCGCAGGCAGCGGGTGCTGAGCGTACCGCTGGCGCTCGCGCTGTTCGCAACGCTCATCATGCAGGCGGCGCTCGGCATGCTGACCGTGACGTGGCGGCTCAATCCGCTCATCGTCACGCTGCACCTGCTCTTTGGCATGACGACGCTCGCATTGCTGTGGTGGCTGCTGCTCTCGCTCCCGCGAGGCGCGATCGCGCTGCAGGTCGGAGCCCATGCGGTAGGCGCTGGCAGCGCCCGGAGCCTCGCGCTCGCGCGCCGCCTGGCCCTGCTCGGGCTCATCGTGCTCGCGCTGCAGATCGCGCTCGGCGGCTGGACGAGCAGCAACTACGCCGCGGTCGCCTGCCCGGACTTCCCCACCTGTCAGAACGCCTGGTGGCCGCGCAGCGACTACCGCCACGCGTTCGTGCTGTGGCACGGACTCAACATCGACTACGAGGGCGGCGTGCTCGACAACGCTGCGCGCGTGGCCATCCACTTCACCCACCGGCTCGGGGCACTCATCACCACGCTGGTGCT
>Ga0306921_10009188_pt1 | contig 10476 bp, 9 predicted proteins | sample sta12Cox44000080_FD_203760 | JGI IMG/M metagenome (GOLD analysis project Ga0306921, IMG submission 203760) | Lab enrichment of tropical soil microbial communities from Luquillo Experimental Forest, Puerto Rico - statoxic.12C.oxic.44.000.080 (v2)... | ecosystem: Environmental > Terrestrial > Soil...
CGGACGAAAGTACGTGGGATAGTGCCAAGGACACGTGGATCAGCTCGCGAGTGCGAACCGAGCTGGCCTTCAACGCGAATGTTCGCTCGGTCAACTACACGGTCGAGACCGTGAACAAATCGGTCTATCTGATCGGCTCGGCGCGCTCCCAAGAAGAGCTCGACATAGCCACGACGGCGGGACGAACGACCCCGGACGTAAAGCGCGTTGTTTCCTATGTCGATATCCGGCCGGGCAGCCCCGTTGCGGCCCAAAATGCTGCGCCGCCGCCTTCGGGAGCGTCGAGCTCAGGGGCTCCAACCGCTGCCCCGACGACCCCTGTCGAGGTCCAAAAGCTCTAAGGATGGAATGAACGAGCCGCCCGAAACCTCGGATCCCGAGACTTGCGCGCGGTTTCTGCGCGAGCTCGGCGCCTCGGGTCAGCGCGTGCTGCCGATCGCCGAGGCGGCGCTGGCGCTCGCCTCGTTCGATCGCCCGCGGGTTGGCTTCAAGCGCTATCGCGATCATCTGAAGCTGCTCGCCCGCGATGTCGGTCGGCACCCCGGCGCAGCGGGCGACCTTGCTGCTCGTACTCGCGCGCTCAACGAGATCATCCTGTTGAAAAACGGCTACTCCGGCGACGAGCTGAGCTATGACGACCTGCAGAACGCCAATCTGATGCGGGTGGTCGACCGCCGCAAAGGCCTGCCGGTGACGCTCGGCATCCTCTACATCCACGCCGCGCGCGCCCAGGGATGGGATATCGCCGGGCTTGCCTTTCCCGGCCACTTTCTGGTTCGGCTGGCCGATGGCGCGGGCCGGGTGATCGTCGACCCGTTTCATGACGGCCAAGTATGCGGCGCGGCAGAATTACGCGAATTGCTAAGGGCCGCCGCCGGCCGCGACAGCGAATTGTTGCCCGAGCACTACATGGCGGTGTCGGATCGCGACGTGTTGTTGCGCCTGCAAAATAATCTCAAGGCACGCCTGCTGCAGGCGCAAGATCACGAGCGGGCGCTCAAAGTGATCGAGACGATGCTGATGTTGGCGGCCGACCTCGCCGAGCTATGGCGCGAGGCCGGGATGCTGCATCGGCACCTCGGCAATATGCGCGCGGCTGGTGAGGCGCTCGAACAGTATGTCGTCCGCGCCCCCGACGGAGCGGCACGGCATCAAGCAGCGGCCATCCTGCAGCAGCTGCGCACCCAGTTGAATTAGTCCGCCGTCTGGCGGATCAGCGCCGCCCAGCGATCGAGCATCGGCAGGACCTCGGCAGCCGGCGCCGAAGGCAGCATCGTCACGACCCTTGTGATGCCCTGATCGCGATAGCGCTTGACCCGGTCGAGGTTTTCGGGCGATCCGAAAATCGTGATCGGCACAGTGGCCGGGTCGCGTCCCGCCTCCGCTGCCATCTGTCGGAATTGCGGCAAAAACTCGGTGACATCGGAATATGTCGGCCGGCTCGCATTCGGCACCCACCCGTCGCCATAGCGCAGTGCGCGCCGCGCGCTGTGCGGGAAGGCGCCCCCGACGATGACCGGCGGTCGCGGCTTTTGCACCGGCTTTGGCCAGGTCCGCATCTTCGGGACGTTGACGATCTCGCCCTCATACTCGGGCTCGGATTTGGTCCAGATCTCCGTCATCGCCTCGATCTGCTCGCGCATTTTCTTGAAACGCGTTTTGAAGACGGTGCCGTGACTCTCGACCTCGTCCTGGTTCCAGCCGCCGCCAATGCCGAACAGAAACCGCCCGTCCGAGACCTGGTCGATCGTCGCGACGAGCTTTGCAGTCTGTATCGTGTCGCGCTGGATCACCAGGCAGACGCCGGTTGTGACCTTCAACGTCTTTGTCGCCATCGCCGCCGCCGTCAGGGTGACGAACGGGTCCATCACGTCATAGTACTGCTTACCCAGCTGTCCGCCCCCCGCCGGCGGCGTCAGCCGCGAGCTCGGGATATGGGAATGCTCGGGCGCCCACAACGATTCGAATCCGCGCGCCTCGAGCGCCTGGCCGAGCTCGGCCGGCTTCATCGAGTAGTCGGTGAAGAACATCGCAGCGCCAAAATCCATCTTCCCTCTCCCGACCGAGTATTGGTGAATCCCCAGGCGGCGAGCTTAGCCGGGATCAGGCAGCAGCTCTACCGCTAGATCTCCCCAGCTGGTCACGCGCTCGATGCGGATGGCGATGACCGGCAGGTCGTCGAGCGCCATCCGGCGATATTGGGGGTAGCGCGATCGGAGCAATGCCTGCGCCCGGTCGTGCTCGGCGCCGTCGGTTAGGATCTCGGCGGGTCCGCGCAGCATGACCCAGCCGAGCCGGGTCCAGTCTTCGTCCCAGCGATCGGCGACAAAGGCGGCGACTGGATTTTCAATGATATTTTTAAGGCGCCTCAGCGCTCTCACGTCGCCCTTCGGCTTTTGGTCGATGGTGATGTAGAGGGCGCCGTCGCTGACGACAAAGCAAACCGGTACGAGATGAGGGGTCGCCCGCGCATCGGCGGTCGCGAGATGACCGACCCGACACTCGGCCAGAAAGCGGGCTTGGTGCTCCGAGAGCATGCCGGAAATCTTGCCCGACTTCAGCCGTACTGGCCAGATGCCCCACACCATGGCAAGCTCGGAACTCCCTTAAACCAACGAGGCCGGACATGAAAATCGAGCGTATAGACCATCTGAACCTGACCGTCGCCGATATCGACCGGAGCGTCGAGTTTTATAAGCGCGTGCTCGGCATGAAGACCGAGAGCATGGGCGAAGGTCGCGCGGCACTCTATTTCGGCCAACAGAAGATCCATCTCGACGCCGCCAAAGGCCCGATGGCGAGGAGCGGCGAGAACCGGATGCCGGCGCATATCTGTTTTGTCACCGAGGCGCCGATCGGCGACGTCACGGCCCATCTCGAAAACTGCGGCGTGCCGGTGCGGATGCAGGGACCGCGCGCCGGGGCGATCGGCACGATCCAGTCGGTCTACATCGACGACCCGGACCATAACTCGATCGAAATTTCCACCTATTGAGCCGACCATGACCGAGGACGCCCAGGCTCATCGCCTCTCCGGGGCGACGGCCGAAGCCGCGACCACATACGACGAGGCAGTGCGGGCATTCAACCTCGTCTGCGGCGACTCGATCGGCCTGTTTCACGCGGCATGTCAGGCGGCACCGGACTTCGCGATGGCATATCTGGGCAAAGCCTGGGTGTTCGCGCTGGCCAACGATCCTGGGCTATTGACCGAGGCCAAGGCGCTGGTCGAAACCGTCCGCCCTATGACGTCGAACGAGCGCGAGCAGGCCCACCTCGCCGCCCTCTCCCATTTGGTGCAGGGAGCCCGGGCGGCGGCCGTCGAGGTGCTCGACCGCCACCTGATGCGCTACCCGTTCGACCTTGTGGCGCATCAGGGCGCCGCCATAACCGACGGGTTCCTGGGGCGCTTCCCTTGGGTGCGGGATCGGTCCGCGCGGGCCCTCCCATTCTGGTCCAAAGACCAACCGGGCTACGGAACCTTGCTGGCCATGCACGGCTTTGGGCTCGAGGAAGCCGGCGATTACGCTAGAGCCGAAGACGAATCCCGCGAAGCCGCCGAACTCGAGCCGTTGAGTTTCTGGCCGCACCACACCGTCGCACACGTGATGGAGATGACCGGGCGTCCGGAGGACGGGTTGGGGTGGATGACGGCGCGCGAGGCGCTGTGGTCGACCCCCAGCCATATGAACCAGGTCCATATCTGGTGGCACAAGGCGCTGTTCCACCTCGAACTCGGGCAGTACGACGCGGCATTGGCGCTCTATGACGGGCCGATGCGTGCGACGCAGCGTCCGGTCGCCCTCAGCCTGACCAACGCCACCGCGCTCTTGTGGCGCCTCGACACGCTCGGTTGCGACATCGGCGATCGCTGGCCGGATCAGGTGGATCTGTGGCAGGACCACGCCGACGGAAAATGCCTCGTCTTCACCGACATACACGCCGCGATGGCCGAGTTGCGGTCGGGCCGGGAGGCGTTGGTCGAGCGGCGGCTCGAGGCGATGCGCAAGACGGCTGCCGGCGCGGTCGAGGCAGCCGCTCTATATCGCACCGTCGGCATTCCGGTGGTCGAGAGTCTCGCGGCGTTCCACCGGACGGCCTACGCCGAGGCGGTCGAGCTGTTGCTGCCGGTTCGCTTCGATCTATGGCAGATCGGCGGCAGCCACGCGCAACGTGACGTCGTGGACTGGACCCTGACCGAGGCTGCCGTTCGCGCCGGTCAACGCGATGTCGCCCTGTCGCTGGCATATGAACGCTTGGCGACCCGCCCGCGTAGCGCCCCAAACCGGCGCTTTCTTCGACACGCCGAGTCCATCGCCGGCTGATTGCGCGCGGTTCCGGGCGTCGGCTCGCGGTTGATCCTCAAGCTTGGATTATCGAAAATCGGAATATCCTCCTGGAACGGGGTCGATCATGGCGCATGAAATTTCCGCAGTCCTCGAATATGGCGCGCCCGAGCCGGGTGAAATTGCGAGCGTGATGGAACGCAAGCTGCGCTTCCACACCGATTCCTGGGATTTGTCCGTCGATCTCAGAGCCGGATTTTCCGACATCGTCGTAATCGACGCCCGCTCCCGCGATGCGTACGCCGCTGCCCACATCCCCGGCGCCGTCAGCTTCCCACATCACGAGATCAGTGCCGAGACCACTGCTCGGCTCGACCACAGCAAGGTCTATGTCGTCTATTGCGACGGGATAGGTTGCAATGCGTCGACAAAGGGTGCCTACAAGCTCGCCAGGCTCGGATTTCGTGCCAAGGAACTCCTCGGCGGGATCGATTGGTGGCGCCGCGACGGGCACCCGGTGGCCGCTTCGCACGAGCCCGGTAGTTTGCTTGCAGCGGAATAGCCGCTCGCTAGCGTAAAGCGGGAGAGCGCACCGCCGCGCGAACTCTTTCGCGTCACCTTTGACGAGGGTCGTCAAACCGCAGGAAAGAACTCGGCGCAGGAAGTAATATTCCGGCCGCGTTCGGGCGAAGGAGGAGCAGCATGACCGAATTTCGCACACTTCGCGCAGGGGTATTTTTGCCGCCGTTCCATCCCAACGACGAGGACCCGCTGCTCTGCATGGAGCGCGATTTCGAGCTGATGCAGTGGCTCGACAAGCTCGGCTATGCCGAGGCGTGGATCGGCGAGCACCATTCGGGCGGCTATGAGATCTACGGCCAGCCGGAATTGTTCATCGCCACCGCCGCCGAGCGCACCCGGCACATCCGGCTCGGCACCGGGGTCATCTCGCTGCCCTACCACCATCCCTTGATGGTCGCAGACCGAATCGTCCAGCTCGACTATCAGACGCGGGGGCGGGCGATGTTCGGCTTCGGCCCGGGCCTCTTGCCGTCGGACGCGATGATGCTCGGCATCGATCCCGAGACCCAGCGCGACCGCATGGCCGACGCGATCGACGTCATCACACGTCTGCTCGACGGCGAGATCATCACCCAGCAGACCGAATGGTATACGATGCGCGAGGCGCGCCTGCATCTGCGTCCCTACTCAAAGCCGCGGCCGCATCTCGCGATCGCCAGCGCGGTCACACCCTATGGCGGCAAGCTCGCCGGACGTTACGATCTCGGCATGATGTGCGTGATGGCGGGCAGCCCGAACGGCTACGACACGCTCGACTACAACTGGGAGCTCGCCAATACCGAAGCGCAGGCGCAGGGCCGCACGATGGATCGGTACGTCTATCGCGTCATGGCACCGTTCCACATCGCCGAGACCCGCGAAAAGGCGATCGACAACGTGCGCGCCGGGTTTGAGAAGTGGCAGCTCTATTCTTATTCGGTCAACCCCGAGGGCGGTGCTGCGATCGGCATGCCGAGCATCGAGGAGATCAATGCGGGCGGACGCGGCGCAATCGGCACACCCGACGATGCTTTGCGCGTGCTCGAGAATTACTGGACCAAGACCGGCGGCTTCGGGTGCATCCTGATGCTCGCTCACGACTGGGCCGATTGGGAGGCGACCAAGCGCTCCTACGAATTGTTCGCGCGTTATGTGTTACCTCGCTTCGAGGAGCGCAGTGCCTGGCGTTCGCAGTCGATGGATTGGATGCGTGACAATCGCGAAGCGTTCAGCGCTAAACGCAAAGCCGCCGCAGCGAGCGCCGTCGAGCGGCACTTCGCCGAGGAGCAGAGGAGAAAAGACCTGGAGGCCGCAAAATAGAGCGCCACGGGACAATCCGCGGGTCGGCTCACCTAAGGTCGGCGACTACCCCTCCCCTGGCGCTTGCGGGCGAGGTCGTGAGAGATGGGAGCCTCACCGCGGCAGCGAGGGACCCGGTAGCCAAGGGTATTGGTATACGGTGGGATACGGAACGAACCCCGGCGGGTAACCGGGATAGTACCTGAAGAGCGTCGGCGGTGGGCCGGGAGAGGGCATGGCGCCCGCCACCCGCCGGCCGGCGACGATTTGTTCTGGCGGATGGGGTTGCGGTTCCCGGTTCCCGGCCCTATCGGCTTTTTTCAGAGATGACGAGGCAGGGCGATCCGCCACTGCTCCGCGTTTCAGCTCGCCCGACGAGATCCCTGCGCGGTGGACAGCCTGATGTTTGCGGGCTTCGGTCGGAACGCGTTCGCTCGCCGCTGGCTTCGCCACCCGCTGCTTTTCCGGAGCGACGGCTGCCGAAGGCACAGATTGCGCCGCAGGTGGAGAGGCCGGCAGTGGTGGGGGCAGCGCGGCGCGCGCCATAGGCTGGTCCTCGGCACGCGCCGAAAAGCCTGAAATCGGCAAGAATAACAAAGAGAACATCGACAACCACCGGGCGCTATAATTCATCGAGCTGGTTTCCAGCAGTTGACGGGGTCGTCCTACGATGTCGACCGGGCAATCACTTGTTGCAGTCGGTCACCCGGACGATGCATTCGCCGGCTTTGCCCTTTTGGCAGTCTTTGAGAGCGGCGAGGCGAGCGGCTTCGCGATCTCTGCGCGCGGCACCGCCAGCATATTTGCCGCTTTCATTTGTTGCCAACGCTGCGCACATCGCCGGGCGGGTACGAATAATGACCTTGCAGCCGGTCGCGCCGCAATCGCTCAGCGCGGCTTCGGCCGCGCTTTGCGCAGTGGCTTTGTTCCAGCTTGCGCCATACTTGCCGGTCTCTCTGTCCCAGGCAATCGCGCCGTATTCGGCGAGAGCGGGTACGGCCGTCAGCAGGACCGCCCCCAAACCGAATAGGGCGGCAGCGGCAAAAGTCGCACGGCGCATCGAACTGTTCTCCTGCTTGATCCTTAGTGTCTGACAAAAATGACGCGAATGTTTCCGATCGGTTACCGTCACCCTCGCGAAAGCGGGGGTCCAGGGCAACCGCTTGAGCCCTGCTTTCGCGGGAATGACGAATAAGCTACTGACATTCCGAGATTCATTCCGGTCATACACTTACACCTTACAAGTGTGCCGTTACCCGCACATCGATAACAATATTGCCATAGTGGTCGAGGCTCGCGGCCGAGCCGGGTGGGATGACGCAGGTTGCATCGTATTCCTCGACGATGCAGGGCCCTCGGCGAGGCTCGTCGAGATCGGCACGGTTGACGACATCAGTGTCGCGCCAGCCATGGACCGAACCGAAATAGGCCTGCCGCAGGGCTGCGAGATAATAACACTTGCCGGCAGATTTGCCTTGGCCGCCAGTGCCGCGCGCGGCACGTCGGGGAAGCCGCGGCCGACCACTTTCAGGGTGACAAGCTCCACCGGCTCCTCGACGCCGGCGCGGTGGCCATAGGTCTTTTCGTGCTCGACGCCAAAGGCTTCGTCGAGTGCCGTGAGGACCGCCCGGTCGATCACGCCTCCCGGCACCGGAACCTCTAATTCGAAGGATTGACCCTGATAATGTAGGGCAGCGGCTCGCTCGATCGCGATCCGATCCTCAACAAAGCCATCCTCGGCGAGACGCGCCCTGGCCTCGGCTTCGAGCTCGCCCACGACAGCGCCGATCTCCGCGGGGTCGATCGCCGCGAGCAACGTCTTCCTCGTCTTGGTGAAGTGATAGGCGACTTCGGAGTAGAGCAGCCCATAGGAGGAGAAAACTCCGGCCGAAGGCGGGATCACGACCCGCCGGATCATCAATGCCGCCGCCATCGAAGCGGCGAATAAAGGTCCATTGCCGCCAAAGGCGACGAGCGCGTAGTCGCGGGGATCGCGGCCACGCTCGCTCGATACCGCCTTGATCGCACGAATCATGTTCGAGCCGGCGATCAGGTGGGCGCCCCACGCGGCCTCCTCGGCGGTCATGCCGAGCGGCGCCGCGACCTTCTCTGCGATGACCGAACGCGCCTTCGACGCGTTGAGCTTCAACGCGCCGCCGACCAGATGACCGGGATTGATGTAACCGAGGACAACATTGGCGTCGGTCAATGTGGGCAGGGCGCCGCCGAGATCGTAACAGACCGGACCCGGGGCAGCGCCGGCGCTCTGCGGCCCGATTTGCAACGCGCCGCCGGCGTCGATCCAGATCACCGACCCGCCTCCCGCACCGACCTCCGCCAGGTCGATCGCCGGAACCTTCAATGTGTAACCAGCGCCCGACAACAGCCGCGAGCCGATCATGACACCGCCGCCGACAGAATATTCGAGCGCGCGGCTGAGCTCGCCATTTTCGATCAGCGAGGCCTTGGCGGTGGTTCCGCCCATGTCGAACGAGATCGCCTTTGCGATGCCGATCTGCCGGATCAGCGCCTGGACCCCGACAACACCCGCCGCCGGCCCGCTCTCGATGATGTTCATCGGGGTCACGGCCGCAGCCTTGGCGGTGGTCAGGCCGCCATTCGATTGCATCAGCAAAAGCGGCGCATCGACCTCGATGCGCGTGAGCTCGGCGGTCAGAGTCGACAGGTATCTTTCGACGATGGGTCTGACATAGGCGTTGATGACGGTGGTCGATGTTCGCTCATATTCCTTGATCTCGGGCAAGACCTCGGCGCTGATGCACAAAGTCAACTTGGGCGCAGTCCTGGCGGCGACCTCCTTGACCAGCTGCTCGTGTGCCGGGTTCAGGTAGGAGTGAATGAGGCAAACGGCGATCGCCTCGACCCCTTGACCGACCAGTTTCTCGATCGCCCGCGCGGCATCGACCTCGCTGAGCGGCCGCTCGACCTCGCCCTTGGCGTTGATGCGCTCGTCGACCTCGACGCGCAAATGGCGCTCCACAAGCGGCGGCGGCTTGGTCCACGACAGATCGTAGAGCCGCGGCATCCGCAAGGTGCGGATCTCGAGGACGTCGCGAAAGCCCTTTGTCGTGATCAGGCCGGTACGGGCGCCCTTCAATTCGAGGATGGCGTTCGAGGCGACCGTGGTGCCGTGCAGCAGCTCGACGATCTCGGGCGCCCCGAGGTTATGCTCGCCGATCAGCTCGGCGAGCCCCCCGACGATCGCCGTCGCGTAATTGTCGACCGTCGAGGACACCTTCCTGGTCAGCCGCGCGCCATGCTCGCTAAGAAAGACGATGTCGGTGAAGGTGCCGCCGATATCGACGCCGACCCTGTACCGGGTCATGCCTATTCCGCGGCCATCGCCATGCTAGGCGGCTCCCAACTGATTGCTGGCGCCCGCGGCCAGTTGCGCGTGCGGCGCAGCGCTTCCCGCAAAGCACACGTCGCCACCTCATCGATCGCGAGCGGCTCCCCGGCCAATACCACGCCGTAATCGGCGCGCGCCGAGGCGAGCGAGACGAGTTCGTTCCGAACATCGCGCAACACCATTGGCGGATCGCGCTTGAGCGGGTCGCCCCAGCCGCCGGCGCCGGCGACCTCATGCCGGAACACCTCGCCGCGGCGGATCGTCATCGTCAATTTCGACGGCAGCGGGCGGTTCTCGGTGGCCGGATTCAGATAGTTCATCGACGGCTTGCCGGGCGCGCCGCCATAGAGCCCGTAGGGTCGAAAATCGCGGCGATCGGAGCGCACCTGTAGGATGCCTTCCTCGGCCAGGAAACGGTAATCGCGGCGAAACGGCGCGCCGCCGCGGAATCTCCCGGGGCCCATCGCGTCCGGAATGAATTCGTAGGTGGTGATCGCTATCGGCTGCTCGGTCTCGGTCACCTCGATCGATTGCGAAGCCATGTTGGCATAGATGTTTGAATTGCCGTCGAGGCCATCGGCATAGGGGCGCCCACCCCAGGCGCAGCAGGTGAAATCGACATAGATGAACGGCCGCCGGTCCGCGCCCCAGCCGCCGATCGAGATTCCGGTGTTGCCGCCGTCGGAGCAGGCAAACACCTTGTCGGGAAGCATCTGGGCGAGTGCCCCGAACATGCAGTCGACCATGCGAAAGCCGGTCAGACCGCGCGCGGCACAGGCGGCCGGCAATACGGCGTTGGCGATCGTCCCCGGAGGTGCGGTGACCTCGATCGCGCGGAACACGCCCTCGTTATTCGGGATGTTGGCAGGCAAGATCGAGCGGATCGCGCAATAGCTTGCCGATTTGGTGAACGACAAGGTGTTGTTGATCGCACCCTTGACCTGCGGCGACGAGCCGGTC
>Ga0306921_10009191_pt1 | contig 10476 bp, 9 predicted proteins | sample sta12Cox44000080_FD_203760 | JGI IMG/M metagenome (GOLD analysis project Ga0306921, IMG submission 203760) | Lab enrichment of tropical soil microbial communities from Luquillo Experimental Forest, Puerto Rico - statoxic.12C.oxic.44.000.080 (v2)... | ecosystem: Environmental > Terrestrial > Soil...
GCGCTGGACGTAATTGCGGGTCTCCGAAAACGGGATGCGCTCGACCCAGTCGACCGGATCGACCTTGGGATCGCGCGGGTCGCCATAGCGCTCGACCCATTCCCTGACCCGGCCGCGGCCCGCATTATAGCCCGCAAACGCCATGATGTAGGAACCGTTATAGGCGGCGATGTCGTCGCCGAGCTCGGCCGCGCCGATCTGCATGTTGTAGACATTGTCGTGCAGCAGGCGCTTCTGGTCGAACGTCACGTTGAATTTCTTGGCGACATAGCGGCCGGCTTCGGGCGTCACTTGCATGAGGCCGAGCGCATTGGCGCTCGACACGTCCCGGGGATTGAACGCGCTTTCCTGGCGCGCGATCGAGTATACCACCGCCGGCTCGACCTCGGGACCGATCGAGGAATAGCGCGGCAGCCCGAAGGTCGGGAAGGCGTAGTGATCGAACGGATGGCCGCGTCCGAGCGCCCCTTTGCCGATCAGCAGGGCGCAGCGCGCATCGTCGTGCTTGGCGGTCAGCTCGGCGAGCGCCGCCAGCACGCCTGTATCCGACCCGCGCTCGGCGAGGTCAGCGACGATCGGGACCACCAGGTCGCGCTCGTTGATGGCGTAGAGGATTTCGATCGCACGCACGACCTCGTGGCGCGCCAGCGCGCTACGCTTTTCCGCCGACGGCACCGGCGGCGACGCCAGCGCGATCTCGGGGAGGCCGAGTTTCGCGCGCGCCAGCTGGCCGTAATAGGCGGTGCTGTAGCGCGCCGCCTGCTCGTAATGGGCGCGCGCTTCCTGTGGCTTGTTCATCGCGTCGGCGGCGCGGCCACGCCAATAGCCGGCCCGCGCGAGCGATATCGGATTGGAGATGCCGGCGCCGATGCGGGCGAAGTGTTGGGCGGCCGTGGCGGGATCATTGAGGAAGCGCAGCGCAATCCAGCCTGCCGTGAACTCGTGCTCGACCCGGTAGTTTTCCTTGTTCGGCGGCACGGTTTCCCGCACCACCCGATAGGCCGTCGACGGATCGCCGATATCGAGAAGCTTGCGCGCGATCAGCCGGCGTTCGACCCACCACTCGTCGGGGTCGACAATCTGGGCGATGTCGCGCGGCGCTCCCAGCATGTATTGGGCGGCCTCGGCGATCTTGTCGGCACGGCGCAGCAGCTGAATGTAACCAAACAGGAGGCCGGTATCTTGGTTGGCGCTCGAAGGCAGGTCCTTGAGCATCGCCTCGGCGTTCGAAGCCTTTGCGTTGACCGCCGCCCGTACCTTCGCGATTCCCGGCTCGACGCCGCCGAGGCGGTGGGCGGCACGTAGCGCGGTCGCGTTGTCGTTGGCATAGAGCCGGCGCTCCATGCGGACCTTTTCGTCGGTCCGGGTGATGAGGTCGCCGAAGGTGCCGAGAATCTGTTCTTCGGCCTCGGTCGGCAGCGGTTCGCTCCGCCAGGCCTCGCGGACGAGCGCCTGAGCGCCGGAGCGGTCGCCTTGGGCGAGGAGCGCCCGGCCGAGCGCGAAGCGTCCCTTGGCCGACAGCGGCCGGTCTCCGGTGAACGCGCGAATGGTGGCGAGGTCGGCGCGCTCCTGCCACAGCATGGCTTCGGCCCGCTTGCGGAACATCGCTATGTTGGGCCAGCTCGGATTGGCAGCGATGAAGGCCTGAAAACGAGAGAAATCGGCGCCGTTCTCGTCGCTGCGCAGGATCGCCCATTCGACCAGCTTGCGGGCCAGGGGATCCGCAATCCGCTGCTCTACTTCGGTGGCGTCTTTCGCCCGGCCGCGACGGGTATGTTCGATCGCCTCCCGCACGGCCGCGAGGTCCGCCGCGGAGGCGGTCACGGCGGGTATCGGATCCGGACGCGCGGTGGCTGCATCCACCGGCGCGAGCGAGGCCAGCTTGGGGCCGCCGGAGACTGCGTTCTGATGGCCGGCCACGAGGTGAGGGCGCGGCCGCGGCATCGGTACGTGCTTTGCACCGGCTGCCGCCTTGTCTTTGTCTTTATGGGGCGCCTTCTTGGACGTTTCGTCGGCGGCCATGGCGGCCGACGTAAGCGCAACGATGCCGGCAACCGCATAGATTGCCAGTCCGTTCCCGCGACGATGCTGGGTCAAAGCGTCCCCCGTCCCAATAGATCCCCACTACCTTTGGTTGGCAAAAGTTGAGGAAACCCTAACCTTTGAATCGTGGCAATGGTTCGGCGTCTTAACGGCCCTGGGATGCGAGCGCGACCGAGGGCTTTAATCGCCGCGCTGGAATGGTTATCAATATGCGGGGAACGCGCGGCGGGCGCAGATTCCCACCCTCCAGGAGCGTATCATGGGTGCGAAGACGGGGTTTCGGGGATCGTTCACCGCTCTGGTCACCCCCTTCAAGAACGGCTCGGTCGACGAAGCAGCGTTTCGCGGCCTGGTGGACTGGCAGATCGGGGAGGGCACCAACGGTCTGGTCCCGGTCGGAACCACCGGCGAAAGCCCGACGCTCTCCCATGACGAGCACAAGAAGGTGGTGGAGTGGTGCATCGACCAGGCGAAGCGGCGCGTCCCTGTCATTGCCGGCGCGGGGTCGAATTCGACCCGGGAAGCGATCGATCTCGCCCGGCACGCCGAACAGGCCGGCGCCGACGCCGTGCTGGTGGTCACCCCCTACTACAACAAGCCGACCCAGGAAGGCCTCTATCAGCACTTCAAGGCGATCAACGATGCCATCGGGATTCCGATCATCATCTACAACATCCCAGCCCGCTCGGTGATCGACATGTCAGTCGATACGATGAAGCGGCTGTACGAGCTCGAGCACATCGCCGGGGTCAAGGATGCCACCGCCAACATGGTGCGGGTGTCCCAGCAAAGGGCGCAGCTCGGGCCGGAGTTCACCCAGCTTTCCGGCGAGGACGCCACCGCGCTCGGCTTCATGGCCCATGGCGGTCATGGCTGCATTTCCGTGACCTCGAACGTGGCGCCGCGGCTGTGCGCCGAGTTCCAGGGCGCCTGCCTGCGCGGCGACTATGCCGCGGCACTCGCGCTGCAGGACAAGCTGATGCCGTTGCATCAAAACCTGTTCATCGAGACCAACCCGTCGCCCGCTAAATACGCGCTTTCGGTACTTGGCAAATGCCCCGATACCGTGCGCCTGCCGATGGTCACTCTGTCGGACAAGTCGAAGACGGCGGTCCGCGGGGCCATGGTGCATGCGGGGCTGGTCAATTAGGGGGCGAGGCTCCGAGGGTTGCGCGCGGTAGGGTGGGCAAAGCGAAGCGTGCCCACGTCGTGAAATGCTTCACCCGGGGGCACGGCGCGAAGTGCGCGCCTTTGCCCACCCTACAGCTCAACGCCCTGTGTTCCAGGAGGATTGGCGATGCTCGAGGAGTTCAAGAAATTCGCCATGCGCGGCAACGTCATCGATCTCGCCGTCGGCGTGATCATCGGCGCGGCCTTCGGCAGCATCGTGAGCTCGCTGGTGGGAGATGTCATCATGCCCATCATTGGCGCGGTCACCGGCGGCCTCGACTTCTCGAACTACTTCCTGCCGCTCTCCTCCAAGGTCACGGCAGACTCCCTTGCCGAGGCAAAAAAGCAAGGCGCTGTGCTGGCTTGGGGAAATTTCATCACGATCGTGATCAACTTCCTCATCATCGCCTTCGTGCTGTTCCTCGCGATCAAGGGGCTTACCACCCTGCAGAAGCAGGAGGCCGCAAAGCCCGCCGATCCGCCCAAGCCGTCGGCGGAGGTCGAGCTGCTGACCGAGATACGCGACCTCTTGAAAAAAACCTGAGTTTCCGCGCCCGCCTGCATCCGTCCAGACAAACGCCAATGGCCGAAAAAAAACCGCGCACCTTCAAGGTCATCGCCGACAACCGCAAGGCCCGCTTCAATTACGAGATCGGCGAGGTCGTCGAGGCCGGCATTGCGCTGACCGGCACCGAGGTGAAATCGCTGCGCCAGGGCAGGGCGAACATCGCCGAATCCTATGCCGATGCGAAGGGGGGCGAGATCTGGCTGGTCAACGCCAACATCCCGGAATACCTCCAGGCGAGCCGGTTCAACCATGCGCCCAAGCGGCCGCGCAAGCTGTTGCTGCATCGTCGCCAGATCAACAAGCTCGCGGCCGCGGTCGACCGCGAGGGCATGACCATCGTGCCGCTCAAGCTGTTCTTCAACGACAAGGGGCGCGCCAAGATCGAAATCGCGCTCGGCCGCGGCAAGAAGCTCCACGACAAGCGCGAGTCGGAAAAGAAGCGCAGCTGGGAGCGCGAGCGCGGCCGCCTGATGCGGCTCAAGGGATGAGAGGCGAGGCGAGGGGACGATCATGGCACTGCCGGTGAAGCTCGACCATTGCGTGATCCACGTCTCCGATTGGCAGCGCTCGAACGCGTTCTATCGCGATGTCATCGGCGCGCAGGTGGTGCCGCGCGGCGCCGGGTTCGCCTACCGGTTCGGCGACACCCAGCTCAATTGTCACGGCCCGGGCGTCAATGCCAACCCGGTCGCGCGGCTCCCGGTGCAGCCCGGCAACAGCGATGTCTGCTTCGAATGGAACGGACCGATCGCCGATGCCATTGCCCACCTCGGGCGGTGCCGAGTGGCGATCGAACTCGGGCCGGTCGCACGCAATGGCGCCAAGGGCAAAGGCACCAGCGTCTATTTCCGCGACCCCGACGGCTCCTTGATGGAGTTCATGTCGTATCGGTGAGCGCAACTGCAGGGGTGCGCGTATATTGCGACCATGTACTATCGATGGAAATCAGCCGGAATGAGCATACTCCACGATCCCAACATCCTGCCCCCCGGTCTGCCGGTGCCGCAGGACGATGGCGCAGCGCGCCATCTTGAGGGACTGAGGCTGCCGTCCCTCACATTGGCGGCGACCGACGGCAGCGAGGTCGATCTCGCCGTGCTCTCCGGCCGCACCGTCGTCTACATCTATCCCCGCACCGGACGGCCCGGGCAGCCGCTTCCCGACGGCTGGGACGCCATCCCCGGCGCGCGTGGCTGCACCCCGCAGAGCTGTTCGTTTCGCGATCATTTCGCCGAATTGAAAGCGCTCGGCGTGTCCCATCTCTACGGCATGTCGACCCAGGACAGCGACTATCAGCGCGAAGCGGTGGAGCGGCTGCACCTGCCGTTTGCCATACTCTCCGATGCCGGGCTCCGCTTCACCGGGGCGCTGCGCCTGCCGACCTTTGCCGTCGACGGCATGACCTTGCAAAAGCGCATGGTGTTGGTGATCGACGACGGCGTCATCGCCAAGGTGTTCTATCCCGTCTTTCCGCCCAACGAGAGCGCCGGCGCGGTGGCAGCATGGCTGCGGGCGTCGAGGTAAGTACGCACCGCCGCGAACACCGCGCGGAACATCCCGGTCGTCAGCACGCCGGTATTGGTGTTGTAGCGGGAGCAATGATAGCTGTCGAAAACAGTGAGCGTCTTGACCTGATGGGTCGCGCCGTGCCGGAATTTGAGAGCCGAAACCCGCTGGCCCAGCGCCACGGCGGTGGTGTCGTGGGCGATCCGGCCGAGGGCGACGATTGCCGCAAGGTTGGGCATTTCCGCGATGGCGGCACGCAGGAAGGCGCGGCAGTGCGTGATTTCCTGGCCCGTCGGTTTGTTTTCCGGCGGCACGCAGCGCACCGCGTTGGTGATGCGTGCGTCGAGGAGCGTCAGGCCGTCGTCAGGGCGCGCCGCATAAGGGCCCACCGCAAACCCGTGATCGATCAACGTCTGGTAGAGCAGGTCGCCGGCATAATCGCCGGTGAACGGGCGTCCGGTCCGGTTCGCGCCCTGCAATCCCGGCGCCAAGCCGACGATCAAAAGGCGCGCTTCGAGGGGGCCGAATGACGGCACCGGGGCGTTGAACCAGTCGGGCTCTCTGCTCCGCCATGCCTCGCGAAAGGCGACGAGGCGCACACACCGTGGGCAATCACGGCCGGCGTCGGAACTCGATTGCGCCATGGGCTGATTTCAGCGGTTCGGGTCCGACCCGTGACGGTCTCAATCGTCTTCGAACTCGTCATCGTCGGGCGCCGTGCTAACCGGGGTCCGCGACGCCGACGGACTGCGCTGCAGGAACTGCGGCGTGTGCTGTCGCGGCTCGCCCCTGGGCTCGCGTGGCGGACGTTCGCCGCGTTCGCCGGGGTCGCGGCCGATCTTGGACTGCAGTTCGGCAATATCCAGGAACACGTCGGCCTGGCGTCTCAGCTCGTCCGCGACCATGGGGGGCTGGGTCGACACCGTCGAGGCGACGGTGACACGCACGCCGCGCCGCTGCACCGCCTCGACCAGCGACCGAAAATCGCCGTCCCCGGAAAATAGCACCATATGATCGATGTGCCCGGCGATCTCCATGGCGTTGACCGCGAGCTCGATATCCATGTTGCCTTTGACCTTGCGGCGGCCGGTTTGATCGACGAATTCCTTGGTCGCCTTGGTGACGACCGTATAGCCATTGTAATCGAGCCAGTCGATCAAGGGCCGGATCGATGAATACTCCTGATCTTCCACGACCGCCGTGTAGTAAAACGCGCGCAGAAGGTTGCCGCGTGACTGGAACTCTCGCAACAGTCGTTTGTAATCGATGTCGAATCCGAGCGATTTCGCGGTCGCATATAAATTCGCGCCGTCAATGAACAGCGCCGTCTTCTCTCCAGGTACAGGCATTGGGGTTCTCTTCCAGTAAGCTGGCGTCTGGCCAAACGGCCACGCCGCGCACGGCAAACTTAAGCATTCCAAGGCTCCGAGGGCAGGGCTGCGACACGAAATGCTCTGCGGCGTGACCCCTCCGCGGCAGAGAAAATCGCGGCCGACCGCCCTCGATAGGCTTGAGCTAACAGAGGTTTGCGTCTTCGCCAAGCCGAATTTGTGGCGATGAGGTCGCAGCCCCCATTTTTATTCTTGCGCTGCATTGCGGTAATCTATAGTCAGGCCGAAAATCATCAAGAGCGCCAGCGCAGCGAAGGAGTGCCGAGGTCATGGCCCGCGTCACCGTCGAGGACTGCATCGACAAGGTCGAAAACCGGTTCGAACTCGTGCTGCTCGCCAGCCATCGCGCCCGGATGGTGTCGTCCGGTGCCCAGATCACCATTGACCGCGACAACGACAAGAATCCGGTGGTGGCGCTGCGCGAAATCGCCGACGCCGCCATCTCGCCCGGCGATCTCAAGGAAGACCTGATCCACGCCCTGCAGAAATATGTCGAGGTCGACGAGCCCGAACCCGAGACCGTGCCGCTGATTTCCGGCGCCGGCGGCATCGAGGCCGACGACACCGAAGTCACCGTCGACCGTATGACCGAGGAAGAGTTGCTCAAGGGCCTCGAAGGCCTGGCGCCTCCGGAGGAGCGGCCGGAACCGTCCGAGCCGGACGACGACGAGTAGAAGCGCGCATTGCTACGGTTTGCGGTTTCGGCGGCCCGGAAAGAAACCGGGCCGTCGTTCTTTTGAGTGCTCCCTCTCCGGGCTTGCCGATTTCCGTGTTCACACGAACCCTTCCTGGCAAGAGCTCGCAAGTGGGACAGGGAGTCCAGGATTGGAGAGAACCTCATGAAAGCTGCCATTGTCGGTGATGCCGGCATTGAGATCGGTGACGTGCCGAAGCCGGAGCCCAAGCCCAACGAGGTGCTGATCCGGGTCCGCGCCACCACGCTCAATCGGGCCGATCTGCTGGTCGCCTCCGGCCACCAGCACGGTCGCGTCGGCGGCAAGGGCGCGCGGATCGGGCTCGAATGTGCCGGAGAGGTTGAGGTGGTTGGCAGCGAGGTCGAGGGGATCAGGCCCGGCGACCGGGTGATGGGTTCGGCGCCGGCCGCGCATGCCGAATATGCCGTCACCGACTTCGTGCGGGTGCATCGCATTCCCGCCAACAACATGACGTTCGCGCAGGCCGCCTGCTTTCCCGTGGCGCTGCAGACCATGCACAACGCGATCGTGACCGCCGGCCGCCTGGCGCGCGGTGAAACGCTGCTGATCCAGGGCGCCAGCACCGGCGTCGGCCTGATGGGCCTGCAGATCGGCAAGCTGATGGGGGCGTCGGTGGTGATGGGTACTTCCACCAATCCGGAGCGGCGAGCGCGGCTTAAGGAATTCGGCTGCGATCTCGCCCTCGACTCCCGCGATCCCGGTTGGCCTGAGCAGGTCAAGCAGGCGACCGGCGGCAACGGGGTCGATCTGATTGTCGATCAGGTCTCGGCGAGCGTCGCCAACCAGAACCTGGAGGCCGCGAAGGTCCTCGGCCGCATCGTCAATGTCGGCCGGCTCGGCGGCATGCGCGGCGAGTTCAACTTCGACCTGCATGCCGCCAAGCGCATCGACTATATCGGCGTCACCTTCCGCACCCGCAGCCCGGAAGAGGTGCGCGAGATCGTGCGGCTGATGCGCGCAGACCTATGGCCGGCGGTGGAATCCGGCCAGTTGTCGCTGCCGATCGAGAAGACCTTCCCGCTCGAAAAAATCGCCGATGCCTTGGAGATGATGCGCGCCAATGGCCACTTCGGGAAGATCGTCATTACGACGTGAGGCGCACGGCCGATCGCGCCGCGACCGTCTTGCCGGACCAGCCGGAACAGAGCATGGTGCCGCAGGATCGCGAGGGAGGAAACGGCATGACAGGACGGCTCGATTGATCCGATGCCGGCACGCTCCGACAGCCTCGCCGCCAGCACTCCCAAGGTCGGCACGTTCGCGCTCCTCGTCGGCCTCTATGTGCTCGCCTTCGTCCTCCTGGCGTGGCCGTGGCTGTCGGGGGCGGTCACCGTTCCGTGGGACGCCAAGTCGCAATTCCAGCCCGAGCTGCAATTTCTCGCCACGTCCCTGGCGCACGGGCAATCACCGTTCTGGACCCCGAACATTTACGCGGGCTGGCCGCAGATCGCCGATCCCCAGTCGCTGATCTTCTCACCGCTGCATCTGGCGCTCGCCGCGCTCACCCCGACACCGAGCCTTCGACAGGCCGACCTCGTCACCTTCGCCTATCTCTTCGCCGGCAGCCTCGCGCTCGTGATGTACTTTCGCGACCGTGGCTGGCACCCCGGCGGTGCCGTGGTGGCGGCACTCGTCTTCGCATTCGGAGGCTCGGCGGCATCGCGCCTGCAGCATACCGGGCAGATCATCAGCCTCGCTTACCTGCCGATCGCGCTGTGGCTCCTGGCGCGCGCACTGGAACGGGCATCATGGGCCTACGGGCTTGCGGCGGGTGTGGCGATCGGTCTGCTGGCGATTGGGCGTGACCAGGTCGCAATGCTCGGGCTTTACGTGGTCGCGGGCTACGTGCTCGCTTACTGGCTCGACGGACCAGGCCGCCTTGCGCGGGTAAGGGCGACGTTCCTACCGGTCGCGACGAGCGCGGCGACCTCGATCGCCATAGCCATCGTCCCCGTCGTCATGTCGGCGCTGCTCGCCGCCGGGTCCAACCGCCCGGAGATCGGTTTCGACAATGCGGGGCTCGGCTCCCTGCATCCTGTCCACCTCTTGATGCTGGTATTCGCCGACCTCTATGGCGCCGCCGATCCGGCCGTCGAATACTGGGCCCCCCCGAGTCCGATATGGAGCGACACCATCGGCGGCGGGCGCCTGTTCCTGGCGCAGAACATGGGTCAGGTCTATAGCGGCATCCTGGCGATCTTGCTGATCTTCGGCTTCTGCATCGCGCGGGGGATGCTGTGGGTGCGCGAAATTCGTTTCTTCTTTATCGCGCTCACCGCCGGCCTCGTCTACGCGCTCGGCTGGTACACCCCGATATTCCATGTGATGTACGAGGTGCTGCCCGGCGTGGACCTGTTTCGGCGGCCCACCGACGCGACCTTCATCGTCGGGCTGATGATCGCGGTCAATACGGGGTATCTGGTACATCGCTTGCTCTCCGGCACGGCGACGGTGGCGTGGCATTCCCTCGTCGTCGCAATCGCGCTCATCGTCGCCCTCGTCGTCGCGGCGGCGGCGATCGCCGTGGCGGCCGGCCAGCTCGGCGTCGCCCTTGTGCCGATCGCGACCGGCATTGTCTTTGCCGCTACCGGGATCGCGCTGATTGCATTGGTCGGGCGCCTTGTTCCGACCCGTCCGCTGCTCGCGTCGGTGTTGGTGCTCGCCTTCACCACGGCGGATCTCGCCTGGAACAAGGCGCCGGACGAATCGACCGGCCTGCCGCCGTCGCGCTACGACGCCCTGTTGCCGCAAACTCGCGACGAGACCGTCGCCCTCGTCGAGAAAAAGCTCGCGGAGACGGCTGCACCGGACCGGCGCGACCGGGTCGAACTCATCGCCATCGCGTACCACTGGCCAAACCTGGGCCTCGCCCGCGGCTTCGACCATCTGTTTGCGCAGAATCCGCTGCGGCTGCGCGATTTCGCGCTCACGACCGGCGTCAAAGATACCGTCGCGATCCCCGAGCAACGCCCCTTCACGCCGCTGTATCCCTCCTACCGCTCGCCGATGGCCGACCTCTTCGGCGTCCACTTCATCCTGACCGGCGTGCCGGTCGAGCGCATCGATCCCATGCTGCACCCGG
>Ga0306921_10009195_pt1 | contig 10475 bp, 6 predicted proteins | sample sta12Cox44000080_FD_203760 | JGI IMG/M metagenome (GOLD analysis project Ga0306921, IMG submission 203760) | Lab enrichment of tropical soil microbial communities from Luquillo Experimental Forest, Puerto Rico - statoxic.12C.oxic.44.000.080 (v2)... | ecosystem: Environmental > Terrestrial > Soil...
GCCTGGAACACGCGCAGCGCCTGTTGCGCACCGACACAGCCGACGGGCTCGTAGCCGAGCGAGGCGAGCACCTCCTCTGCGAGCAGCACCAGGCTCTCCTCGTCATCCACCACCAATAGGGTCTCGCCGTTGCCACGTGGCACCGCCCGCGGTGGCGGCTCCTGCATCGGTTCCTCACCCTCGATGAGAGGCAGGTACACACTGAAGGTGGTACCCACGCCCGGGCGGCTGGTCACCTCGAGTGCTGCGTTGTGATCGAGCACGATCCCGTGCACGAGCGACAGGCCGAGTCCCGTGCCGCTGCCGACCGGCTTGGTGGTGAAGAATGGCTCGAAAATGCGCTCAACCTGCTCGGCGCTCATCCCGGTGCCGGTGTCGTTCACCTCGACGCAGGCGTAGCGCCCGCGCTGCAGGCGTCCGACGGTGCAATCGCGGGGTTCGGTCACCTCCACTGCGAGCGCGCGCACCCGCACCTCCCCTTCCCCGGTCACCGCCTGCAGCGCGTTGGTGACGAGGTTCGCCAGCATCTGGTGCAGCTGTGAGGCGTCGCCGGCGACCACCAGCGGGGCCTGCGCGAGGTCCATGGCAACCGACACACGCGGCGGCAGCGCCGCGCAGGTGAGGCTGTGCACTTCGTTGAGGATCCTCTGCAGCGACACCGGCCGTGCGCTGCCCACACCGGGGCGGCTGAAGGCGAGGATGCGCGCCACCAGGTCACGGGCGCGATTTGCCGCCACGACGATGTTGTCGATGTAGCGCCGTTGCAGGCTGCCCGGGCCGCTCTGCTGACCCGCGAGCTCCGCGTAGCCGAGCACCGCTCCCAGAACATTATTGAAGTCGTGGGCGATCCCGCCGGCGAGCGTGCCGAGCGCCTCGAGTTTCTGCGATTGATAGAGTCGTGCGGTGAGCCGTTCGTGCCGCTCGAGCTGCCGCAGGAAGGCGATCAGGAGTACCGCCGCCAGCGCGCTGATGATGAGCGTGCGCCCGAGGTTCTTCCAGGCCTTGCTGCGCCAGGCTCCGAGAATGTCCCGCTCGCTGCGGCCGACCAACACTACCGCGGGATACCCCGGTACCCGCCGCAGGCTGAGCTGCATGCCGCCAACGCCCGGGTCTTCGACCCTGGTATGCAGTGCATCGGCGCTGCCGAGCGCCCGCAGCACATTGAGCCAGGGCGATGGCTGCGTACTCACCTCGGAGTGCTCGCGGTTGACGAGCGTCATGCCATCGGTGCGCAGCAGCTCGACGGTGCTGCCCGGGCCGAGGTCGAGGGCCTGGTAGAAACGGCGGATATAGCCGACGTCGACCGCAGCGCCTGCGATCCCGCGAAAACCCGTGCCGGGAAGGCGACGGCTGAGCACGAAGGTCGGCTCCCCGTTCGCACGGCTGATGAAGGGCTCGCTGACGAACAGCCCGAGGTCGGGCTGCGCGAGCTGTGCCTGATAATACGAGCGATCGCGCAGATCATTCTTCGGGCCGCTCGGCGCCGTGCTCAGGTGCAGTTGCCGCGCAGGATCGTACAGGAACAGATTGCGCACCTGCGGCACACCGCTCATATGCCGTCGCAGCAGATCGGTAATGCTCTCGCGATCGGACGATGACCCGATCGTGTCCGGATCGAGCAGCATGGCCTGCCGCAGGATCAGGTCGGTCGCCTGCAGAGCCCGTGCAGCCTGCTCGGCCAGAGCCCCGGCGACGTTGTCGTGCTGACGCTCGGCGAGCGCAAGAGTCTCCTCGCGATCGTGCAGCGTATCGAAGAAACTCGACAGCGAAACGGCGGCGCACACGGCAACCACGATGAGCACCAGGCGCAGCCGCAATGCGCGGCGCCGGGCACCTTCACGGCGTGCGGCATCCGCCGTGGCACCGAGTGCAGGTGTCAGTGGGCCGGGCTCAGGCCGAGAGCTGCCCATAGATCGGTGCGCGTGAAGGGCTTCGCCAGGATGCGCGTCGCCCCGAGACGCAGCGCCATGGCATCATTTGCCATGTCTCCCGGGGAGAAGCGGCCGGAGGCCAGCACGATCGCCGCCTGCGGATAGGCGCGCCGCCAGGGCAAGAGGACCTCATGAGCCTGCTGTTGACACGCCACGTCGACCAGTATCGCATCGATGTCCGCCACAGATTGCTGTGGTGCTTCGGGCCAGATCGCGAGCGCGCCGCCGGCCGCCAGCCACTCACCGATCAGCTCACGGTGAAGCCTATCATGCTCCACGACCAGCACGTGCTTCATGGGCGGCTCCGGCAGTGAGCAGCGTGCCGCGACCGCACGTGCTGCTCGTCGACGACGACGAATCGGTACGGCGTCTGGTCGATGACTACCTGGTGCAAAACGATTTCCGCGTGTCCGCAGCGGTAACCGGCGGTGAGCTGATGAGCGCATTCGCCCGGGAGGTGATCGACCTGGTGCTGCTCGACCTGCGGCTGCCGGGTGAAGATGGGATGCAGCTGCTGCGCCAACTGCGCGCGCAGTCGCAGATTCCGGTGATCATTCTCACCGGGCGCAGCGAGGAAGCCGACCGGGTCATGGGACTGGAGCTCGGTGCGGATGACTACCTCACCAAGCCCTTCAGTCCGCGCGAGTTGCTGGCCCGCATCCGCACCGTCCTGCGGCGTGCCCATGCGGGACAGGAGGTGCACGGAGCACCCGTTTGCCGTGCCTACCGCATCCCCGGCTGGGAGCTCAACCTGCGCACCCGCCGGCTGACTGGAGACGACGGCGCCCAGGTCGCACTCAGCAACGGGGAGTTCAACCTGCTGGCCGCGCTCCTCTCCACCGCCAACCGCGTGGTGACCCGCGATCAGCTCATCGAAATGAGTCGCCGCTACGACAACGAGGTCTATGACCGCGCGGTCGACGTGCAGATTCTGCGCCTGCGTCGCAAGCTCGAACGCAATCCCGCCGAGCCGCAGATCATCATTACCGAGCGTGGCGCCGGCTATCGCATCGCGGTTCCCGTGGAAGCGGTGTACTGAGGGGCGTTCCATCATCCTGAGCCTGCGGGGCTGGTAGTGCATGCGGCGTGGCCTCTGGCCGCGCTGCCACCGGCAGTCTCGGCGCTTCCTGTCGCGCCGCTCTTGCAGCGCATATTTCACCTGTAACACGCGTGGGTCGCAGCGTAACCGGTCGCGAACGAGCCTCCGGTATCGTAGGGCGCGCCATGTGGATCGTCCGACTGGCGCTGCGGCGTCCTTACACCTTCCTGGTGCTCGCCATCGTGATCACGCTGCTCGGCGTGTTCTCGATCCTGCGCACGCCGACGGACATTTTTCCCAACATCAAGATCCCGGTGGTGGCCACCATCTGGCGTTACACCGGCCTTTCGCCCGAGGAGATGGCGACCCGCATCGTGCTCGGCACCGAGCGCAATGCACAGACCACCGTGAACGACGTCGAGCACACCGAGTCGCAGAACGTGACCGGTACCTCGGTGGTGAAGTACTTCTTCCAGCCGAACGTCAACGAGGAGCTGGCGTACGCGCAAATCACCGGCGTATCACAGACCTTGCTGCGCTCGGCACCCCCGGGCACCACGCCGCCATTCATTCTCGCCTACAACGCCTCCTCGGTGCCGATCCTGCAGCTCGCGCTCTCGAGCGAAAAGCTCTCGGAAGCGCAGCTCTTCGACCTCGGCAACAACGTCATCCGGGTTGGCCTCGGCACCGTCCAGGGCGCTTCCATGCCTTACCCGTACGGCGGCCTGCAGCGCCAGGTGCAGGCGGATCTCGATCCGGACGCCCTGCGCGCCACCGGCCTGTCCGGCAACGATGTCACCGCAGCCATCGCCGCCCAGAACTCGATTCTCCCGGCCGGCACCCAGAAGATTGGTGACCGCGAGTACTTCATCACCGTCAACGCCAACCCGCGCAGCGTGGCCGAGCTCAACGATCTGCCGGTCACCACGCGCAACGGCAGCGTCATCTATGTGCGCGATGTGGCGCATGTGCGCGACGGTTATCCGCCGCAGACCAACATCGTGCGCCGCGACGGGCACCGCGGCGTGCTCATGAGTGTGCTCAAAACCGGCGGCGCCTCGACACTCGACATCATCAGGAACATCAAGGAGCGGCTGCCGGGAATCAGCGACCAATCGCTGTTCGTACGCGCAGCCATCGCCGGGGTGGTGCGTGAGGCGGTAATCGCCGCGGCGCTCACCGCGCTCATGATCCTGCTGTTCCTCGGCAGCTGGAAGAGCACGCTGATCATCGCGGTGTCGATTCCGCTGTCGATCCTCACCTCGATCATCTGCCTGTCTGCGCTCGGCGAGACCATCAACATCATGACCCTCGGCGGCCTGGCGCTCGCGGTCGGTATCCTGGTGGATGACGCGACGGTGACCATCGAGAACATCAACATGCATCTCGAGCAGGGTCAGCAGGTCGAGGAGGCAATCCTCAACGGCGCCCACGAGATTGCGCTGCCGGCGCTGGTGTCGACGCTCGCGATCTGCATCGTGTTCGTGCCCATGTTCATGCTGGCGGGAATCGCCCGTTACCTGTTCGTGCCGCTCGCCGAAGCGGTGGTGTTCGCCATGCTCGCCTCCTATGTGCTGTCGCGAACGCTGGTGCCGACGCTCGCCAAGTACTGGTTGCAGCTTCACGAGGGGCATACGAGCCCGCCCCGCCATGCGGCGCAACGCCTGCAGCGACGCTTCGAGGAGTGGTTCGTGCGGACACGCGAGCGCTACCACGCACTGCTCGAGCGTGCACTCGCCGCCGGCCCCCGCTTCGCGTGGCCGTTCCTCGGCGCCATGGCGGCAACCGCACTGCTCGCCTTCCCGCTCGGGCCCTTCCTGCCCGGGCTCGGACAGGATTTCTTCCCGAGCGTCGATGCCGGCCAGATCAAGCTGCACCTGCGCGCGCCGACCGGCTGGCGCATCGAGAAGACCGCGGCGCTCTGCGACAACATCGAGGCGACCATCCGCAGCGTGATTCCAGCGCGTGAGATCACCACCGTCGTCGATAACATCGGCTTACCCTACAGCGGCATCAACCTGTCCTATTCCACTTCGGCGCCCGTGGGCCCGAGCGATGCCGACATCCTGATCAGCCTCACCTCCGACCATCACCCGACCGAGCACTACGTGCACGCACTGCGCGAGAAGCTCACCGCGCTCTACCCCGAAACCATCTTCGCGTTCCAGCCCGCGGATATCGTCAGCCAGATCCTGAATTTCGGCCTGCCTGCGCCGGTCGACGTGCAGGTGTCAGGCTTCGACACGAGCGCGACGCGCAAGTACGCGAACGAGGTTCTCACGCGCATACGCACGATCCCCGGGCTGGTGGACGCACGCATTCAACAGCAGTACGACTACCCGACCCTCAACGTGAGTGTCGACCGCACCAGGGCGGCGCTCCTCGGGCTGACCGAGACCGACGTTGCCTCCGACCTGCTGGTATCGCTCTCGGGCAGCTCGCAGACCACCCTCTCCTTCTGGATCGACCCGAAGACCGGCACGCAATACCCGGTAGTCGCGCAGACTCCGCAATACCGGCTGACATCGCTCACCGATCTCGCCACCACTCCAGTCACCTCTGGTGGCACGGCGGAAGCCAATGGCTCCGGCAGAGCGAGTGGTGCCAACAGCGCTCCACCCAGCAGCGCTGCCGGGGGTGGCGTCCAGCTGCTCGCCAACCTCGCCAGATTCGGCCGCAGCGAGTCACCGGCGGTGGTCAGTCACTATGACGCCCGGCCCGTCATCGACGTCTATGCCGGCATCGAGCGCACCGATCTCGGCTTCGTCGCGGCGCAGATCGAACGGGTCATCCACGACACGCACTCCCTGCTACCGCGCGGCGCGCAGGTCACGGTACGCGGCCAGGTGACCACCATGACGCAGTCCTTCAGGGGGCTGCTCATCGGACTCGCGGGCGCGGTGGTGCTCGTCTACCTGCTGATCGTCGTCAACTTTCAGTCCTGGCGCGATCCATTCATCATCATCACCGCACTGCCGGCGGCGTTGGCCGGCATCGTGTGGATGCTGTTCCTCACCCACACGCCGGTGAGCGTACCGGCCCTCACCGGTGCCATCATGTGCATGGGCGTGGCCACCGCCAACAGCGTGCTGGTCATAAGCTTTGCGCGCGAGCGCATGAACGCCGGCGATGATGCTGCGCATGCCGCGCTGCAGGCCGGCACCACCCGTTTCCGCCCTGTGCTGATGACGGCGCTCGCCATGATTATCGGCATGCTGCCGATGGCGCTCGGCCTCGGCGAGGGCGGCGAGCAGAATGCCCCGTTGGGCCGGGCGGTGATCGGCGGCCTGGTGTTCGCGACCATCGCTACGCTGCTCTTCGTCCCGACGGTCTTCAGCATCATCCATGGACGTCGGAGCGCCTGATGTCTGAGGTTTCGCAAACTCCACGCGCGCCGGTGCCGGCTTCGCCCTACCGCCGCTATCTGTGGGCGGCGATCGCGCTCGTGCTGCTGCTCGCGGTTTGGGGAATTCTCAGCCGGCTGCTTGCCCGTAACGCCCTGGCACACGAAGCCCGCGAGGCCGCGATCCCCACAGTGATCACCACCAGGCCCCACCAAGGCCCTGCCGCCGACACCCTGCTGCTGCCCGGGAGCGTACAGGCGTACTACGAGGCGCCGATCTATGCACGCACCAGCGGCTACCTGAAAGCGTGGTACACCGACATCGGTGCTCCGGTAAAGAAGGGCGAGCTGCTCGCGGAGATCGAGGCGCCGGAGGTCGACCAGCAGCTGCGGCAGGCGGAAGCGGATCTCGGCACCGCACGCGCCAACTCTGAGCTGGCGCGCAGCACGAACGAGCGCTGGCAGGGCCTGCTCGCGACCGAATCGGTCTCGCAGCAGGACGCCGATCAGCGTGCCGGTGATGCCGCAGCCAAGGCCGCCGCGCAGGCGTCTGCCGCCGCCAACGTCGCCAGGCTGCGCGAGCTCGAGGGGTTCAAGCGCGTCGTGGCACCCTTCGACGGCATCGTGACTCAACGCAACACCGACGTCGGCGCCCTGATCAATGCCGGGGAGACTCCCGGCAGCGCCCTGTTCCGCGTTGCCGACACGCATCGGCTGCGTATCTACGTTCAGGTGCCCCAGGTCTACGCCGCGCAGGTCCGTACCGGCATGAGCACATCGCTCGAGTTCACCGATCATCCCGGGCAGCACTTCGCGGCGAATGTCGCTTCGACCGCTCACGCCCTCGATGCCGTGTCACGCACGTTGCAGGTTGAGCTGCAGATCGATAACTCAGGCGGAGAGCTGCTACCGGGCTCGTATGTGCAGGTGACCTTCGCGCTGGCACCGAGCGGCGGAGCGCTGCGCGTGCCGGTGAACACGGTGATCTTTCGCGGCCACGCGCCGCAGGTGGCCACCATCGATGAAGCCCATCGGGTCCACCTGCAGGAAATAAGCGAGGGCCGCGATTTCGGTACCGAGATCGAAGTGCTCGCGGGGGTGAGCGCCAACGACACGCTGATAGTCAATCCGTGGGATTCCATTGCGGATGGGCAGCAGGTGCGTATCCAGCCGCCCCAGCCGCAACAGACCTCCGGTGCGCCTCCGGCGGAGCATTCGTGAACGCCCGTGGGCTGGTCGGTGCGCTCCTCGCCGCCGCCCTCGCTGGCTGCTCGCTCAGTCCCCACTACGAGCGACCCTCGACGCCGCAACCGCCACAGACCTACAAGGAAACCGGCGACTGGAAAGTCGCCTCGCCCGCCGATACCAGCGCGCGGGGACGCTGGTGGAGCATGTTCGGGGACTCCGATCTCGATGCACTCGAAGCGCAGGTCACCAGCGCCAATCAGACGCTGAAGGCGGGGCTCGCCAGCCTCGAGCAGGCGCGCGCTCAGACCCGTATCGCGCGCTCGGAGTGGTTCCCGACCCTCACCGCTCAGGCCAACGCCACTCGTGGTGAGATCTCGGTCTACTCCTCCGGCTACGTACCGGGCAGGACGCGCACCGGCAATGCCTTTGTCGTGAGCGGTGATCTCTCATACGAGATCGACGTCTTCGGCCGCGTGCGCAACACCGTCGCCAATGCGCGCGCCAACGAGCAGGCCACTGCCGGCGATGTGGCCGCACTCGACCTGTCGCTGCACGCCGAGCTCGCCACCGACTATTTCACCCTGCGTGGCCTGGACCTCGAGCAGCGTTTTCTCGATCAGACCGTCGCGGACTTCTCCCGGGCGCTGCAACTTACCCAGAACCTCTACAAAGGCGGCGCAGCGGCCATTGCCGATGTGCAGCAGGCACAGGCGCAGCTCGAATCCGCGCGTACTCAGGCGGAGGACACCCGGCTGCGCCGGGCACTCACCGAACATGCGATCGCCGTGCTGGTCGGACAGGAGCCCTCGGCTTTTTCGCTCACTGCATGTTCCGATGACAGCTTTCCGACATTGCCGGTGATCGACGCAGGCCTCCCCTCCCAGTTGCTCGAGCGGCGACCGGATGTCGCGGCCGCCGAGCGGCGCGTCGCCGCTGCCAACGCCAACATCGGCGTGGCGCGCGCCGCCTACTTCCCGGTGTTCGATCTGGTGGCCATCGCGGGCTCGCAGGCCGCTACCACTCCCAACTGGCTGACCGCGCCGAGCCAATTCTGGTCGATCGGGCCGCAGGCGCTCTTCACCATCTTCAACGGCGGGCTGCACGCGGCGCAGTCTGCGGCGGCACACGCGAGCTACGATCAGCAGGTCGCCAACTACCGCAACACCGTGCTCACCGCCTACCAGGACGTCGAAGACAATCTGGCGGCGCTGCGCCAGTTACAGCGCGAAGGGGTCAGCGAGGCGGCGGCCGTGAAGGCGACACAGGGGGCGGCCGATCAGGCCAACCTGCGCTACAAGGGCGGGATCGTCACCTACCTGGAAGTAGTGGCGACGCAGAGCGCGGCGCTGTCGGCACGGCTCACCGCAGCCGATATCGACATCCGCCGGGCGAGCGCGACGGTGCAGCTGGTGAAGGCACTGGGCGGGGACTGGAACCCGGCCGCGCCACCGAGCGCGGCTTACCTCAAGTAGGCGTGTACGATGTCGATGAGGTGCTTGGCGCCACGGGCTCGCCCACGATCGCGGTCCCGCGCCGGGTCCGAGACGTGCATGCGGATGTGATCCTCGAGCAATTTAGCCATCAGGCTGTTGGCGGCACCGCGTGCTGATACCGTAAGCTGCATCACCCGGGCGCAGTCGGCATCCCGCTCAAGGGCACGCTCGATGGCGTCCACTTGCCCGCGCAGCCGCCGTACGCGCTGCAGCAGGCGGGTCTTGTCCTCGATGGTGTGTGCCACGATGTCCTCGGGAGCTCTATAGGGTGGGGGGTATAGTATAGAGGTGCCGGGCACAAATACACCCTCGCCCGCCTGGGTGACCCGGATCGCCGCCGCCGGTGCTCCCCGGTACGCCCTGTTGCCCGGCTGCCTGCTGGGAAGTACCCCGGGGTGGGGAGCGCCACCGGTGCGCTTTTACGCCGTACGGCTGCATCTGGAGTACTAGCGCCGCAGCGTCAATGGGTGCGCGCGAAGTCGATGAACCCCCGCTGTACGTCGGTGTGTGTCAGCTGGACCCGCACGGTATCGCCCACGTCCAGCCCGGCGAAGCCCTGCACCAGGCGTCCTTCGGCCAGGGGCTTCGAAATTCGCACCCAGGTTCCCTTGTCGGAGACGCCGGTCACCAGCGCGTCGAACTGCTCGCCAACGTGCGCCTGCAGCAGCAACGCGGCGGCGGATTTGCGTACCTGTCGCTCCACTTTGGCGGCGTTGCGTTCCTGCAGCGTGCAATGCTCACCGAGCGCCGACAACTGTTCATCGCCGTAAGGCGCCGCCGCACCTGCGAGCGCCGCCTTGAGCAGCCGTTGTGTGATCACATCCGGGAAGCGGCGGTTGGGAGCGGTCGCGTGGGCGTAATCGTTCAGCGCGAGCCCGAAATGTCCCGCGCACGGCTGCCCGGGACGCTTGAGCACGTATTCACCGGCACCGAGCAGCTTGACGACGGCGAGTGACAGATCGGGGAACTGCGCGGGCGCGGCCTGCTGGCGTTTGAGCAGGAAAGCGCTCAAGGCACGCGCGGCGGGCGCGGCGGGCAGGCTCTCGCCGCAGTCACGTGCGAGCGCCACGATCCGGTCCCAGCGCTCGGGCGCCGGCAGCGCACGGCGCAGCGATGAGCGCCCGTGGCTCTCCAGAAAGCGCGCCACGACGCCATTCGCCGCGATCATGAAGAACTCGATGAGCTCCTTGGCGCGATTGTTTTCATCGGGCTTCAGATCGATGAGTGTCGCGCCCGCGTACACCGCCTGTGCCTCGAGCGTCGAGAGCGTGAGCGAGCCCTGTGCGCGGCGCACGCCCTTGAGCAGTTGCGCGACGCCATCCTGGATACGCAGCTGCCGATCCATACCCGCCACGGTGGCAACTCGCGCCGGGGGCGGTGCGCGGCCATCGAGCCACGCCGCTACGCCGTCGTAGGCGAGCTTGGCGCGATTGACCACCACGGCGCGGTAGATATCCGCGGCTGTGACGCTGCCATCGGGT
>Ga0306921_10009196_pt1 | contig 10475 bp, 9 predicted proteins | sample sta12Cox44000080_FD_203760 | JGI IMG/M metagenome (GOLD analysis project Ga0306921, IMG submission 203760) | Lab enrichment of tropical soil microbial communities from Luquillo Experimental Forest, Puerto Rico - statoxic.12C.oxic.44.000.080 (v2)... | ecosystem: Environmental > Terrestrial > Soil...
GCTGAACATCGCCCATGACAGCAATCACAACGCCATCTCGTCCCGGCCGCGCGTCAACAAAACCCTGAACTATGTCTTCGATTTGTGCGGAATCAGCTCGTACATGTGGCGTATCCTCCATCATCGCGGCCATCACTCCTGCATCAATCTCCACGGAGAAGATGATGCGCTTTCGGGACGCGGCCTCTTTCGCTTCACACCCTATGAATCCCGCGCGCCATGGCACCGTTTCCAACACATCTATGCTCTAATCTTTTATGCGATGTTCTCTCTCGATTATGTGTTCTTCAGGGATTTCAAAAGCTTTTTCTTCCCGTCCCACGATTATCTGAAACGCACCAGTCATTCTCTGCGCGAATATGCCATTCTCATTGTCGGCAAGGCCTTCTACCTCACTTACATGCTTGTCTTGCCGGTGATAGTGCTGGGAAAATCTCCTCTGCTCGTCGCCGGGGCGTTCGTCTTGGTCCATTTGTTTGTCGGTTTAGCCGTAACGCTTGTGTTTCAGACGACGCACACAATCGACAGCACCTACTTTCCCACGGACCGCGGTGAGTTTGACAATGGCGTGTATCACATCTTCGCGACAACGGCCGATTATGCGACGGAAAACGGGCTCGTCAGTTGGCTCGCGGGCGGGCTGAACCATCACATCGTCCACCATCTGTGCCCTTTCGTGTGCCACACCCACTATGCGCCGCTGACCCGGATCGTGAAGCAGACCGCCGAAGAGTTTGGGGTCCCCTATCGGCAGCACCCCACTATGACTCAGGCAATCCGGCATCATCTGATCCTCTTGAAGCAACTAGGGAACGGAAACTGATTCCGAGCATGTTATCTTTACCTGTGGTCCGGCTACCACTTCCTAGAAATAACCTGAAATCACCTGCGGTTCTAGTCGAGTATCAGGATGGCTGGGTATGACCCGATCCGTTTCTATCCCCGTGGTTTCCCGATTTCGCTGCTTTGCGGATTCTCGCGCGATGTTCCGCAATCCTGTGCAGGTTTTGTCCGGCTACACCAAAAACTTCGGCGACACATTTCGGATCTATTTGGGTGGTCTCAAAGAAGCGATCGTAACGATCGATCCCGCTGTCATTCAGCACGTATTAAAAACCAATTCGGAGAACTACCAAAAATCCGAAATTCAAGTAAAGCGCATGGGTCACTTCTTGGGGAAAGGTCTTCTCACGACGCACGGAGAAGCTTGGCGCACACAGCGGCGTCTCATCCAGAAAGGCTTTGATAGAACGCAACTCGATGCGCTGTCCTCAATCATGCAGGACTCGCTTGCCGAGTCGCTGCGGGATTTCGACAGACAGGCCCGTCGCGGCCCCCTCGATATTTACCCCCAGCTGATGAAAATTACTTTTGCGATGGTCGCACGATCGCTATTTGGCGCACGGCTGAAGGATGAAGACATCGATCTTGTCAGCCGTACCATATGCACCGTCCAGGAATTCATTGTTCGGCAAACCCTTCAGCCCTATCTGAATCCCTGGTTCGCCGTGTCGGGGGAAATGAGGGAACACGAAGACATGCGAACCCGCGCGGACGCCATTCTGCTCGAATACATCAGAAAGCGCCGCAATGAACCGCCCGGAAACGATCTACTGCAAACGTTGATGGATGCGCGTTACAGCGATGGCAAAGGCATGAGCGATGAGCTCATCCTTAGCGAGAGCATGCAACTTCTGGTCGCCGGCCATGAAACATCGTCGAATGCGCTATCGTGGCTTTTTTATCTTTTGAGCTCGCGTCCGGACTGTCTCGAAAGGGTAAGGCAGGAATTTGATTGTTTGCTCGGCGAAGCGCCTCTGAGCCACACCGACGTTCCCAAACTCGAATTTGTGACTCAGGTGATTCAGGAAGGGCTCCGCCTCTACCCGCCGTTTTGGATGATTGATCGCATGGCTGTCGCGGACGATCACGTAGGAGACCTTGATATACCCCGTGGTTCGACGGTAATTGTGTACGTGTACGGTGCGCACCATGCTCCGCGCTATTGGCAGAATCCGGAGAATTTCGATACGGAGCGTTTCACCAAAGCGAACGAGAAGCTGCGCAGGCCCTTCACCTTCCTTCCCTTCGGGGCCGGACCGCGAGGCTGTATCGGTGGAAATTACGCGATGCTGCAGATACTCATGATTTTGAGCGATCTGCTCAGAAGATACGATTTTCAACTGGCTCCGGGCCAAATAGTCGAGGCTCGTCCGATGGTCATTCTGCGGCCGAAACATGGAATCCGCATGACGTTCACTAGTACCATCGCGCCGGCGTCGTGCATCGCTTAAGACGCGTGTTTGCGGACTATATCGTTACAAGCCTCAGAACGTAACCCAGACTTCCTAATTTACGGCGTCATTTCCTATTCTGTGAGCCAGCGTGCCCACGAAATCGGCGTGCGTATGGCGATGGGGGCACAGCGTACGTTTGATTTGATTTCGGAACGGCCAACTGAAGCTCTCGGGCAGACGTAGAATCAGCGGTACTTGTTGCTGTAGAACATGACTCGTACTCCGACCCAACTGTAGGAGGGATGGCGTTCTCTCCATGCACGTTCTCCCTGGAGTTCATGAGGAATGAAACCTCGCGAGCGCCTGAAGAAGCTTCATCACGTCACTGGCATCGTTGTAAGGAGCGAGGGAGACTCGGATTCGGTCGCCCCGCACCGAACAAATAATCCTCTGCTCGCGGAGTTTCTCCACGCTTTCCCACGCACGTATCCGTTTGTGTCCAAGCGAAATGATGTGAGGACATGCGGTCACACGATGAACATCATTAAACGGCTCCCAGCCATATTCGCGTGCGCCATCAATCAGCATCGCGGCCAAATCACGTGCATGCATTTCAATTCGGTTCTCTCCCAGGGACAACAGCTGTTCGATAGAAACAGTAAGGCCCGCAATCGAGACATAGGACATGGTGGATTGCGTGAACCGCCGAGCATCGGACGCAAAGCAAACTGATTTAGTGTCGAAGTCAAAAGGATCTGGTGCACCCATCCAGCCTGGCAGAATCGGCAGCTGTTTCAGTAAGAATTCAGACACGACGGCCAAAGCAATGCCCCCGTGTCCGCCCAACCACTTGTAACCGCTGGTCACTACTGCATCAGCTTCGAGTGCCGAGGTATCCACCCGCATCGCACCGGCCGCTTGGGTCGCATCGACGATCAGGAATGCTCCCACCTTCTGGGCAATTCTCGCCAGGCTACGAACGTCAACGAGGGTGCCGGTCGCGTACTGGACGTTGCTAACAGCTATAACACCAGTGGTTTCGTCTGTGGCGTTAATGATTGCTTCTGTCAGATTAGTACCAGGAAGGTCATCGACAAAACGAACACAAATTTTTTCAAAATAGGACTGGCGAACCCATGGGCGAGTTATCGCGGGAAAGTCGGAGGAAACCGCAAGAACAGTGGCGTTGGGTTTGAGATGAAGCAGTAAAGGAAATTGTCCCAGGAGTTCGCTTGCACTCGCAACAATGGCGATGCGCGATGGGTTGTTATGAAGCAATTTGCCGGCAACTTCCCTAAGGGCATGCAAGTAGTTGATCTCATCACTGTCCGACATATAGAGATTGCCATGCCTCGCCACATTCTCAAGGAAGGTGTGCATCGTTGCGACCGCAGGCTGCCCAATCAATCCCAACGATGCTTGATTCAGATACACACTGTCGCGGAGACATGGATACTGAGACCGATCAGATAGAGATGAAGTCATTTGACGTTCACCAAGCCTTTCAGGCCTCGATAACTCGCGCCCATGAATTATCCTACGGCGCAGGCCGCTCACCTCGCTTTGTCACTTGCGAATCTCGAAATGACCGTCGTTTTGGTGGAAAGAGGTGAGATTTCCTCGTGTACCCGATTAGCTCAAAACAATCGGAGATCGGGGTTTAAAAGTCAGACTCGGATACTTGCTGACCCGGCTGACTAATAACGACCGAAGCGATGTCCCGCGTCCCAGACCTGAAGTGCTTCACCTCGTGTCATTTGGAAACCAAAGGGTCGTGATCCGGCGCGGCGGGCGATGCGGGTCGATCCCATGGTCGCGTTGCGATACGAATAGTTCTGAACACGACGCAAGGGTCGCAGTTTGTGACCGCACAGAAATTGGACGCGGCCGCGTCTCCGTCAACGTGGAGCTATATACATCATGATGATCTGCCATGGGTCTGGCTATAACCCGCCCCGGCAGCGATCACCTACCGGTCAGGCGGGGAATGTGGGACCGGTTGCAGGCGGTGCAGTTCGATTTGTAGGATGAGGGATTTTACGTCGTCCACTGAAATTCTGCCTTCGAACTCGGCCAAGCAGTTGGCAGCACCGCAGGCGGCGGCAAATCTGAGGGCTTTCTCCCCAGCGAATCCTTCCAGCAAAGCAACGGCAAAACCGGCGAGCGTGGCATCGCCGCAACCAACTGAGGATACTGGATTCAATCGAGGAGGCCGGGCGTTCCATGCCGGACCGTCCTCCGACTCGAGCCACACCAGGCCCTTGGCCCCCAATGTGACTGCTGCGCTTCTGGCGCCGAGCCGAATGAGTTCGTGCGCGGCGGCGAGCGCTTCTTCCGCATCGCTGATGGGCCGCCCAAGTAGAGCTTCCGCTTCTTTGCGATTGGGTTTAGCGAAATCCGGCTTGGCTTCGAGTCCGGCCCGCAAGGCATCGCCGCTCGTGTCGAGAAAGACTTTCGAGCCAGCGGCGTGCGCGGCATCTATAAGCGATGCATAAAAATCCGTCGGAACATCCGGTGGCAAGCTACCGGAAATGACGAGAAGCCCACCCTTCAACCGGTCACGGAGTCCCTCGGCGCACAAATACAACATCTCGGCCCGCCTGGCAGAGCCCGGATCTTCTCCCGGTTCGAGCACCTCCGTAATTCTTCCCGAGTCCTCAATGAGTTCAAGATTCACCCGCGTGGACCTCTCGGAGCGAATCGGCAACACCTCGATCGCGAGTTTTTGCAATCCCGCGGCAACTTCTTCGCCAATCGCACCACCCAGGAAACCCATCCATATCGGGTGCGCACCCAAGGCGGATGCAGCCATGGCCACGTGAGCCGCTTTTCCTCCCGGCAAAACCTCGGAGCTTTGCGCGCGAACCACCTCGCCGGCAAGGAAAGAGTTGACGCGAAGGCGACGGTCGAGCGCGGGATTGGCGCTGAGGCAGACGATCGTCGGGAGCGTCATAAGGGCTTGTTCCGTTGGTATATTTGTGTCAAGCTATCACAGTTCGGAGAAAATAATAACTAAAAGAAACGAATCGAAACTATTGCTTTGGGTGAGGTTCGCATGCTGAGCGAAGAGCGACGGCGAAAAATCTTGGACCTTGTCCAACGCGACGGCCGCGTGGTCGTCACGGATCTGGCCCGGCGCTTTTCTACGTCATTGATTACCATCCGCAAGGATTTGGAACATCTCCACCAGCAGGGCCGTATCGAGCGCGCTCACGGGGGAGCGCTTCCTCTCGATGCGGCCGCCCTGCGCGATCCGTCGCTGCATGAAAAAGAGCGGATGCATCGGAAGGAAAAACTCCGAGTCGCCGCTGCCGCGGCCCAGCTGGTACAGCCCGGCCACGTTATTATCCTCGATTCGGGCACGACCAGCACGGCGGTGGCCCGAGCGACGAAGCATATCCCGAATCTTACCGTCATCACGAACGCGGTGAATATAGCTGCTGAACTTGCCGGCACCGACGTGGAAGTGATCCTGACCGGCGGTGTTCTACGAAAGAATTCATTCTCGCTGGTGGGCCCGCTGGCGGAGGATTCTTTGCGCCACATTACTGCCGATCTTCTTTTTCTGGCGGTCGATGGATTCGATATCGCTTATGGTCTTACGACGCCCAATCTGCTGGAAGCGCGGGTGAACCGCGTGATGATGGAAAGTGCAAAGGCAACCGTGGTGGTGTGCGATGCGAGCAAATTCGGGCGGCGCAGCCTCTCGTTGATTGCTCCTACGTCGGCCGTGCAACAGACGATTACTGACAACAAGATTTCCTCCAGGCATCTGCGCGGTCTTCGCGAGGCCGGTGTCAAAGTCATCGTCGTTTGACAGGAAGGCGGGAGATTGCTTGGCCGATTCGAATCCAAAAAGCGGCACTCAGACGATCACTGAAATTCTTTCCGAGCCGCGCACGTGGACGGAATGCCTGGCCCGACTGACAGAAACTGGACAGTTGCGCGCTCTCAGCAAGGATCTGCCGAAGAAAGCGGAGTGGGTTTTTGTAGGATGTGGCTCGAGTTTCTATCTTGCTCAGATTGCCGCGGCGACTTGGTCCATTTTGACGGGTGGTCTCGCTCGTGCGGTTCCAGCATCTGAAATTCTGCTTTTCCCGAGTCTCTTGCCGGAAGCCTGCCAGCCGGTGCTCATTTCGCGATCAGGTCAGACATCCGAGGTTGTCGACGTGGCGCGATATTGCGAGCAGGAATTAAAGATTCGCACGCTCGCGGTGACGTGCGGGACGGGCACGCCGCTGGAAACGAGTTCCTCCCATGTGATTCATCTTCCGATGGCGGACGACAAGAGCACTGTGATGACGCGATCCTTCACTTCGATGCTGCTTGCCTTGCAAGCGCTTGCGGCGGAACGTGCCGGCCGGCAGGACTTCCTTGCTGCTCTGTGGAAGCTTCCCGTGCAGATGGAGCCACAGATGAAGGATGTGGAGTGTACCCTCCGATCACTGGTAAGCGCACGCGGGTATGTGGACTTCGTCTTTCTCGGGCAGGGGCCATTTTTTGGGGTTGCTCAGGAGGCCATGCTCAAAGTGACAGAGATGTCGTGCTCGTATGCACAGGCCTTTCACACGCTGGAGTTCCGGCACGGGCCGAAAGCGATCGTGAGCGAAGAGACTCTGGTTACGTTTTTCCTAAGCGAGGGCGGTTTCGATGCGGAGATAGCGGTCCTCGAAGAAATAAAAGGATTGGGCGCAGCAACGCTGGTCATCACCAATGCCGCAAACGGCATTGTTCGGAGGTCCGCGGATTTCTTGATTGAACTCTCGCTCGAAGCTCCGGAGGCGGCGCGCCCGGCGGCCACTGTAATCGCCGGCCAATTGCTGGGCTTCCACACGGCACTCCGAAAGGGCTTCGATCCCGATCAACCGCGGCACCTGACTCGCGTGGTGATGCTCGATGGCAAGAGTTGACAGGAGTCCGAATCGTGCCGGCACCTGATGTCTGCGTGGTTGGAGAAATTAATCCCGATTTGATTCTCTACGGGTTACCCAAGGTACTCAAACCTGAGCAGGAAATTTTGATCGATGGATTCCGGCTAACCTTGGGCAGCTCCTCGGCGATTTTCGCTAACAATCTTTCCGTGCTTGGCACCCGTGTGGGCATAGTTTCCAAAATTGGCGGCGATCCGCTCGGGCAAATGGCGATGGATTGGCTTGCTGTCAGCGGTGTTGATGTCGCTCGGGTGTCGAAGGCAAAGAAAACGACGACAGGCTTGAGCGTAATTCTTGCGCATCCCGGCGAGCGCTTCATTTTGACGTATCCGGGCACGATGTTTGAGTTGGACTATGCGGACCTCGATCTGGACTACATTTTTGCCTCGCGACATTTGCACGTTTCGTCTTTTTTTCTGCACCGCGCCTTGCGGCCGAAGATGGCGGAGCTGTTTCGCGAGGGGAAGTCCAAAGGACTCACGACTTCGCTCGACACCAATGACGATCCGGAAAATCAGTGGTGCCAGGATTTGCTCGACGTACTGCGCTCCGTGGACATTTTATTTCCCAACGAAAGGGAAGTTAAAGAGATCGCGCGCACCGATGATCTATCAACCGCCATTGAAAAGGTTGCACAGATATGTCCGATGGTGGTGGTGAAGCTTGGGCCGAAGGGCGCCCTCATGCGCGAAGGGAACAAAGAATGGCGAGCCCCGGGGATGCAAGTAAATTCGATTGACCCAGTGGGCGCGGGTGACAGCTTTGACGCAGGTTTTATCCATCGCTTTTTGCAAGGAGGCACGCGGGAAGAGTGCCTCAACTATGCGAATGTTGCCGGCGCTTTTTCCACGACGCGTGAAGGAGGGACGGAAGCTTTTCGTGATCGCGAAAGCATGGCGCGATTCTTCCGTGATCATCTTCCACGGAAGTGAAGCCCGCGCCGTCTATTCCTTCGTTACCTCAATCAGAAGCTGCCCGATAAAACTCGCCTGCAGACGGGCATTAGGCGCCGTCACCGATCCAAGCTCCTTGTTGTTTACGTAATCCACCACGCGATACTTCCCGGGTTCGAGCCCGCGCAGCTCAACCTCGCCCGACCAACTCGCGGCTTCGGATGCGTTTTTCGCCGGTGCAGGTGCAAAGAACGCGTAATACATGGTGCCGTCCTTTTCGATCGCGTACCCTTCGGGAAAATCGTAGCCGTATGTGTATAGGTCTCGAAAAGTGCCGCGCGAAAGCATCTTCTTGTTGTACAGCCCGATCCACTTCTTCCAGTGCTCCTCTTTTTGCGGCGTCAAATTCACATCGCTGAGTTTGCGGCCATAATCCGGCCAGGTAAACTTTGTACCAAGAACACCGCCCGTTCCCATCGTGGATGCGAAGTCCGAGCCGAGGTCCTTTTCGTCGCCGTTGGGATTTTGGATTCGCGTCAGTTCGACATGATCGCCGTAAACGGCAGCGTGAGCACCGAGGAGGGCCTTATACATTTTGATGCGCTGACGCACTTGCACTGAGCCTACGGGATCCGCGGTGACGGCTTGATCGATGTAGCGAAGCCACGCGATGCTCGGAGGGGTGCCGCAGGGACAACTTTGCGTCACGCTTTCGGGTTTCAGCGAGCGCGTGGTTTCGAAAATGATTTTGTAGACTTCGCCCATGGCATAAATCGAATCCTGCGGAGATTTGTGGTGGTGCTCGGGGTTGTAGCACGCAGGCACGCTGTAGATGTTGTCTAACTTGTGGCCGTCAAAGTCCCAATCGCGGATGAAACGCTCGGTCAGTTGCTTGTAATACGCCTGCACCCCGGGTACCGCTGGGCAAAGCGTGGCAAGGTTCCTGGTCATGCGCGCAGGCTTGCCGCTTTTGTCGAGGACGAGCCAATCGGGGTGCTCCTTCACCACATTTGAGACGCTGTACTTATGCGATCCGTATCCCGCTCCGCCATTTTCGACCGCGAGCGGAAGCCACCAGAGTTGGACCTTAATCTGTTGCCCGTGAAACTGCCGGACCATTTTCTGGATCTCGCCATTAGGAAATGTATCGGCGCGCGGCTCCCAATCTCCGTAATTGTTGAACCATCGGTCGTCGAGCGTGGCCCAATGAATTCCAAATTCCTTGAGCTTCGGTACGGTGCCGAGCATTTGCGCAGGCGTCACATCGGCCAAATAGCCCCAACCGCACCAACTCACCGCATAGTCCTCATCGGTGCTGGTTGCTTTGCGCAAGCCTTCGCGGTCAATCACGTCCGAGTAGACGCGCAGAGGCTCGTAGTAGTCTCCCGAGTAAACGGCGAGAAAGGTTCGCGGAGTCGAATAGACTTCGCCAGGCGCGAGATGCATTTGCGGCGCGACGCGCACGGAAGCGGCGACACGATCATCCGATCCCGCCTCCACCGGGATCGAAAGTACCAGCGGCACGGTTTCGACATGGCCGATGGCCTCGCCGACCGTACGCGTCCAAAACGCGACCACCGGAATCCCGCCTCCCACACTGCCCAGGTCGCCCTTCACTTCGACCACCGAGCCCATCTGATTCTGTTGTTGGAATTTTTGGGGGACCTGGAACACATTGTCTTTCCCCCACTTAATGCTTGCTCCGTGGAAGGACCACATCTGGTTTGGGGACGCCGCCGAGTCCACAAGAGAAGCGTTTAGACGGTGGCGATCGAGATCCACTTGTTCCAATGAAATTTCGCCCGAACCCGCATTGCGAATACTGCTCGAAATCAGCGCGAAGGCCGGAAATTCATCGTTCACTTCGATAACGAGAGATGCTTCGAGCCCCGCGCTCGCGCTTTTTCCGTTCAACTGCACACGGCGGCCCACCGTTCCCAGCTTTCCCTGCGGCTCCGAAATACGCGCCCCCGTCACGTCGAATACGAAGTCCTGAATTTTTTTGCCAGCAACGATCACGATCAAACCAGGCTCGGCTCCGGGATCATCCAGCGAAAGCCTCTTCTCCCCCGCGTGCAAATTGGCAGCGACATATCCATCAGACGAGACAACAAATTCGGCCGCAGGTGTCTCGATCGTGATCGAGTTGGCGCCTTTTGATACATGGATCACCGACGTCGGAGAAGCCGGCGACGCTGGCGCGGGAATAGCTGTCTTGTTGCAAGCTCCCACGAAGCTGACCGCGGCAGCGACGACAGCGAGCCAGCTGAGAGCGATCGCATTCGGGAGACGTTGAATTCCAGCCTGAATCCCGGGCCAGGAGCGAGTCATGGCTTAGCCACGCTTTCTGCCGGCGCGCCTTTGAACTGCGCGAAGACCCGCTCGGCATTCAAATGATAGACCTTTTCCAGAAT
>Ga0306921_10009197_pt1 | contig 10474 bp, 5 predicted proteins | sample sta12Cox44000080_FD_203760 | JGI IMG/M metagenome (GOLD analysis project Ga0306921, IMG submission 203760) | Lab enrichment of tropical soil microbial communities from Luquillo Experimental Forest, Puerto Rico - statoxic.12C.oxic.44.000.080 (v2)... | ecosystem: Environmental > Terrestrial > Soil...
CTCAGGCGGACCTTGATTGGTCGCACCGAGGGGAACCCGTTCTTCCTGGAAGAAAGTGTGCGGACGCTCGTCGAGACCCAGGTGCTCGTTGGCGAACGTGGGGCCTACCGGATGGCCAAGGCTCCGCAGGCGTGGCAGATCCCGGCGACGGCGCAGGCGATCCTTGCAGCGCGCATCGATCGCCTGCCTATCGAGGGGAAGCGTCTTCTCCACACTGCCTCGGTGATTGGGAAAGATGTGCCCTTCGCGCTGCTTCAGGAAGTCGCCGACTCGTCAGAGGACGACCTTCGTCGGGCTCTGATGCATCTCCAAGCAGGGGAGTTTCTGTACGAGGCGAGCATCTTCCCGGACCTCGAATACACCTTCAAGCATGCGCTCACGCACGAGGTCGCCTATGGAAGCGTGCTACTGAGCCGACGGCGGGAACTCCACGCCAACGTCGTCGCAGCTATCGAGACGCTCTATCCCGAGCGGCTGAGCGAGCAGATCGAACTCCTCGCCCATCATGCTGTCCGGGGAGAGCTGTGGGAAAAGGCAGTGAGCTACCTCGGACAGGCAGGCCTCAAGGCCGCTGCTCGGTCAGCTCTGGCAGACGCTCGATCATTCATGGAGCAAGCGCTTGAAATCCTGAATACCCTGCCTGAAACCAAGTCAGTCCTCGAGCGCGCATTCGAGCTGCGCCTCGAGCTGAGACGTGTGGTGGCGCTCCTCGGAGAGGGCCATCGAGTCGTGGACGTGCTGCGTCAGGCGGAACACATTGCTGAACGACTGAACGACCCCGAGAGGCTCGGTCGGGTCTCAGCTTTTCTTGCCAATGCTCTCCTCCTGGTTGGCAATTTGGACGAAGCGCTTCACGCCGGCACCCGCACCCTGGACAGTGCGGAGCGACAGTCGAATCTTCGACTACGGATTCTTGGAACGGGCTTTCTGGCCTTCATACATCGACAGCGCGGGGATGCCGAGCGTGCTGTCACTTTGGGTAAAGAGAGCCTAGCATTGTTGCCAACAGACTGGAGGCACGATTCCCTGGGAAGGACTGGCCCAACATCTGTCTACGATCTTCATCATTTGGTCTTCAGCCTGGCCATACTCGGGCGATTTTCCGAGGCGGCTCAGTATGCTCGCGAAGCGATCCAGGCGGCAGAGTCGATGGACAACCCAACCGCAATCACCTGGGTGTATCACGCGGCCGGATTTTCACATTTAGCGAAAGGAGAGTGGGGAGAGGCGCGCCGCTGTTACGAGCGTGCGATTCACGTTTCGCGACGTGAAAGCATCGTCCAAGCGCTTGAAGCAATGGTCGCTAGCTTGGCCATAAGCTTGGCGCGACTTGGCGAAGCGGCTGAGGCCGCCGACCATGTCCGTGAAAGTGAGCGATTGCTTGATCTCCTAGCCGCGAACGGAAACGTCATGACGCGCGCTTCCACCTACAACGCACTCGCTCGTGCATGCCTGCTACTCGGCTGGGCAGAGGAGGCACTACGGTTGGGCCAGCTCGGCATGGAGTGCGCGGCAAGCCAACGGGGCCATGCTCCGAGACCCATCGAAGCTGCAGTAGCACTTCATCTGTTAGGTGATCTGGCAACCGAACGCGGCCCGCTCGATGGCGAGCGGGCCGAGAAGCTCTATCGGACCGCTTTGCCGCTCGCCGAATCGTGCGCGATGCGCCCGCTCGTCGCCCATTGCCAACTCGGCCTCGGCAAGCTCTACCGGCGCATGGGCAAGCGTGACCAAGCACAAGAGCACCTCACCACCGCGATAGCGATGTACCGCGAAATGGACATGCGCTTCTGGCCGGAGCAGGCGGAAGCGGAGATGAAGGAACTCGCGTAGCTCTACAAAGGAGGCTGCTATGGCTGGACAGGACAACCTTCAAATCGCCCGGGAGAGCTTTGCGGCGTGGAACGCGCACGACGTGGAGGCCTTCGTGAAGCGGTTGGACACGAAGACGATATGGGAGTCGGACACGTTTCCAGCGCCGTTCGTGGGGCATGAGGGGGCGCGGCAGTTCTTCAAGCTTTACCTCACGGCGTTTCCCGATCTGCACCTCGATGTGGAGGCGATCCTCCCCGCGGGTGAGAGTCACGTCGTCGTTCGCTGGCGCTCCAACGGCACCCACAAGGGTCCGTTGGCGAACATAGCCGCCACCGGACGAAAAGGGAGCGTCCACGGGTGCACGGTGATGGAGGTCAAGAACCAAAAGATCGCGCATGCCTGGGTCTACTTCGACAACGCGCACCTCCTCCGGCAACTCGGCGTCCTTCCGGCTTGATAGAGAGCAGGCGACGGTAGGGACTTTCCATGAGGTGCGCCCGGGGCCAGCACGAGAACCCTACGGGGTCGAACTTTTGCCTCGGCTGCGGGGCACGCTTCGATAGTTCGTGCAGTTCATGCGGTAACGAGCTCCCGCCAGGGTCACGGTTCTGCAACAAGTGCGGCACGCCGGTCGCACTTGCACCATCTGGCCAATCTCGCTTCTCCTCCCCCGAGTCCTACACGCCGCGGCATCTCGCCGAGAAGATCTTGACATCGAAGACTGCCCTCGAAGGCGAACGCAAGCAGGTCACGGTGCTCTTCGCCGACCTCAAGGGTTCGATGGAGCTCCTGGCCGACCGCGACCCCGAGGAAGCTCGGAAGCTGCTGGACCCGGTTCTCGAGCGGATGATGGAAGCCGTCCATCATTACGAAGGCACCGTCAACCAGGTGATGGGCGACGGCATCATGGCGCTGTTCGGCGCGCCGCTCGCTCATGAGGACCACGCCGTGCGGGCGTGCTACGCGGCCATCCGCATGCAAGAAGCGGTGAAGCAGTACGCGAACGAGGTCTTTCGCACCCACGGGGCCGTCGTGCAGGTTCGCATCGGGCTCAATTCAGGAGAGGTCGTGGTGCGGTCGATCGGCGGGGACCTCCGGATGGACTACACGGCCGTAGGCCAGACCACGCATGTGGCCGCTCGCATGGAGCAGCTCGCGAGCCCGGGCAGCACGCTTCTCAGCCCCGCGACGCTCGAGCTCGTCGAGGGCCATGTCGAGGTGAAGCCCCGCGGGCCCGTGGCAGTCAAGGGTCTCGCCGCGCCGATGGAGGTGTTCGAACTGACCGCGGCCAGCGGAGCACGGTCGCGGCTCCAGGCCGCCGCGGCGCGGGGCTTGACGAGGTTCGTCGGCCGCACGGCGGAGCTGGAGCAACTTCTCCAGAGTCTGGAGGCGGCGCGCGCGGGCCAGGGGCAGGTCGTGGCCGTCGTCGGGGAGCCGGGCATGGGCAAGTCCCGGCTCTTCTGGGAGCTGGCGCACTCACACCGGCTCCAGGGTGCGCCGGCGGGCGGCGACCCCGGCGGATCCATAAGCTGGCGGGTCCTCGAGTCGGGAGCCGTTTCCTACGGGAAGTCCGCCCCGTACCATCCCATCATCGAACTGCTCCGTGGGTACTTCGCCATCGAGCGCCACGACGATGCGCGGAGCATCCACGAGAAGGTGACAGGCAAGGTCCTCGCTCTGGATCGGGCGCTCGAGCCTGCCCTGCCGGCGCTCCTGGCGCTGCTCGATATCCCGCCGGACGACCCCGAGTGGGAGCGCCTGGAGCCGCTCCAGCGCCGCCATCGTACGCTCGACGGGGTCAAGCGCCTGCTGCTCCGAGAGAGTCAGGTGCAGCCGCTGCTGCTGATTATCGAGGACCTGCACTGGATGGACGCTGAGAGCCAGGCGCTGCTCGACACGCTCGTGGACAGCGTGCCGGTCGCCCGTGTGCTGTTGCTCGTCAACTACCGGCCCGAGTACAGCCACGGGTGGAGCGGGAAGACCTACTACCGCCAGCTCCGCGTCGATCCGCTACCTCCCGCGAGCGCGCAGGACCTGTTGGATGGAGTCCTCGGCACCGATCCCACCCTCGGGCCGATCCGTCGCCTCCTCCTCGAGCGCATGGAAGGCAACCCATTCTTCCTCGAAGAGAGCATACGAGCGCTGGTCGAGACGCGCGGGCTCGTCGGCGAGCGCGGGGCATACCAGCTCACCGGGCTTCCCGGGAGCCTCCAGGTGCCTCCGAGCATCCAGGCTATCCTGGCCGCTCGCATCGATCGACTCACCCCCGAGGACAAGCGCCTGCTCCAGGCTGCAGCGATCATCGGCAAGGACGTGCCGTGGGCACTCCTCGTGGCGGTTGGCGGTGTTCCGGAAAGCCAGCTCCGCGCGGGCCTGGCTCGCTTGCAGGGGGCCGAGCTGTTGCTGGAGGCACGGCTCTTCCCAGACCTCGAATACACCTTCAAGCATGCCCTCACCCACGACGTGGCCTACGAGAGCCTGCTCCATGATCGGCGCCGCACTCTCCATGCGGCCGTGGTAGCGGCCATCGAGCGGCTTCACGCCGGACGTCTGGCGGAGCACGCCGAGCATCTAGCGCATCACGCCCGGCGGGCCGAGAACTGGGACAAGGCGGGCCAGTATCTCCGCGAGGCCGGCCGCCGGGCCTTCGCGCGATCAGCGAACCGGGAAGCCGCCGACTACTTCGAGCACGCCGCCGCAGCGATCGACAGGCTGCCCCAGACTCGCGAGACGCTGGAGCACGCGATCGACGTCCGCATCGAGCTCCGCACCGCGCTCCAGGTGGTCCGGGCCTACGATCGCCAGCAGATATGCCTGGCCGACGCCCTCAAGCAGGCGGAGACCCTGGGGGATCAGCTCCGGCTCGGGTACGTGCTGATGTTCGCTGGGCTCGTGGCCACGCTCGTTGAGGACTATGCTGAGGGCCTGCGTCTCGGTGACCGCGCTGTCGCCATCGGAGCATCCCTCGGCGATCTGGGGATCCATGCCGGGGCGAATTGCTATCTCAGCATCGCTCACCTCGCCGTGGGCAGGTTCGCGGATGCAGCTCGGTTCTCCGAGGCCGCGATCGGACTGATCCCCGCCGAGCGGATACACGAACGCTTCGGCCAGGCGCGCATGGTCTCGAGCCTAGCGCGTGGAATGCTGGGCAATGCCCTCGGCCGCCTGGGGCGGTTCCCCGAGGCTGTCGTCCATGTGCGGGAGGCCCTGGAGATTGCCCGGGACGCCGGCCAGGCCTACAGCCTCAGTTCCTCCTTCTGGGACCTCGGTGTGCTCCACCTCCTCAAGGGAGACCACGCCGAGGCCGCGCGGGACTTCGAGCACTGCCTCGAGGTCTGGCGAACGCTCCAGGCCCCAGTCTGGAACAGCCCAGTCAGGGGGTTGGGGCTGGCCTACTGCCGGATGGGGCGTGTCTCCGAGGGCGTCTCGCTGATGGAGGGGGTCCCGGGTGGTCCACCGACCTTCCAATATTCAGAGGGTGCAGCGTTGGGGGAGGCCTACCTGCTCGCTGGCCGAACAGACGAGGCGGCCGCCCAGGCTCAGCGGACGCTTGCCTTGGCTCGCCAGAAAGGCCAGCGGGCCGACGAGGCGGATGCCCTCCATCTCGCAGGGGAGGTCGCAGCTCGGGCCGAGCCCGTCGACGCCCCGGCGGCGGAACAGCAGTACCGAGCGGCGATGTCGCTGGCCGATGAACTCGGCATGCGCCCGCTCGTCGCCCACTGCCACCTCGGCCTCGGGAAGCTGTTCGCGCGCACGGGCAAGCGCGAACAGGCGCGCGAGTACCTCACCACCGCGACGATGATGTACCGTGAGATGGACATGCGGTTCTTCCTGGAGCAAGCGGAGGCGGAGTTGAAGGAACTCGCCTGATGCGTTGCCCTTACCGCGGCTGCAGAACCAGATTCAGCGAGAGGAGGAGCGCACCATGTCAATGAGCGATGTCGCAACGAAGTTCTTCGAGGCGTGCGAGACGGGCAAGGGCTGGGAGGGTTGCAAGGCATACTGCCACCCGAACGCGACCTTCACGGCGCAGGCGGAGCCCCTCGCGGACGTGAAGACGCTCGACAAGTACTGCGACTGGATGAAGGGCCTGCTCACCTGCATGCCGGATGGTCACTACGAGCTGAAGGCGTGGGGTGTCGACGAGCCGCGCAAGAACGTCTCGGCGTACGGCGTCTTCTATGCGACCCACACTGGCCAGGGCGGCCCCTGCCCGCCGACGGGCAAGAAGACGAAAACCGACTACGTCTACGTGATGCAATTCGAAGGCGACAAGATCAAGCACATGCAAAAGATTTGGCACTCCGGCCTGGCAATGAAGGAGCTCGGCTGGGTCTGAGTTTATTCGGCGACGGGTTCGGTGAGTGGTTCCGCGCGGCCTGCGGCTTCCTTGGCCGCTGTGGCACGGCTCTTGGGGGCGGTGTCTGAGTCTGGCCGATTCTGTCAGGGAACCGGACTGGCTCGAGCAGGTCACCGCCGAGAACCCTCATCTGGATTGATGGAATCGGGAGGCCACGCGCCCCCCGGGGCTTTCACTCGTTGCCGGACTCCCTTCGCCTGCCCGGTTACGCCCCCGGCTCGATGTTCTGGTTCACGCGGAAGAGGTTGTGGGGATCGTACTGCTTCTTGATCTTCCGCAGCCGGTCGTGATTCCCGCCATACGTCGCCTTCACCCGATCGCCGCCTTCGTCCATCAGGAAGTTCACGTAGGCGCCGCCCGCGGAATGCGGTCTCAGGGCTTCCCAGTACTCGCGCACCCAAGCGATGTTCCCGGGCATCTTCCCCGCGTCGGGATCCTCCGAGAGGATCACGTGAATGAAGGGCGCGTCACGCCAGGCGTAGGCGGTATCGCCATTCTTGCGATCTTGGATCGCTCCATTCACCGAGTAGAGGTGCATGACCGAGTGGGGGTTGGGCACCCTGGAGCCGTGCTGGAGATGGACGCCAATGGCGGCATCGGTCACTTCCTTCACGTAGTCCGCTTTCCAGTAGTCCTGGAAACCTGCCGGGAACAGGCCGTCGAACGCGCTGTTGAGCGCCGCGAGCGGCATCATCGGCATGAAATCGGTGTTCGGGCCGATGGCCCGGAAGGGCTCGAGGAGCTTCCGGCCCTTTTCCTCCGGACCGTTGTAACAGGCCACCATCTTGGCGACGGGGCGCATGTGCACCGATTCCGGAATGAAGGGCGCCGGCGGTGCGACCGTGTAGCCGAAGAAGAGTCCCAGCTCGCGCGGCGCGTCGACAATGAACTCGCGGTAGAGCTCAATGAGAGCCCGAGCCTTGTCGAGTTCGTAGAGGAGCACGCCGCCGTACACCAGGTTCACCGGATGCGCCTGAAACTCGAAGGAAGTCACCACGCCGAAGTTCCCGCCTCCGCCCCGGAGCGCCCAGTAGAGATCAGGGTGCTCGTCGGCGCTCGCGGTGACCATGGTGCCGTCGGCCAGCACGACATCGGCGGACACGAGGTTGTCGCAGGTGAGGCCGCAGCCACGACTGATATGACCGAAGCCGCCGCCGAGGGTGAGGCCGCCAACGCCGGTCGTGGAGACCACGCCCGCCGGGACCGCGAGCCCGAAGACCGAGGTCGCGTGGTCGACGTCGCCCCAGACCGCTCCGCCGCCCACCCGGACACGCCGGCTCTTCGGATCCACGCGCACGTTCTTCATGAGGCTAAGATCGAGCACGATGCCGCCGTCACAGGTGCCCAGTCCCGCGGCGTTATGGCCGCCTGAGCGAATCGCTACGGCGAGACCCGAATCCGCTCCCAGTTTGACGCCGGCCATGACGTCCGCCACGTCGACGCAGCGGATCACCGTCGCCGGTCGCTTGTCGATCATCGCGTTGTAGACAGCGCGGGCGGTGTTGTAGGCGCTGTCCGCCGGCATGATCACCGTGCCGCGAACCGCGGACCTCAATCCGACGAGAGCTTCGTCGCTGATTCCCTTCGCATTCGTAGCCATGGAGCTGGCTCCTTACTGGTGGCTCGCAAACTGGGGTTGGCCGTGCGCCCACGTCGGAGCGGCCGCGTGAGCGTAGGCAACATTAGCACGCTCCGGCGGCGATCGCCCCGCGAGTGGCCTTCGCCCCCTGACGTAATCTGCCAGACTCGAACACCGGCCGCTCTCGGAGCCAATGCCACAGCCATCATCTATCGGTGCTCGTGCCTGATCGGGCGGCCTCAGCGGTCGAGCCAGGCGGAGAGGAGTCGCCCCCCGTAGTCGTAGCCGAGGTTGGGACCGTAGTTCTTGAGAGCGTTGTCCCACGCGAAGATCAGCACGGCGGAATACGCCTCGAGGAGGTACTGCTGGCCGGCGATGAGGCGCTGGATGTCGTGGATGACGGCGCGGCGACGCGCGGGATCGCTGAAGCGTCGCTGGCGCACCAGCATCTCGGTGAGAGCCGGGTCGTTGATCCGTGCGATGTTCCGCGGATGGCCGGGATAGTAGATCGTGTAGAGATAGCTGTCGGGGTCGAGAAACGGCGTGGCGGGGCCGAAGTAGATCCCCTCGTAGTTGCCGACGGCGGTGCTGGAAATGAAAGCCCCGTATTCCTTCTGGTTCAGCTTGACCTCGATGCCCACGTCCTTGAAGTCCTTGATGACCAGCTGCATGGCGTCCACCAAGACAGTGGAGCCGAAGTTGTGAAAGTCCATCACCGTGGAGAAGCCGCGCGGATAGCCCGCCTCGGCGAGCAGGCGGCGCGCCTCGACGGGATCGAACTTGTAGTAGCGCGAGCCCTCCCCCAGCTGGTCCACGGGAAGGGCCCACTCCTTGAGGGCGGCGGGTACCGCGCCGTTGGTGACGCCACCCCCTTCCAGCACCGCCTCGATCAGACCCTGACGGTTGAGAGCGTGGGACATGGCGCGGCGCACTCGCACGTCGGAGTAGGGGGCTCGATCGGTCCGCATGATGACCTTGATGGCGACGTTGGTCGGATACTCGACCGTCTGGAGACCCGGCCGCCGGCGCTTGAGCTGTTCCTTGATCTGGACCCAGTCGGTCCGGTTGATCGATCCCGGGAACTCCCAGCCGAGATCGTACTTCCCGCCGAGGAAGGCGGCGATCCGCGACCCGTTGTCCTCGTCGACGAACACCTCGATCCGGTCGATGTACGGCAGACCAGCCAGGAAGTAATTCGGGTTGCGAACCAGGGTGTAACCGACGTTCGGCCGGTAGCTGTCGAGCATCCACGGGCCCGTGCCCACCACCGCCTCGGGCTTCTTCAGATCGTCGAACTTTTCCACGCACTCGCGCGCGACGATGGCCAGGGTCATCGGGTTGGCCAGCATGTCGAGGAACCAGGCGTAAGGCTCCTTGACGGTGAACTTCACGGTGTAGCGGTCCAGGGCCTCGACCTTGTCCAGGGCCGCCAGCATGTAGGCCTGGGGATTGCCCGTCACGGTGCGGAAGCGCTCCATCGAGTACACGACGTCCTCGGCGGTCAGCTCGCGCCCGTTCACGGGCGGCTTTGGGTGGAATCGCACCCCGCGGCGCAGCTTGAAGAGGTAGGTCGTGTCGTCAGGCTGGCTCCAGGACTCCGCCAGATCGCCCTCGAAAGGGAAGGTGCCAGGCGCGATCGCCGGCCCCGCCTTGTGCTTGATGAGCCGGCTGTGCGTGAAGCTGTACGGGATCTGTGTCTTGAACGCGATGATGAGGTAGGGATCCCAATGGGGCGGATCCCAGAGTCGAAGGGTCAGGGTGCCCCCGCGCTTGGGCGACTGCGCGCTGGCCACTCGCGAGAGCGAGGGCGCGGTGCTCCCCAGCGCAGCCAGCGCGGCCGCTGAGGCACTGCGGCGGAGAAGGTCGCGGCGGGTGACGGATGGTCCCTGGGAGCTGATCGGAATGCTCATGGGCCCTCCTCCTCGATCCAGAAACATATGCATCGTCCGGCGGCCAGCTGTCGAGAAGTCGGAAAGCGACGTGACTCTAAGGTGTGCGAGCGGGTGCTGTCAACGCGTTTCCTGCGCTTACTGGGTTCCCGAGAGGCGCCCGATGGGCTGGGTGCGACTCCTCCCAGAGGATCGGCAATGATCGGTCCGCGCGCAGACAGGCTCGGGGAGTGTTCAGCGCTCCAGTGTCAGCAAGCGCTCTACGCTCAAGCGCTTGCTGCTTGATGGATGACCAAACCTGCGATGAAGATACGGTCTGCGACTGAATGCTGATGAAGAGTGTAGATGGGATGAAGCGGCTGACCCCCGACTCGACGTGGTGGCATAGAGTGCCCCACAGAGAGATCACGCGCTCAGTGGCGCAAGGAGAAGGGGGCCAGCCATGGACCATATTGGCATCGATCTGCATAAGAGGGAAAGCCCGATCTGCATCGGGGCCGAGGGAGGCGAGCTGATTGAACGGCGGATCCGCACCGATCCCCGCCGCTTCGCCGAGGCCTCAGGAGCCGCGAGACCACGGCGGCGCGCTGGAAGAGGAGCTCGTTGCCCTGATCGTCGCGAAACGGAATCGCCCAGCCGCCGAACTTGTCGAAGCCGTCGATCGAGTCGATGAAGTGGCCCAAATACGCGTAGCGCCGCATCTCGCCATCGGTGACCACCGAGGCTCCCCCGCGCGTCTGCAGGCGCACGGCGTCGTCGACGGCGCCGTCCTCGGCGCGCTTGAGCTCGACGTCGCCGATCGCGCCCGTCGCGTGCGAGTGTATGCCTCAG
>Ga0306921_10009199_pt1 | contig 10474 bp, 10 predicted proteins | sample sta12Cox44000080_FD_203760 | JGI IMG/M metagenome (GOLD analysis project Ga0306921, IMG submission 203760) | Lab enrichment of tropical soil microbial communities from Luquillo Experimental Forest, Puerto Rico - statoxic.12C.oxic.44.000.080 (v2)... | ecosystem: Environmental > Terrestrial >...
TCGGGACACTAGCGGGGCATCCAGTCTACAATAAATCCTCTACCCCAAGGGCAACCGCGGCATGGCTTGGCGCATAGGGATCGATATCGGCGGGACATTCACGGACGTGGCTCTCGTCGACGACGCGAGCGGGCAAGTCGGCGTGACCAAGGTGCCGACGACCCCGCGCGACCTCACCGAAGGCGTGCTCTGCGCCCTCGACATGGCGATGCGACGCTATGGGCTGGCGCCGGCCGAGGTGGCCTTGTTCTCGCATGCGACCACCGTAGTGACCAACGCCATTCTCGAGGAAACCGGCGCGCGCGCCGCGTTGATCACGACGCGCGGCTTTCGCGACGTGCTGGAGCTGCGGCGTTCGGCGCGCGCGGACCTCTATGACCTCTTTCAGGATGCGCCGGCGACGCTGGTCCCGCGCCGCCGGCGATTTGAAATCACGGAGCGCGTCGGTGCCGACGGCAGCATCGTTACGCCGCTCGCCGAAAACGAGATCGATGCGCTGGCCGCGGCGCTCAAGGCCGCGCGCGTCGATGCCATCGCCGTCTCGCTCATGTTCAGTTTTCTCAACCCGGAGCACGAGCGGCAGCTCGGCAAGCGGCTGCGCGCAGCGCTGCCGCATGTGCCGGTCTATCTGTCGTCCGACGTGCTGCCCGAGATCAAGGAATTCGAGCGCACCAGCACGACCGCGGTTTGCGCCTATGCCGGGCCCATTCTCGCCTCCTACCTCGAACGGCTCAATCAAGTCACGCGCCGCCGCGGCCTGCCGCCGCTTTTCCTGATGGGATCGAACGGCGGCGTCCTCGAGGCGGCCGAGGCTGTCGCCATGCCGGCGATGGCCGTGGAATCGGGGCCCGCGGCGGGGGTTGTGGCGGCCGCGCTGGTGGCGCGGCAAACCGGACGGCTCGATCTTTTATCATTCGACATGGGCGGAACCACCGCGAAGGCGAGCCTGATCCGCGGCGGACATTATGAAACGACGCCGCACTACGAGGTCGGCGGCGGATCGAGCATGAGCCGCTGGATGAATGGAACCGGACATCCGATTCGCGTACCGGTCATCGACCTCGCCGAGGTCTCCGCGGGAGGCGGATCGATTGCATGGGTGGACCGGGCCGGAAGTCTGCGCGTCGGGCCGAAGAGCGCCGGCGCCGATCCCGGCCCCGTGTGCTACGCCCGCGGCGGCAGCGAGCCGACGGTGACCGACTGCAACCTCCTACTCGGCTACCTCGACAAGGCGTCACTGCTCGACGGCGATCTGCCGATCGATCACGCGGCGGCCGCGACGGCGGTGCGCAAACGGCTTGCCGAGCCGCTTGGTGTCGACATGCAAACGGCGGCGGCCGCAGTCATCGATGTCGTCAACCACGCGACGGCGGAAGCTTTGAAGATCGTCTCGGTTCAGCGCGGCCATGATCCGCGCGATTTCGCGCTCGCCGCCTTCGGCGGCGCGGGACCGCTGCATGCCGCCGCGCTGGCGGAGGAACTCGGCATTGCCGAGGTCATCTGCCCGCCGATTCCCGGGGCCTTTTCCGCGCTCGGGCTGATCGGGACCGATTTGAAGCGCGATTACGTGCAAACGCTGGACACCGCGGCCGCCGCCGACCCTAACGCCTTGGAGGCTGCCTTCGCCGCACTCGAACGCAGAGGAACGGCGATGCTCGAGCGGGCCGGCGTCGCGCCCGAGCGGCGGCGGTTCGAGCGCTCGGTCGACGCGCGTTATCCGCGCCAATCGCATGAACTTGCGGTGCCGCTCGCTGCGCGCCCCGTCGACCCCGCGGCGCTGGCGGAAATTGCCGCGAGCTTCCATGACCGTCACCTGCACACCTATGGCCACGACAATCGCAGCGAGCCGGTGCACATCATCAGCATTCGCGTCGCTGCCATCGGTGCGACGGCGCCGCTCGCCATCCGCGACGCAGTGGCGTGTTCCGGAACGGACGCGGTCAAAGCCAAACGCCGGGCGTGGTTTCGCGAAACTGGCGTGATCGAAGCGGCGATTTATGACCGCAAGCGCATGGCCGCAGGGTTGCAGGTCACGGGACCGGCCGTCATCGAGTCGCTGGAATCCACTATTCTTGTCCCGCCGGGATGGCGAGCCGAGATGAATGAGGACGGCTTCGTGCTGCTCACGCGCCTGCAAGGAGGAGCAAGACGGCAATGAATTACGCGGCGCAGAGGAGCGATCCCGCCACCTTCGAGATCGTCAAGAACAGCCTTTACAAAATCGCCGAGGAGATGCGGGTCGTTCTGGCGAAGACCGCCTATTCTCCATTGTTGAAGTCGGCGGGCGATTACTCCTGCGGCCTCTTCGATGCTCGCGGCGACATGGTGGCGCAAGGGCCCGATCTGCCGATCCACCTCGGCTCGATGCCCGACGCGGTTCGCGCGGTCGTCGCCGCTTTTGCCGGGGACGTGCACGAAGGCGACGTCTTTATTCACAACGACCCCTATTTCGGCGGCAGCCATTTGCCGGACATGAATGTTGTGCGGCCCGCCTTCCATGAAGGCCAGCTCTTGGGTTACGCCTGCCTGCGCGCCCACTGGCCTGACGTCGGCTCGGCCACGCCGGGCAGTTACGGCGCCGTCACGGAAATTTTTGGCGAGGGGCTTCGCCTCCCCCCGGTGCGGCTCATGAGCCGCGGCGGTCTCGATGCCGACCTTGAAAAAGTGATCCTCGCCAATGTGCGCACGCCCGAAGAGCGCAAGGGCGATCTCGGCGCACAGCTTGCCGCGACGCTGCGCGCGAGCGAACGCCTCAAAGCGTTGGCGCGGCGCTACGGCAGCCGCGCGGTCATCAATTACATGGCGGAGGTCATGGATTATTCGGAGCGGCTGATGCGCGCGGCGCTCAGCGACCTGCCGGACGGAGCGGGCGTGTTCGAGGATTTCTGCGACGGTGACGGCATTGCGGACGATGAGCTTGGAAAGGATGCGCCGTTCCGCATTCGCCTATCGGTCCAGAAGCGTGGCGATCGGCTGATCGTGGACTTTTCCGGCACCGACGCGCAGGTGAAAGGGCCGATGAATGCGCCGCTCTCGGTCACCGCATCGGGCGTCTATTGCGGCCTCAAGACCGCAATAGACCCGAACAACCTCATTCCACCCAACTCCGGTTGCTGGCGGGCGATCGAGATCAGCGCGCCTAAGAGTTCGGTAGTGAACGCCACGTTTCCTGCACCCGTCGTTTATGCCAACCACGAGATGTCGCATCGGGTGGCCGATATGGTGATGGGGGCGCTCGCGAGCTTCCTGCCGCAGCAAGTGATGGCCTGCAGCCAGGGGACCTCGGCAATCCTGACATTGGGCGGCGTCGATCCCCGCAGCGGCCGGCGTTATGTTTCCTACGAAACGATCAAGGGCGGCTTCGGCGCACGGCCGAACAAGGACGGCATCAACTGCATTGCCAGCGGCATCTCTAATACGATGAACACACCGGTGGAGATCATCGAGATGTCTTTTCCAGTGCGCGTGGAGCGCTACGAGATCAATCCGGACTCGGGCGGCGCGGGGCGCTATCGCGGCGGCTGCGGCGCGATTCGGGTGTGGCGGCTTTTGCAAGGTGCGGATGCGACGGGCGCGTTGTGCATGGAGCGGATGATATCGCCGCCCTTCGGTCTCCTTGGCGGCAAGGCCGGAGCGGCAGCCGCGGTCACGCTCACCACGCCGGATGGCGTAACGCGTCCTCTACCAGGCAAGGGCGCATTCAACGCGCCGGCGGGCTCCGTCATCGCAATGATCACGCCCGGCTCGGGCGGCTTTGGCCCGCCCAGTGAACGCGATCGCACCGCCGCCGGCCGCGATCTGCTCGATGGTTACGTGAGCGTCGCAGCGGCGCAACGCGACTACGGTATTGCCGATGCACAAGCGCTGCGGAAGGCAGCCGAAGCGGAGGATTGAGCGTGAGCTATATTCCGAACTCGATCGAGGCGCGCGACGTCGCGACGCTGGTGCACATGCAGACCAACCTGCGCAAGCACCAGCAAGACGGCCCGCATGTCATCATGCGCGGCCAAGGCTGCCGCGTGTTCGACGATACCGGCCGCGACTACATCGACGCCGTCGCCGGCCTATGGTGCGCGTCTTTGGGATTTGGCTCCGAGCGCCTCGCGCAGGTCGCCGCCGAGCAGATGCGCAAACTCGGCTATTACCACCTTTATCGCCATCGCTCGAACGAGCCGGCCATCTTTCAGTGCTCGGGCTCGGAGGCGAACGACACCGCGGTGAAGCTCGCCTGGTATTACTGGAATTCGCTCGGGCAGCCGCAGCGACAGAAGATCATCGCGCGCCGGATGGCCTATCACGGCAGCACCTGCGCCGCCGTCAGCCTGTCGGGCAAGCCGGACATGCACGCGGAATTCGGGCTGCCGTTCGCGCCATTCAAGCACACCGAGTTTCCCCATTATTACCGCCGCCACGAACCGGGCGAGACGGAAGAGCAATTCTCCGCGCGGATGGCGCAGGCGCTCGAGGCGCTGATCCAGGCGGAAGGCCCGCAGACAATTGCCGCGTTTTTCGCCGAACCCGTCATGGGCGCGGGCGGCGCAATCGTTCCGCCGGCCGGCTACTTCGAGAAGGTCCAGGCGGTGCTGCGCAAATACGACATTCTGTTCGTCGCCGACGAGGTGATCTGCGGCTTTGCCCGCACCGGCGAAATGTGGGGCTCGCAGACCTATGCGCTGCGGCCCGATATGCTGACCTCGGCCAAGGCGTTGTCGGCCGCGATGCAGCCCATTTCGGCGCTCCTCCTCAACGAGCGCATCCACGAAGCCATGCTCGCGCAGTCGGACAAGCTCGGCAATTTCGCGCACGGCTTCACCTATGCCGGCCATCCGGTGGCGGCCGCGGTCGCGCTCGAGGTGCAAAAGATCTATGCGGAGGTCGACATCGTCGCGCGCGCCAAGCGCCTGGGACCCGTGCTGCAGTCGGCGCTTGGCCGGCTCAAGGCGCATCCGCTGGTCGGCGACGTGCGCGGAACAGGCCTCATCCTCGGCATGGAGCTGATGCGCGACGGAGAGCGGCGCATCCCCTTCGACGGCGCGCTCAACGTGGGTGCACGGGTCGATGCAGCGGCCAAGCAGCGCGGCCTGCTCCTGCGCGTCGTCGGCGACCGGTTGGTGTTCGCTCCGCCCTTGGTGATCGAAGCTGCCGAAATCGAGGACATCAGCCAGCGCCTCGAACGCGCGCTGGACGACGTCGCCGACGACCTCAAGCGCGAAGGCGCTTTGGGATGAGCGTCATTCGATTGTGTCGAGATTGGATCAGGTCAGAACGCCGCCGCCAAACAGGAACGCGCAGATCACGACGGCAGCCAGCATTGTGCCCACAATACCCAGCCATTCCTTGTAGGGCGCCGTGTCCGGGATTCTGCTGTCGAAACGATCGCGCATGACATCACTCCTTGGTTTGCCGCCTCCTGAGCCCGCGCACCGTTGTGCGAGAAAATCTTGGCGGCAATTATGAGCAATCGGATGAATGCTTCGAAAAGCGGCGCAGTGTAGCCTTTCGGTCACAGAAAAGTCGGCGAGCGAACATTTGCCATGCAAATTGACTGGGACGCGCCCATTACCATGGACGACGGCGTCGTCCTGCGCGCCGATGTGTTCCGGCCGGCGGAGGCCGGCAAATATCCGGTGATCCTCAGCTACGGCCCCTACGCCAAGGGCTTATCGTTCCAGGAAGGCTACAAGGGAAACTGGGCGCGGCTGATCAAAGCCGCGCCGGAAGTGCTGCGCGGCTCGAGCAACAAATATCAGAACTGGGAGCTCGTCGATCCGGAGAAATGGGTGCCAGACGGCTATGTTTGCGTGCGGGTCGATTCGCGCGGCGCCGGCCGCTCGCCGGGCTATCTCGACGTGTGGTCGCCGCGCGAGACGCAGGACCTCTACCAGTGCATCGAATGGGCGGGCACGCAGCCTTGGAGCAACGGCAAGGTCGGCATCAACGGCATCTCCTACTACGCCATGAACCAGTGGCAGGTGGCTGTGCTAAAGCCGCCGCACCTTGCCGCCTTGTGCATTTGGGAAGGCGCATCCGATTACTATCGGGAGGTATGCCGCCACGGCGGCATCCTCTGCGACTTTCTCTCCAGCTGGCACCCGCGCCAAGTCGCGAGCATGCAGCACGGCGTCGGCAAGCGCGGCGCCAAAAGCGCGGTCACGGGCGAATTGGTGGCCGGGCCGGAAACCTTGAGCGACGCGGAGCTTGAGAAAAACCGCGCCGATCCTCCCGGCGAAGCGAAACGACGTCGCTTGCTGGACGACTACTATGCCGCGCGCACGGCCGAGTTCGAGAAGATCGAAGCACCGCTGTTATCGGCGGCGAACTGGGGCGGCATGGGCTTGCATCCGCGCGGCAATTTCGAAGGCTGGCTGCGCGCTGGCTCCAAGCAGAAATGGCTCGAGGTGCACGGTGACACCCACTTCACCCATTTCTACAGCAGCTACGGCGAGGCGCTGCAGAAACGATTCTTCGGCCATTTCCTCAAAGGCGAGGACACCGGCTGGGAGAAGCAGCCGCGGGTGGCGCTCAACATCCGCCATCCTGGCGAGAAATTCGTGCTACGCGCCGAGAGCGAATGGCCGCTCGCACGCACGCAATGGACCAAATACTTCCTTGCGCCGCGCGAGTTGGCGCTCGGCACCGATGCGCCGGTCGGCGACGCGACGCTGAGTTACGAGACGACCGGCGACGGCCTCACCTTCCGCACGCAACCGCTCGCCAGCGATCTCGAAATCACCGGCCCGGTGGCGGCGAAGCTCTGGGTTTCGTCCGCGGCGACCGACGCGGATCTCTTCCTGGTGCTGCGGGTGCTCGATCCCGATGGGAAAGAGGCGGTGTTCATCGGATCCAACGACCCACGCGTGCCGGTGGGGCTCGGCTGGCTGCGCGCGTCGCATCGCAAGCTCGATTTGCAGCGCAGCCTGCCCTATCGACCCTGGCATAGGCACGACGAGGCGTCGCCGCTCACGCCGGGCGAGCCGGTCGAGGTCGACATCGAGATCTGGCCGACGTCCATCGTCGTGCCCTGCGGCTACCGCATCGCGCTCACCGTCCGCGGCAAGGACTATGAATATGACGGCAGCGACGCGGGGCTTGCCAATGCGCCCTACCCGATGAAGGGCGTCGGTCCGTTCACGCACGCCGATCCGGACGACCGCCCGGCCGCGATTTTCGCGTGCCGCAATACGCTCCACTTCCGCCCGGGCATGATGCCTTATCTCTTGTTGCCCGTGATCCCGCGGTCGTAAGCTTCTCTTCTTCATTCAGCCGGAAAGGAAATTCGATGCGGCGCGTCTTTGGTGTGGTGCTGGCGTTTTTCGGTCTTCTTGCGTGGGCGGCGCCGCTCGCGGCGCAGCCATATCCGAGCCGGGTTGTCACCATCATCGTGCCCTATCCGGCGGGCGGGCCGACCGATCAACTCGCGCGCGTGCTGGCGCCGGCGCTGTCGGACAAGCTGGGGCAGAATTTCATCGTCGAGAATGTGAGCGGCGGCGCGACCACCATCGCCACCGGACGCGTGGCCCGCGCCGCGCCCGACGGCTACACGCTGCTGCTGCACAATCTGCAGATTTCCGCGAACGTCTCGCTCTATCACAACCTGCCGTTCAACACCGAGAAGGATCTCACGCCCGTCATCTTCATCAACAACAATCCGCTGGTGCTGATCGGCCGCAAGGCGCTCGAGCCCAACACGCTCAAGGAGCTGATCGCGTACATGAAGACCAAGGCACTCAAGATGGCGCATCCCGGCATCGGCGCCACCGGCCATCTCGCCACATCGCTGTTTGCCCAGGAAGCGCACCTCACCGTCGATCAGATCCCGTATCGCGGGGCCGCGCCGGCGCTCCAGGACATCGCCGGCGGCCACGTGGACTTATTCTTCGCCACTCCCCAGTTCGGATTGCCTTAGTGCAATCAAGGCCGTCCACAACCTTCGATTGCAGTCTTGGCCACTAATGAAGAAACGAACAGCAGGCCACAGACGATGCCATACGAAGGAAACAGGGGACGTTCGCTTGCAGTAGCGGCAGAGGCGCTCGGCATTTCGGTGCGGACGCTCCAGCGGCAGATCCAAGCGGGCGCGATCCGGGCGGTCAAGATCTCGCCCCGCCGCCTCGTCGTCACCGACGACGAAATCGCGGGCGTGCTGTCAGGCGCGCGGTCATGACTGCGACCCTCAAATTCCACCCGGCCGCGGACGTCTTCCCGCTGATGCAGGGTGAGGACCTCGCCGCGCTCGCCGCCGACATCAAGGCGAACGGCCAGAAGGTGCCGATCGTCATTTATGACGGGGCGATCATCGACGGGCGCAATAGATACAACGCCTGTCTTGCGGCCGGAGTCGAGCCCGATGTCCGGCGTCACGAGACGGGCTGCAAGCTGATTAAAATTTGCCTTCGTGATCAGCGCCAACATCCATCGCCGGCACCTCACCGCCGAGCAGAGGCGCGATCTGATCGCCAAGCTCATCAAGGCGCAGCCGGAGAAGTCGGATCGGCAGATCGGCGAGATGATCAAGGCCGACCACAAGACGGTCGGGGCGGTTCGTGCAGAGAAGGAAGCAACTGGGGAAATCTCCTCAGTTGAGAAGCGCATCGGCATGGACGGCAAGGCGCGCAAACGGCCGGCGAAGAAGAACAGGCGGCGGGGCCAGTCGGAGGCCGTAGCCGCCGCCGCCATGATCGCCGAGCACGACGCGATCATGAGGGACATTAGAGGCAACGACGCCGACCCCCGAAGGTTCGGCCAAGAAGCGCGGGGCGCACTACGCCGAAATGGAGGATGAGCACGATCGCGATATCGAGCTCGACATCTATCCCGACAATAGCCGGAACGCATTTTTGATTCGCGTAAATCAGGTGATCGAGTTCGCAACATACTCCGGCCCGGTCACGGGCGAGATCGTCGCTGCCGCCCGCCACGTGGCAGAGGCGTGGAACAAGCTGGCGCTTAAATTGGAGGGCGCCACCACCTCGACCAACGACGGCCTCGACATTCCCGACTGCCTACGCCGCACGGCATGACGGCCCGACAACTACTAACCACAAAAAAATTCCCGGCTCGACAGCACCGGGAAAGGAAGACCTATCGATATGACAGAGATAACCCAAGACGCGAAACACTCGCTCGGCCTGCACCCGACCGCAGCCGCAGCCGCGAACGCCGCGTTCAATGCCGCCGAGCGCGAGCGGGGGTGCGGATGATTACTCTGCACCCATTCCAGCAAGCGGTGGTCGATCAGGTCGAGAAAGAGATCGAGCAAGGGCGACGAAAGCTGCTCCTGGTCGCCCCTACCGGCTCCGGCAAGACGGTGATGGGAGGCGCCATCATCAACCATGCCGTCGAGCGCCATCAACGTGTTCTCGTGATCGCCCACCGACGCGAGATCATCACGCAAACCCGCGACAAGCTGATCACGAACGGCACCACACCCGGAATCGTTCTCGCCGGCTTCGAGGACGAGCTACGACCCTATGCATCTGTCCAAGTCGCCGCGATCCAAACGCTTCACGCCCGCGCAATCCGCTCAAACCGAATGCCGATGCCGGCGGCGACCTATGTCATCATTGATGAAGCGCATCACGCTCGTGCAAAGACCTATCAGAAGGTTCTCGACGCCTATCCCGACGCGGTTGTCATTGGATTGACCGCCACGCCAGCGCGCGGGGACGGTCGCGGGCTCGGCAATGTTTTCGACCAGATAATCGAAGCTCCGCAAGTCGCGGAATTGATCGTCGGCGGCTATCTTGTCAAGGCGAGGGTGTACGCGCCAGTTGATCCCGACCTCAAGGGTGTGCGGACGCAACAGGGCGACTACGTTATCTCCCAACTCTCCGCGCGAATGAATACCGATCAGCTTGTCGGTGACGTTGTGGCCGATTGGCTCAAGCACGGCGAGCGACGGCGAACGGTAGCCTTCGCGGTGGGCGTGGCGCACTCGGTCGCGATCAAGAATGCATTCCTCGAGTTCGACGTCCGCGCCGAGCACATCGACGGCTCGACGCCGAAGGACGAACGAGACGCGATCTTAGCGAGGCTCAAGTCCGGCGAGACGGAGATCGTCACCAACTGCATGGTGCTGACCGAGGGATGGGATATGCCGGAGGTCGGCTGCGCTATCCTCGCTCGCCCGACCAAGCAGATGGGTCTCTATCGGCAGATGATCGGCCGCGTGCTGCGGGCCGCCGAAGGCAAACCCGACGCAATCATTCTCGACCATTCCGGCGCGGTCTATCGCCACGGGCTACCGGAGGATCATGTCGAGTGGACGCTCGATGTCGATCGACGTGCCGAGAACCCAACGCAGGAGAAGCGCCAGCGTGGAGAGGAACCCAAGCTTCGCGAATGTCCGTCGTGCAAGACGGTGATGGCTGCGCCGCCATGCGTTCGCTGTGGATGGATGCCAGCACCACGACACGGACGAGATCGTGATTTCGCGGATGGCGAATTGGGACTGGTGATCGGCGGGAAAGCGCAA
>Ga0306921_10009200_pt1 | contig 10474 bp, 8 predicted proteins | sample sta12Cox44000080_FD_203760 | JGI IMG/M metagenome (GOLD analysis project Ga0306921, IMG submission 203760) | Lab enrichment of tropical soil microbial communities from Luquillo Experimental Forest, Puerto Rico - statoxic.12C.oxic.44.000.080 (v2)... | ecosystem: Environmental > Terrestrial > Soil...
TCATGCAAGTTTCCGAACTTGCGCGGATCGAACGCAAGGCTGGCATTGTGACGATCGGAGCAGCGGTGCGCCAGGCGGCCTTGCTCGATTGGGCCGGGCTTGGCGAGAGTTTGCGGCTCGCCGCTCTGGCATTGCCCTGGACCGGTCATGTGCAGACAAGAAGCAGGGGCACCGTTTGCGGCTCGATCGCGCATGCCGATCCGAGCGCCGAATTGCCGCTGGTCGTGTGCGCGCTCGATGGGGAAGTGCTCTTGCGCAGCGCCAGGCGGCGGCGGCGCGTCGCGGCAAGGGACTTTTTCACGGGCATGATGGCGACGACGCGTGCGGATGACGAACTGATCGAGGCGGTGACGTTTCCCGCCGACCAACGGCGCTGCGCATTTCGCGAGGTCGCGCGCCGTCATGGCGATTTCGCCATCGTCGCCTGCGCAGCAGTAACGAAAGGAGACGGCGTTCGCCTCGCCGTCGGCGGCGTCGCGGACATGCCGGTGGCGCGGGATTTTCCGTACCTCGAAGCAAGCGCGCTCGATGATGCCTTGAACGCATTTGCCTACGATCTCGACGCGCGCGATGACGTCCATGCCACGGCGCGATATCGGCGCGACCTCGTACGGATGATCGGCCGCGATCTGGTGCGGGAGGTGTTGCAATGAGTCGATTTCGGGCCAACCGGAGGCACGTCGTTCGCTTCAATCTCAACGGAAAGCCACGTGCCGGCGAAGCCGAGCCGCGCACGCTGTTGACGGATTTTCTGCGGCATCAGATCGGAATGACCGGCACCCATGTCGGTTGCGAGCATGGCGTGTGCGGCGCATGCACCGTCGAGATCGACGGCAATCCGGCGCGCGCCTGTCTCACGCTCGCGCTGCAGGTCGAAGGCTGCGAGGTGCGAACGGTTGAAAGCCTTGCGCCCTCGCCGGACCGCCTTGGAATTCTGCAGGCGGCGTTCAAGCGCAATCACGCGCTCCAGTGCGGCTTTTGCACGGCTGGCATTTTGATGTCGCTCGACGGTTTCTTGCGAAAACATCCGCAGGCAGACGAACGGGCCATTCGCGATCTTTTAACCGGGCACCTGTGCCGTTGCACGGGCTACACGCCGATTGTGCGCGCGGCGCTGGAAGCGGTTGCCGAAATGAGCGGTGCGTTGAGCAGGGAGAAATCCAATGCTTGATCTTGGAACGAGCTTCGTTGCCAGCGTGGCGCGCGATCCCGAAGCGCTCGCCATCGTCGACGACGATCTTCGCCTGACCTATGCGCAATGGTACAGGCGTATCTCGTCCCTCATCGCCTCCTTCGACCGGATCGGCCTGAAGCCGGGCGATCATATCGTCACGGTGCTGCAGAATTGCGAGCCGGCCGCGACACTGCACTGGGCCTGTCAGCTGGCCGGCATCGTGATCACGCCGATCAACTGGCGCGCCAAGGACGACGAACTCGACTTCTGCATCGAAAATTCCGAAGCCTGCGCGGTCGTGTATCAGGACGTCTCCGCGGAAGCCGTCAAAAATTCAAGGCGAGCGCCGACCTTGCCGCGCATTCGCGTCGGCGATGAGCGAGCCGGTGAATTCAACTTCGAGCAACTTGCGGCAGAATCAGCGCCAGATATGACGCCGCGCGTCAGTGCCGAAGCCTGGTCGATCATGCTCTATACATCGGGAACCACGTCGCGGCCAAAGGGCGTGCCGCGGCGTCACCGCGCCGAACGCGCCGCCGCCATCGCGCATGTCGCGCAAAATCTCTATCGGCGCGGCGAACGTACCCTCGGCGTGATGCCGCTCTACCATACCATGGGGGTTCGCTCGCTGCTCGCGATGTCGATCATCGGCGGCACGTTCGTTTGCCTGCCGCGATACGATACAAACAAGGCGCTCGCGCTGATCGCGGCTGAAAAGGTCACCAATCTTTATCTGGTGCCGACGCTCTATCACGAACTGGTCCACGCGAGTGAATTTGCCTCGACCGACGTTTCGAGTGTGCGAAAGCTCGGATTTGCCGGCGCGCCGATGACCGACGGGCTTCTGAAGAAGCTCGATGAGGCGTTTCGGCCGGACCTTTTCGTCAATCACTACGGCAGTTCGGAGATTTACACCTTCACCATTGATCAGAACGCGCCCGCCAAACCAGGCTCGGCCGGCAAGGCCGGGATTAACCAGGAAATCCGGGTGGTGAAGCTGAACGCCAGGTCGGCTGCGGATCTCGCAAGGCCCGACGAAGAGGGGGAGATCATCGCTTTGCTCGCGGGCGATGAATCATTCGAAGGTTATTGGCGCCGGCCCGACGCGGATGCCAGGGCGCTTCGCGACGGCTGGTATTTTACCGGCGACACCGGCTTCGTCGATCGCGATGGCGACCTGTTCGTCACCGGCCGGGTCGATGACATGATCATTACCGGCGGCGAGAACGTCTCGCCGGTCGAGATCGAAAGCTGCCTTTCGCTGCATCCGGCCGTGCTTGAGGTCGCGGTCGTGGGTCTGCCCGACGAGAAGTGGGGAAAAATCGTTACTGCCTTTGTCAAGCGCAAGGGGCCGGTCGGCGAGCTGGAACTCGAGCAGTTCTGCCGGACATCGGGATTGGCCAATTTCAAGCGCCCCCGCCGCTTCATCTTCGTCGACGCATTGCCGAAATCCCCGGTCGGAAAACTCTTACGTCGCATGCTCGTCGCAGGCGATTACCAGCTTGAACGCGCGCCGCCCTCGAGCGCCGCCTGACCCAGAAAGGAAATACCATGCCATCTCCTCACGCTTTTGCGGATTCACGGCTTGCCAGGCTCGACGGTTTCCAGGTCGAAATCGACGAGGTGCGCGAGCGCGCCGACATCGTTCTCAACCGCCCGCCTCTCAACGTCGTCTCGATGCCGCAGCGCGACCAGTTGCGGCTCGTGTTCGAGGCACTGGACGAAGATGAGCGCGTGCGGGTTATCGTGGTCCGCTCGATCGGCGAGCATTTTTCCAGCGGGGGCAACATCGGCGGCTTTATGGAAGCAGCGCCCGAGAAGGTCTCCCAACTTGCATGGAATATTGCGTCTCCGGCGCGGTGTTCGAAGCCGGTGATCGTCGCCAACCGCGGGTATTGTTTCGGGGTCGGGTTTGAACTGTCGCTCGCCTGCGACTTCCGGATTGCGTCCGACACCACGCTTTACGCGCTGCCGGAGCAGAAGCTCGGCCAGATTCCGGGTTCGGGCGGCTCCGCACGGCTGCAGAAAATGATCGGAATCACCCGCACCAAGGACATCGTGATGCGCTCGAAGCGGATCACCGCAAAACAGGCGCTCGACTGGGGCATCGTCACCGAATGCGTGGCCGATGGCGAACTCGAGAAGGCGACCGACAGGCTCGTGGACGAGCTTCGTACCTTCGCCCCGCTCGCCCAGCGAACGGCGAAGAAGCTCTTGAACGATACTGAAGATTCGACGCTTACGATTGCGATCGAACTTGAAGGCCATTGCTACAGCCGGCTGCGCCAGTCGGAAGATTTCAAGGAAGGCGTTGAAGCTTTCAATGCAAAGCGCCCGCCGAAATTCGTCGGGCGATGAAGGCGGAATTCATTGGGGTGAAACGGAGGGATAAAGATGACGATTTCAAATTTGCAAGGCATTGAGACGGCTTCGCCGGTCGCGGCCCGGCAGGCGAGGAACGCGGTCGTTGCATCGGTTCTCGGCTGGTCGCTGGATTTGTTCGATTTGTTCATTCTGTTGTATGTCGCGCCTGTCGTGGGCCAGCTGTTCTTTCCATCGAGCATCCCGACACTGTCGCTGGCCGCGGTTTACGCGTCATTCGCCGTGACGTTGTTAATGCGTCCGGTCGGTTCCGCAATCTTCGGGCACTATGCCGATGTCCATGGCCGCAAGAACGCGATGTTTGTCGCAATCGTGGGCGTCGGATTGAGCACCGCGGCCTTCGGCGTCTTGCCGACCATTCAGCAGGTCGGATACATCGCGCCCGTGATATTCCTGATGCTGCGGCTGGTTCAGGGCGTCTTCGTCGGCGGCGTCGTCGCCTCGACCCACACTATCGGCACCGAATGGGCCTCGCCCGAGCGGCGCGGAGCCATGTCGGGTCTCGTCGGCGGCGGTGGCGCGGGCATCGGCGCGCTATTGGCTTCGTTCGCTTTCCTGATCATGTCGTCGATCTTTCCCGGCGATGCATTCGCTGTCTGGGGCTGGCGCTGCATGTTTTTCGCCGGGCTTCTGAGCTCGATGCTCGGCTGGTTCATCTTCAACAATCTCGAGGAATCGCCGTTCTTCAAGGAGCAGCAGAAGCGTAAAGCGGCCGGCACCATTGCCGTGACGAACTCGCCGGTGAAGAAGCTGTTTTCAAGCGACTGGCGCAACGTCCTTTTCCTCAACCTTTTAATCACGTTCGGCGGCGGCGCGGGTTACTACCTGACCTCCGGCTACCTTCCATCGTTCCTGAAAGTCGTAAACAACGTTCCCAACAACATCTCGTCGCTGATCCTGATGGGCGCCAGCTTGATCGGGCTGGTGTCGTCGCTCTTCTTCGGCGCTCTGAGCGACTATATTGGCCGCAAGAAGACGTTCCTGCTGGTTGGGGTATGCATGGCGGTGCTGCTGCCGGTCTGCTATCTCGGCATGGCCAAAGCTGTCGATACGACGACGGTCACACTGTACGCGCTGGCAATCGCCTTCCTCGGCAACGCCGGCTACGCGCCGATCCTGATCTTCCTCAACGAACGATTCCCGACCGAAATCCGCGCCAGCGGCACCGGTCTTTCATGGAATATCGGTTTCGCGCTTGGCGGCATGATGCCGACCTTCGTCTCGCTGGCGAGCGCAGCGCCGGCGCAGATTCCGATGTCGCTCTCGATTTTCATCGTCGTCATCTTCGCCATCTACCTCCTTGGGGCCTTGCTGGTTCCGGAAACCAAGGGAGAATTCCGCTGACGAGATGGGCGGCGGCCGAGAAACCGGCCGCCGGCTCAGTCGAGCCCGCGTCATGAACGAGCTTGCATTCGACGACGTCATTATCGGGGGCGGCTCCGCCGGCTGCGTGGTCGCCAATCGCCTGTCGGCGAATGCTTCTCGCCGCGTGCTCCTGATCGAGGCGGGAAGCGACACCTTGCCCGGAGCCGAACCGGAGGAGATTCTCGACAGCTATCCGATGCCGCTGTTCCATGGCGACCGTTACATCTGGCCGGGCCTTTCCGCGTCCGCCGCACGCGTCGGAAACGCAGCGCCGATCACGCGCGCCTACGAGCAGGCGCGTGTGATGGGAGGTGGCTCGAGCATCAACGTGCAATCCGCCAATCGCGGCCTGCCGCGCGACTATGACCAGTGGCGCGATCTCGGCGCGGAGGGGTGGGGCTGGGATGATGTCCTGCCATACTTCCGCAAGCTGGAGACAGATCTTGATTTTGAGGGGCCCTTGCACGGCAAGCACGGACCGATCCCGATCCGCCGCATCGCAAAACCAGACTGGCCTCCCTTCGCCGCCGCCGTCGGCACGGCGTTGGCGGCGAGTGGCGTGCCGTTTCGTGAGGATCAGAATGGCGAGTTCGACGATGGAATCTTCCCGCCCGCTTTCTCCAACCGGAACGATCGTCGCGTCTCGAGCGCCGCCGCCTATCTCGACAAGGCGGCGCGGCGGCGCGGCAATCTCACGATCATGGCCGGCACGCATGTCGAGGGCATCGTCATGGATGGCCGCCGCGCGGAGGGCGTTCGCGTTGTCCGCGATGGCGACAGCCTGCTCGTGCGCGCAAGACGGGTGATCGTGACCGCGGGCGCCGTTCAGTCGCCGGCGATGTTGTTGCGGGCCGGCATCGGCCCGCCGGCCGCGCTTCGCGCGCTCGGAATCGATGTGGCCATCGTCCGCGGCGGCGTCGGCAGCAATTTGCGCGACCACCCCGCGCTGACTTTTTGTCAGTTCCTGCCGCCTCCACTGCGGCTGCCGCTGTCGCGGCGCCGGGCGAGTTTTGTCGCGCTTCGTTATTCGTCCGGATGCGAGGGCTGCGATCGTTCTGACATGTATGTCACGGCGGCGGCCCGCGCCGGATGGCACCGGCTCGGGACCAGGCTTGGCCTTTATTTTCTCTGGTGCAACCGGCCATATTCCGCCGGGCGGGTCTTCCTGGTGTCGCCCGAACCGGGCCGCTATCCCTCGGTCGAACTGAACCTGCTCGACGATCCCCGCGACCTCCGGCGAATGATGGATGCGGTACGGTTGCTCGCGAGCCTGGTGATCAATCCCGTTCTCAACGAGGCAGCGGATGATTTCTTTCCAGCCTCGTTTTCACCCCGTATCAAGCGCTTGAGCGCCTTCAACCGCCGCAACGGCGCCGCGGCGGCGGTCATGGGTGCGATGCTGGACCTTCCGGCAAAACTCCGCCATGTCGTGATCAGACGGCTTTTGCTCAATGGGGTCGCATTCGCCGATGTCATCAGGGACGAACATGCGCTCGCGGACTTCGTTCGTCGCAGCGTGTTCGGCGTCTGGCACCCGACGGGCACGTGCCGGATGGGCGATCCCTCCGACCCGAACGCGGTGGTCGACCCTCGCGGCCAGGTGATCGGAAGCGAAAATCTCTACGTCGCCGATGCCTCGGTCATGCCACGCCTGCCCACCGCGAACACCAACATTCCGACCATCATGATCGCGGAAAAGATCAGCGCCGGCTTGTTGTCATGATCGGTTAGAACCAAAATACACGTGAATGCGTTATTGATTCCATGGAAGCGGATGGACGGTAGCCTGGCCAGTCCACGAAGACACATGTCCTTCGCAAGGAGACGCAGATGAGGCACCGTGCAGCTGTCTAAGCAGCACAAGAAATCCACCCGTGCGAGGTCGCTTGCGGACCTCTGGCGCCGCGTCAAGAAACATCCTCTGGCAAAGATCGGTCCGGGCCTGATCACCGGCGCGGCCGATGACGATCCCAGCGGCATTGCGACCTACTCCCAGGCGGGAGCGCAATTCGGGCTCGACATGCTCTGGACGATGCCGTTGGCCTATCCGCTGATGTCCGCGATCCAGTCCCTGTGCGCGCAAATCGGGCGCGTCACCGGCAAGGGGCTCGCGGCCAACATCAAGGAGGCGTTTCCTCCGATCGTGCTCAAGGTCGTGGTGTTTCTGTTGTTGTTCGCCAACACGCTGAATATTGCAGCCGACGTTTCGGCGATGGGAGAAGTTGCCGAACTCGTCAGCGGTCTCGACAGGCACGCGATGACCGCTTTCTTCGTGCTCTTGACGCTGCTGCTTCAGATTTTCGTGCCGTATCACAGATATGTATTCCTGCTGAAGTGGTTGACGCTTTCGCTTCTCGCCTATGCCGCCGTCCTGTTCACCGTGCACGTGCCCTGGAGCGAGGTCGCGCTGAGAACGGTGTGGCCGAAGCTGAAGCTCGATTTCGACACCGCCGCGGTGGTTGTTGGCGTCTTCGGCACGACGATCAGTCCATACCTCTTCTTCTGGCAGGCGTCGGAAGAAGTGGAAGACATGCACGCGAAGCGAGCCGGTGCCCTGCTGCGAAACGCCGCCGCCGCGCCTTCCGAGCTCCGGCGCATCAAGTGGGACACCTGGAGCGGAATGCTCTATTCCGACGTCACGGCCTATTTCATCATCCTGGCGACTGCCGTCACGCTCCACGTTGCGGGTGTTACCGACATCCAGACCGCGGCCCAGGCGGCGGGCGCGCTGCGGCCGGTGGCGGGCGATTTTGCGTTTCTTCTTTTTGCCACTGGAATAATCGGCGTCGGTCTGATCGGTGTGCCGGTGCTCGCCGGCTCCGCCGCATATGCGGTGGCCGAAGCGCTGGGCTGGCGATCGGGCCTCGAACGAAAGGCCGGCGCAGCGCGCGGATTCTATGCTGTGATCGCGGTTAGTGTACTTGCCGGCCTTTTCATCCAATATTCGCCTATCAGTCCAATGAAGATGCTGTTCTGGAGCGCGGTGATCAACGGCGTCGTGGCGGTGCCGCTGATGGTCGTGATCATCCTGCTCGCGTCCAGCCAGTCTGTGATGGGAGCATTCACGGCAAGCCGGCCGATTTTGGCTCTTGGCTGGATCGGGGCGGCGGTCATGGGTTTTGCTGCCCTGCTGATGCTCATTCCCGGTTAGGCAGCCCGGCGCGAACCTTCCGACGCGCCCGCCGCGCGCAGAGCATCGGCCACGCTTCGGATTCGCACATTTCGTCGCGCCGCCGCCTCCAGGGCATACCGCAGCAGAGATGGTGAACATCCGTACGGACTGGGTTCGCTGGCCACGTCGTGGCTATAGAAGATGAGCCAGCCATTCCTGGCGACGGCATCGTCGAACATGCGGTCGATCCCGTTGCGGTCGATATCCCGGTTGATCAGCGGAGTGGCGCGCAGGAATTGCAGATCGATCACGCCGGCGTTGATGCCAGGAACGATACCGCGCGATGAGACGAAATTTCTCTTCAACCGGGATTTGTGCAGCACCGACCCCGCGCCGTAAGGATAGGCGAAATTTTCCAGCGTAATCGAGGGGTCGAGCGACAGGAGGTAGCGGCGGTTGTCTTCGATTTCTCTGGCCAGCGCCGGCGCATCAAGATCCGTCGTCCGTGCGTGCGAGAAAGTGTGGCAGGCAATTTCGTGGCCTTCGCGGTGAAGGGCCACGATCTCACCGGCGCTGATCCCGTCCCAATGGCCGGACCATTTGTCGACAAGTCCGCCCGCGACGTAGAACGTCGCTCTGGCGCGATATGCATCGAGAATTGGCGCGCCGACGGCCGCCGCGCTTTTCGGGGTGTCGTCGAATGTGAAACTGACCATCGGTTGTGCGTTGCGCAGCCGAAATGGCGTTATGCAAAAATGTCTCGCCAGGCGGTTGCTCACCCGCATCTTCAGTGCCGACCAGCCCGGGTGCGTGATCATGATTTCACGAGATTCAAGCGCGGGAGTGCCGCTCGCGCGCCGGCAAGAAAGCCGAGCCAGTTGCGGAAGATCGCCGACGCGACTTCGCTGGCCGCGGTGTTGTGGCGAAGGGTGCGGTGTGGCAGTTCGCCGCTCAGTTCCGGCCTTCGCTCGGCCTTTGCGCGCCTTGCGAAGGCGGCCAACCGCTCCTCGGTCTCGGCGTCGAAATAGCCGGCAGGCACGGCCGGGCAAGCGTCGCGCTCTCCGGCAAGAAAGCGTGAGACGTCGCGCAGATATTCGCGCTCGAGCGACAGCGCTTCATATTCGGGATGTCCCTGAAAGAAGATAAAATGGCTACCGAATTGCTTGGCGAAAATGTCGACGCCGGCTTCCGGCGAATGCGTCAGCAATTGGTAACCGTTCCCTGCCAGGTCGCCCGCCGATAGCTCGTTGAGGCGCGAATGCGCAACCGCCAACGGCCGATCAAGATCGTCCGTCAGCCAATGGCCGGATACCTTGAAGGTCTGATAAATTCCGGAGCATTTGTTGATAAGCCGCCGCCGCTCGATCCCATCGAGGTGCAGGACCGCCGCGTGTGCTGCAAGACACGACCAGATCGTCGACCTGGTGTTCGCCTTCGCCCAGTCGACGATTTCGATGAGATCACGCCAGAACGATTCCCGCCGCAGGTTGGCTGCATTCGGCTCGGCACCGGTGACGATCAGCCCGTCGATGGACAGGCGATCGATTTCGGCGATGTCGGTATATTGCTGTTCGATGCGCCATTGCGCCGATTGCGATCGCTTCACGGATGGCAGCGAGAAGCGGTGAAGATGGATGTGGTTTTCGCCTGCACCCGCCTCAAGAAGGCGCATGAATTGTCGTTCGGTGGCTTGCAGGGCGGCGTCGGGCATGTTGTTGATAAGTCCGATTGTCAGCACGCGGTCGCCGACGCCGCGGTCACTGCCGACTTTATCGGACTCCCTCGGGTCCATTGGCGCCAGCGCGGGGCTGACGATGGGCCGATGTCTGTCGAATTGGAGCGTCATGGCAAGCGCTCATTCCGCTGCTTCGAGCCGCGGATGTCGCGAGCAGGCGGAACTGAGAGCCTGATCGATGTCTTCGATGATGTCGCAGACATGTTCGATGCCGATCGAAAGGCGGATGGTTTCGGGCAGGACGCCGGCCATGCGCTGCTGCTCGGGCGACATCTGGCGATGAGTGGTCGAGGCGGGGTGGCACGCAAGCGACTTCGCATCGCCTATATTGACGAGCCGCGTGATCAGCTTCAGCGAATCATAGAAGGTCTTGCCGGCCTCAAGGCCGCCATTGATGCCGAACGTGAACAGCGACGATGCATTGCCGTTAAGGTATTTCTGGACCAGCGCGTAGTATGGGCTCTCAGGAAAGCCGGCATAGTTGACCCATTCGACGCGCGGATCATTGCGCAGGAAATCGGCGACCTTGCGGGCGTTCTCGACATGACGTTCGACGCGAAGCGCCACGGTCTCGATCCCCTGCAGCAACAGGAACGCATTGAACGGTGAAAGCACTGCGCCCATGGTGCGCTGGTATACGCTGCGGGCGCGCTGGATGTAGGCGCTGTTGCCGAATTGCCTGGTGTAGACAAGGCCATGATAGGAC
>Ga0306921_10009203_pt1 | contig 10473 bp, 18 predicted proteins | sample sta12Cox44000080_FD_203760 | JGI IMG/M metagenome (GOLD analysis project Ga0306921, IMG submission 203760) | Lab enrichment of tropical soil microbial communities from Luquillo Experimental Forest, Puerto Rico - statoxic.12C.oxic.44.000.080 (v2)... | ecosystem: Environmental > Terrestrial >...
CGGTGCTTTGCGCCCGGACGAGGCTTTAAATCGTGTAACCGCATAAAGTTCCTTTTCTTTGCCTGGGGCTCTCTATCACACGTTTCCTTCCCTGATTTCCGTTGAACGTCCGGGAGAAATTCTCTATCTGGTTGCTTTACCGCGAAGCGTCAAAATATCCTGCCGACGACGAAGACCGCGGAGCGCCTCGATCGTGGCTTTCACGACATTTGCGTGGTTGCTCGAACCAAGTGATTTAGCAAGTACATCCTTGATTCCGGCGGCCTCCACGACAGCCCGAACACCGCCGCCGGCGATAACGCCCGTTCCGGGAGAAGCCGGACGCAATAGCACCCGTCCTCCTCCAAATTCGCCAATTACTTCATGTGGAATGGTGTTTTCCTGAACGGCAACCACGACCATCGATTTCCGAGCTGACTCCGATGCCTTCCGAATGGCCTCGGATACTTCGTTCGCTTTCCCGAAACCGTAACCGACGCGTCCCTTGTGGTCTCCAGCAACGATCAGCGCGCTGAAACTGAAACGGCGCCCACCTTTTACAACCTTGGCACAACGGTTTATGAACACGACCTTCTCGGTGGTGTCGCCCTTTTGTGCGTTACGATCACCTCCCGCATGATCACGCCGATGTCTTACTTCAGTTGCCATAAGAATTTTTGGGTTGGCTCGCGAGTCTCTAACTTGCTGCCGGAAATCAGAACTTCAAACCTCCCGCGCGAGCCGCATCTGCAAGCGCTTTCACCTTTCCGTGATAGCTGAGCCCTCCCCGGTCAAAAACCACAGTTTGAATTTTCTTCTTCAAAGTCCTTTCGGCGAGAATCGCGCCAACTTTCTCAGCCATAACAACATTTGCATTTGTTCGAGCCTTTCCCCTCACACCCTGTTCAACCGTGGAGACAGCCACAAGCGTTCTACCCGCAGAATCGTCAATGACTTGCGCACAGATGTGCTGACCTGAAAAATGCACTGCGAGTCTGGGACGTTCCATCGTACCGGAAACACGCTTGCGAATGCGTATATGTCGTACTTTAACGCGATTAATCGTAGCCATCTTATTATCGCAGATCTGGTCTTTGGGCCTATTCCGCCTTCGACATTGTTATTGTACGGTCTTTCCTTCTTTGCGCCGAATCGGCTCGCCCGCGTATCGAATGCCCTTACCCTTGTACGGTTCTGGCGGGTAAAATGACCTGATATCAGCCGCAACTTGACCGACAACCTGCTTGTCAATTCCCTCGATCAAGATCTTCGTGTTTTCCTGAACCGTAATCTTAATGCCATCCGGAATCTGGAAAACCACCGGATGAGAAAATCCGATGTTCAAATTCAGGTTCTTTCCTTGAACCTGCGCTCGAAATCCGACGCCATGGATTTCGAGAGCCTTCTGAAAGCCTTTGCTGACACCGAGTACCATATTGTTGATCAGACTGCGCGAAAGGCCGTGAAGCGCCTTGACGCTCCTCGTTTCGGCATCCCGATTCAACACGGCTTGTTTGCCCTCGACCCGAATCTTGATCTGACCGGGTAAAACCCATTCCAATCTGCCCTTGGGACCTTCGACCCGAATCGAGCCATCTTCAGAAACAGCCATTTTCACTTTGTCCGGAATTTCGATCGCCTTTTTTCCGATACGAGACATAGAAAACTCCTTACCAAACGAGAGCCAGCAATTCACCTCCAACGTTCTCTTTGCGCGCCTCGCGACCGGTAATGACTCCCCGCGAGGTCGAAAGGATTGCTACGCCCATTCCGCCGAGCACCCTCGGAATATCGCCCGAACCAACATATTTGCGCAATCCTGGCTTGCTAACTCGCTTCAGGCCGGTCAACGCCGGAATGCGATTGACAAATTTCATCGTGACTTTGATCTGCGCAGGCTTGGTCCCGGTATCAATTTCGAATTCAGAGATATAACCCTCTTGCTTAAGGATTCGGGCGATCTCTTCTTTCATACGGGAGTATGGCGCTGAAACGTCGCCTCGGTGCGACCGGGCGGCATTCCGCAATCGTGTCAGGAAGTCTGCTATCGGATCTGAAAGGTTACTCATCGGTCATACTCCAGAGGCGGCGGTCTTGGCGACTTGCTTCTTGTCACTGAAAGGCACGCCCAGTTCGGTCAGCAGAGCCTTGGCCTCGTCGTTTGTTCTCGCGGTAGTCACAATCGTTATATCAAAGCCTACGTTTCGCTTAATTCTATCCAGCTCAACCTCGGGAAAAATCGACTGGTCGTGTACGCCAAGCGTGTAGTTGCCTCTCCCATCAAACGCCTTGGCCGAAATTCCACGAAAATCCCGGATTCGCGGAAGCGCCATTTTGATCAGGCGCTCCAGAAATTCGTACATCCTGTCACCGCGCAAAGTCACTTTTGCGCCGATCGTCTGGCCTTTGCGCAGCTTGAAATTTGAGATGCTTTTCTTGGCCTTGGTTTCAGCCGGCCTCTGCCCGGTGATCAGGGCAAGCTCCTTCTTCGCATCTTCAAGCGCCTGCTTTAGATCGCTTACATGCGCAGGGATGCAGGTGTTAACAACCACCTTATCCACCTTTGGCACCTGCAATAGATTTTTATAGCCAAGCTTTTCGCGCAGCGCAGGCACAACGCGACCCTTGTAATCCCTGTACAGTTCCGCTTGCATCGTCTATTGCTTTCGTCCCTTCTTTGCCGGCTTGGCGGGCTGAGCCTCGACCAGTTTGACGTTTGAAATGTGAATCGGACCCTCGCGCGTAATGATCGCCCCATTCGGAGTATCCTGAGATTTCCGACGCGTCTTCTTGATCATCCGTACGCCCTCGATCAACACCTGTTCCTTCTTCGCCAGCACCTGCAATACCTTGCCGTGGGCTCCACGATGATTGCCGGAGATAACCTGAACGTTGTCCCCTTTCTTAACGTGAAATCTCACTCTGTTCATAACACCTCTGGAGCAAGCGAAATGATTTTCATAAAGTTCTTTTCGCGTAATTCGCGCGCAACCGGTCCGAAAATACGGGTCCCCCGCGGGTTCAAATCCTTGTCGATGATGACGATCGCGTTGTTGTCAAAACGCAGATAGGAGCCGTCATCCCGCTTAACAGGCTGTTTCGTGCGGACCACCACGGCGCGCACAACCTCGCCTTTTTTCACGGTACCGCTCGCTGTAGCTTCTTTTACGTTGCACGTAATCACATCACCGACAGAGGCGAACGCGCTCTGTTTACCTATTACGCCGATCATCGTCGCCATCCGAGCGCCGGTGTTGTCAGCAACATCTAGTCTGGAGCGAATCTGAATCATGGTCGCGGTCCTTCCTTCAGCCCCGTAGCACCTCTACTAACCGCCAGCGCTTTAAACGGCTTATTGGTCGGGTTTCTTCTACACGCACCAGGTCACCTACTGCACACTTATTCTCCTCGTCGTGCGCGTACAACTTCTTGGTTCGCTGCACGATCTTTCCGAACTTCGCGTGCGGAACTCGACGAACCACCGCAATAACGATGGTCTTATCCATCTTATTGGATACTACCTCGCCAACACGCGTTTTCCGAAGATGCCGCTTCGGAATTGCAGACTGCTGCGCCTGAGCTTCTGGAGCCGACGTCGCCTCCGTTTCATGCGGAACGGAATCCTTGTCGGACAGTGCCTCGGCCCCCGTGGCAGTACCTTTAGCATCTACAGTCTCTTCACTCATTTTTGCTCTCCATTTCGGTCTTCCTGGAGCGCTGCGTCAGAATCGTCTCAATTCTCGCAACCTCTCTGCGATTGATGCGAATCACGCTCGGTTTCTCAAGCGCACCGGTTTGCTGCTGCAGTCGCAAATTAAATGCGTCTTTTCGCAACTCGCGCCGCCGTGCGATTAACTCGTCATTGCTTAATTCGCGTAGGTCTTTGATTTTCATTGGAGACTCTTTCCTTGGCGATCTACGCAGCCACCACGCGTTGCCGACTGATAAAACGCGTGCGAATTGGCAGTTTAGTAGCTGCCAGGCGCAAAGACTCACGCGCGACCGATTCAGTCACCCCATCCAGCTCAAAAAGGATGTTTCCAGGGCGAACCGTCGCGACCCAGTGTTCCGGGTTGCCCTTACCTTTTCCCATTCGAGTTTCGGGCGGCCTCTGGGTGACAGACTTGTCCGGGAAAATCTTGATCCAGAGCTTGCCTTTGCGCTTCATGTTACGGGTCAAAGCAATACGAGCAGCTTCGATCTGCGTATTGGTGATCCAAGCCCGATCAAGGGTTTGCAAAGCGTATTCGCCGAAAGCAATGGAGATGTTCCGCGTTGCGCTTCCCGCGCGGCTTCCGCGCTGCGTTTTGCGGTATTTCACCCTTTTTGGCATCAATGGCATAAATCAACTCCTGGTCGGCTCTATCTTGCTATTTTGAAGAGGGGACGCGTTCTTGACTGGTCTCTTTCTTTTGGGGCTGTTGCTGTTCAACGACCTGATCAGGTTTGCAGATCCAGCATTTTACCCCGATTTTTCCATAAACGGTATTTGCTTCGGCGAATCCATAATCAATGGGTGTACGAAGTGTGTGCAGCGGAATCTTTCCTTCCCTGTACCATTCGGCACGCGAAATCTCCGCTCCGCCGAGCCGGCCCGAACACCGAATCTTTATTCCAAGCGCACCAAAATCCATGGTGGTCTGGACCGCTTTCTTCATGGCTCGACGGAACGAGATACGGCGCTCAATCTGCAACGCGACGTTTTCCGCAACCAGTTGCGCATCAAGCTCGGGCGTCTTGATCTCCTGAATATCGATCTTGACCTGCTTTCCACCTGACATCCGGGTGATTTCTTCGGTCATCTTCTCGATTTCTGCACCTTTGCGCCCAATCACGATCCCGGGACGCGCGGTATAAATCGTCACTCGAATACTGTTCCAGGCACGCTCGATTACAACCTTTGCCACCGCCGCCATGGCCAGCTTTTGCTTCACAAAGGCGCGAATATGGATATCGGCATGGAGAAATTCCGAAAATTCCTTTGCTGATGCATACCAGCGGGAACGCCATTCCTTGCTAAGCGCAAGCCGGAAACCAATTGGATTTACTTTCTGACCCATACCTACTCTTTCTCTTCCCCGGATTTGGCTTCAGCCGCCGGCTCAGCAGGCTTGAGCGGGTCGGGAGCATTCGGGGCGGCGCTGATCTGCTTCACTTCTTCACCTGTGTTAGCTGCCGTCACCGTTTTCGGCTGTTTTTTCGGCTGCCGCGTCTCGCTTCGTGCGGTTTTTGATGAAGGACGTTTTTTACGCGGTTTCTCAGCCGCAGGAACCAGATCATCGCTCAGAACAATTCGAATATGACTTGTCCTCTTGCGCAACGAGCTGGCACTGCCACGCGCCCGTGCGCGAAATCGCTTAAAGGTTGGCCCTTCGCCGATCACCGCTTCTTTGACCAGCAAGGTGTCCACCTTGAGTTCGGCGTTATTTTCGGCATTCGCGATCGCGCTTTTGAGAGTTTTCTTAACCAGCACAGCTGCTTTTTTCGGACTGAATGCCAAAAGATCGAGCGCATCCGAAGCGGAACGGCCCTGAATTTCGCGCGTGACTTCACGCGCCTTGAAAGCCGAAATACGCGCAAACCGATATGTCGATGTCACCTGCATTGCTTCTTTACGTCGAAATCGGACGCTCCTTATTTTGCAACCTTGGCGGTATGTGCACCATGTTTCTTGAATGTACGGGTGGGTGAAAATTCGCCCAGCTTGTGTCCAACCATGTTCTCCGTCACAAAAACGGAATTGAAGATCTTGCCGTTGTGCACGAGAAAGGTATGCCCAACGAAGTCTGGCGTAATCATCGACCGCCGCGACCAAGTTTTTATCGGCTTCTTGGCAGCGCCAGTACCCATCTTCTCGATTTTTTCGAGCAACTTGAACTCTACAAACGGACCTTTTTTAAGTGATCTGGCCATACGTTACTTCATCTTTTTCCTACTTTTCCGCCGTTCAACAATAAAAGAGTCGCTCGGCTTGCGCTTGCGTCGCGTCTTGAATCCCTTCGCCAATTGACCCCACGGACTCATCGGATGATGACGTCCGCCACCCCCTTTGCTCTTACCCTGGCCGCCACCCATCGGATGGTCGATGGGATTCATCGACATGCCACGAACATGCGGGCGCCGTCCAAGCCATCGGCTTCTTCCAGCTTTTCCGCTCGACACATTCATGTGATCGACGTTGCCTACCTGGCCAATCGTGGCGTACCCGTCTTCATGAATTCGGCGGATTTCTCCGGAAGGAAGTCGCACCAGCGCGTAGCCTCTCTCGCGGTTATTCAGGATGGCTTGCTGGCCGGCGCTTCGAGCCACTTGTCCCCCACGGCCGGGGATAATTTCGACGTTATGAATGATCGTTCCCAATGGGATGGCCTTCAACGGCAGCGCATTGCCGACTTCCGGCGCAACATTTTCACCCGCGATAACCTTAGCTCCAACCTCCAGCCCGTTCGGCGCCAGAATATAACTCTTGCCTCCGTCGGGATAGCGGAGAAGGGCTATTCGCGCCGACCGATTCGGATCATATTCAATTGCCTCAACTCTCCCCTCGACGTCGCGAACCCTGCGCTTGAAATCGATAATTCGATATTTGCGCTTGTGTCCGCCGCCAATGTGACGTGAAGTCAAACGACCGTTGTTATTGCGCCCACCGGTTCGCTTTAAGGGCTCGACCAACGACTTTTCGGGCTGGCCCTTGGTGATCTCGCCGTACGCTGCAGTTTGCTTAAAACGCTGCGTCGGAGTTAGCGGTCTGAAATTTTTTAATGCCATTGTCTGACTTTTCCCCCGCTATGCGAGTTCTATCTTCTCCCCGGCGGCCAGAGTAACCACCGCTTTCTTCCAGTGGGCGCGGCGGCCGAAATCAGCTCGGCGTTCCCGCTTTTTCTTACCCGCATACTGGCACGTGTTCACACGAACCACCCGCTTTCCAAAAAGCTCTTCGATCGCTTGCTTGATCTGCAGTTTGTTTGCGCGGGGATCGACCCGGAAAACATATTGATTATGTTTTTCACCTAACAGACTGGACTTTTCCGTAAGCCGGATAGTGCAAATCAAATGCGTCGGTTCGGTCATGCCAATCTTTCCGCCAACCTGGCCAATGCCTCGTTGGTCACGATAATTTTCTGGAAAGCGAGAAGCTGCTCCGTGTTCACCTCAGATGCAGTGTTCAATTGCACGGGTTGCACATTTCTTGCCGCTTTGTAGGTCGCCTCGTCGAAAGCTGTCGAAATCACCAGAACCTTTTCTGCGTCCGTGTGCGATTTCAGCAGGGACACGAATTCCTTTGTCTTCGGATTTGTTACCTTGATTTCATCGGTCACCAGCACGTCGCCGGCTATGACGCGAGCGCTGAACGCCTTCAGAAACGCCAGCTGTTTAACACTCTTTGGTACTTTCTTCGAATAATCCCGCGGCTTCGGCCCGAAAACCACACCCCCTCCAGACCAGACAGGAGACGAAGTATAGCCGGCTCGCGCGCGACCTGTGCCTTTCTGGCGCCACGGCTTCTTTCCTGAATAGGCAACCTCGGCCTTCGTCTTCGTATTCGCGGAGCCGGTTCGACGATTCGCCCGCATCGCGACGACCGCATCATGGACCGCCTGAGTACCACGGCCATTTTCGATCACCTCAATTTTCGCCTGTTTCGCGGCCTTAACTGTCAAAATTGTGGCACTCACTTCGTCTTCGCTCCCTCAACGACTTGCTTTTTCTTCGCGGGGCGCACGACCACAAAGCTCCCATTCGATCCGGGAACCGCACCGCATACAAGGATCACATTGTCATCGGGCCGAACCTGAACGATGCGCAAATTCTGCACGGTCACGCGTTGGTCACCCATGTGCCCCGGCATTCCCATGTTCTTCCAAATTCGTCCCGGGGTAGATCGGTTTCCGATCGCTCCGTTTCGCCGGTGCATTTTCGAACCGTGAGCAGCCGGCTGGCCGGAAAATCCATGCTTTTTTACTACACCCTGAAATCCCTTGCCCTTGGATCGTCCAATCACGTCAACAAATTGACCGGGCTCGAACTGGCTCACGCTCAAATCCAGGTCGCCGTCCAGCGCCGTTCCATCCGGCAACCGGAATTCCCGAACGAACTTCTTCGGCTCCGCATTCGCCTTCTTGAAATGGCCGAGCAACGGCTTCGAAACTCGCGATTCTTTCTGCGAATCAAACCCTACCTGAACGGCCGTGTATCCGTCGCGCTCCGGCTTCTTCACCTGTAGAACCGTGTTCCCTTCCGCCTCGATCACGGTCACTGGCGTGGCTTTACCACTGGCGTCGTAAACACGCGTCATCCCTATTTTGCGCCCTAAAAGTCCGATCTTCATTTTCGCATGGGCCTGGGTTAGATCTTGATAGTAATGTCCACGCCGGCGGGGAGATTGAGCTTGCGGAGCTCATCGACCGTCTTCGCGGTGGGTTCGATAATATCGAGCAACCGCTTGTGGGTGCGCATTTCGAATTGGTCCATCGACTTCTTGTCGACGTGCGGTGACCGATTCACGGTGAATTTCTCAACCTTTGTCGGCAAAGGAATGGGCCCGGCAACCTTGGCACCTGTGCGCTTGGCCGTTTCAACGATTTCCACCGCAGACTGGTCGAGCATGCGATAGTCAAAGCCTTTCAGCCGGATCCGGATGCGTTGACCATTCGTCATAGATTAGGTTCCTTTCTGATCCAATACGGCCGCAGCGATCTGGGCCGGCACCGGCTCGAAGTGTGACGGCTCCATGGAATAGGAAGCGCGTCCTTTGGACAGCGAACGAATCGCGGTAGCGTACCCGAACATCTCAGCCAGGGGTACCTCTGCATGGACTACCGTGGCAAAATTCTTTGCTTCCATGTTCATGATGCGCCCACGTCGCCGATTTAAATCCCCCATAATGTCTCCCTGGTATTCATCAGGGGTGACACACTCCACCTTCATGATCGGCTCCAGCAATATCGAATTCCCCTTTTTGAAGGCATCCTTCATCGCAAAAACCGCTGCAAGCTTGAATGCAAGTTCGCTCGAATCAACGTCGTGGTAGGATCCATCGACGATCTCAACGTAGAAATCGATAACCTGGTAGCCACCGATCACCCCGTTTAAGACGGCTTCCTCAATTCCCTTCTTGACGGCCGGAATGTACTCTTTCGGAATTGCGCCGCCAACGATCTTGTTTTCAATCGAGACTCCCTTGCCGCGCTCACGTGGTTCAACATTGACCACGACGTGACCATACTGGCCCCGGCCGCCCGATTGCTTGATCAACTTGCCCTCGCCAATCGCATTCTTCGTAATCGTTTCACGATAAGCGATCTGTGGCTTCCCGGCGTTGGCATCCACCTTGAACTCCCGCAACATTCGATCGCGAATGATTTCGAGATGCAGTTCCCCCATCCCGGCAATGATTGTTTGCCCGGTGTCTTCGTGCGTGTAAACGCGGAACGTTGGATCTTCTTCTGCGAGACGTTGCAAGGCAATACTCATTTTCTCCTGATCCAGCTTGGTCTTTGGCTCGATCGCCATCGAAATCACCGGATCGGGAAATGAAGGAGGTTCCAGAAGGATCGGAAAATCCTCGTCGCACAGCGTATCACCCGTGGTGATATTCTTGATGCCTACGATGGCGCCGATGTCTCCCGAGTAACAAGTCTCAATATCCTCGCGCTTGTCCGCCTGAATCTGAATCAAACGGCTGATACGTTCGCGTTTGTTCGTCCGCGGGTTGTAGACCGTGTCCCCTTTCGAAAGGTTTCCGGAGTAAACACGGAAGAAAACGAGCTTGCCGACGAATGGATCACTCCAAAGCTTGAACGCGAGTGAACAGAACTTCCCGTTATCATCCGTTTGCGCGACTTTCGGTTCTTGGGAGTCTGGATCAATACCCTTGGCCGGGGGAATATCGAGCGGACTTGGAAGATAATCAACTACCGCATCCACGAGATACTGAACGCCCTTGTTCTTAAATGCAGAACCGCCGGCGACGGGAACAAATTTGTTTTCGATGGTCAGCCGGCGGATTCCTGCTTTGAGATCTTTTGGCGTTATCGGCTTTTCTTCGAGGAAGAGAGTTTCGACTTCGTCGTCCAGATTAGCTACCTCGTCGACGAGATCATTGTACGCCTGGTCAATCGCCTTTTTGTGCTCATCGGGAACTTCTGTAACTTCGTAAGTTGATCCTAACGCGTCGCTGTCAGAATAGATGACGGCCTTCTTGTTGATGACGTCAATCTGGCCTCGAATATGATCTTCCTTGCCAAGGGGAATGAGAACCGGCCACGCATTCGCGCCGAGCTTCGTCCGGATCTCTTTGACGACATTGTCAAAATTCGCCCCGACCTTGTCCATTTTGTTGACGAAGCAAATTCGAGGAACGTTGTATTTATTAGCCTGCCGCCAAACGGTCTCGGTTTGGGGTTGAACGCCCGCGACGCTATCGAAAACCAGGATTGCCCCATCAAGTACTCGCAACGAACGTTCCACCTCGGCCGTGAAATCGACGTGTCC
>Ga0306921_10009206_pt1 | contig 10471 bp, 6 predicted proteins | sample sta12Cox44000080_FD_203760 | JGI IMG/M metagenome (GOLD analysis project Ga0306921, IMG submission 203760) | Lab enrichment of tropical soil microbial communities from Luquillo Experimental Forest, Puerto Rico - statoxic.12C.oxic.44.000.080 (v2)... | ecosystem: Environmental > Terrestrial > Soil...
CCGACAAGCTACATCCCAACCACGACCGCAGCCGTGACAAGAAACGCCGATGTCGTCCCATTCCTGACAACGAGCTGGTTGGATACGACGAAGGGGACGTTTTATAATCAGACGATAGGTTATAACAATCTTTCTGTCTCAGGAGGTTATCGGGAGGGATTTGGTATATCAAACGGAGGATTAGGGTTTAACGCCGATAATCAGTTCTCTTTATATGTGCCACCAAGTGGTCCGTCACTTATTGGTACAGCGGGATCGGGTCTTTGGTCTACGGGAGCCAAGGCAGCCTGGGCGTTTGATAGTACTGGGGTTTCCGCTTGTATGAACAACGGCACGGTTGTTACTAACGCAACGGTTCCATCCAGCTGGTTGAACTATTATGTGGGCAGCGACCGAGGCGTTGCGTCCTGGGCAAACGGTTATATTAAGCGTGTCGCTTACTGGTCCTCTAAGCTCGATAACTCTACCATGCAGGCCCTCACAACTCCATGAGCCAGACCCTATTTACCGGCGTGTACAACGCAGTTCAACCGCTCTTGACCGACGGTCAATGGTGCCCGCTGCAATGCGATTACAAAGGCGCCCTCATCACGGCTGGCGGCACGATGCTAGCCGCAAGTGTCACGCAAGAAGGGAGCGCGCGAGGCATCATCGAGGAACTCACAGAAATAAAGGAGCTATTACATGCCAGATCCGTCGGGACCGATGATCGTAAACGAGGCTGGTCCGCCCTCGCCACTAGCCACAGAACAAGGTAGACTGCGCGCCATTCTTGAGGCCCTCCAGGCCATCACCCAGGAACTAGCGAAGGAGCAAAAGCATGGCAGGTAATCCAAACAGCTACGGCACAAGAGCCCAGGACATCAAATCCAAGCAACCGATGAGCGGAAATGGCAATTCGACCAATTTCAAAGCCGCCCAATCCGGCGTTCATTCGCCTGATGCAAACGGCCACACCCGCAATTACAGGGCTCAACCCGGTAACATTGGGACAGGTAAAGGTACTGGCGCGGGCGGCGGCCACGGCATGGTTGGCCACCACGCCTCACAATCCAAACTGGCGTCAGGCCTTATCGCGAAGCACTTTGGCAGGTGACAGTGACAGATCCTCAAACTCAGGGGCCACTTCCGAAGCCGGACATGGCAAACCTCCTGCTGCTGCCGGGCAAGGATCTGGCACAGGCAGTCCAGCGTTGGCCAAAAATTCAAAAGCTGCTCGAAGACATCGCTCATCGCTCGCGCGGGGAAATAACGCTTCCGGCGATAGGTGAGCGTATCGTTCATGAAATGATGCAGCTCTGGCTGGTTCTCGGAAAACAGGAAGAGAACTTCCCGCTGCATGCCGTAGGCCTTACAGAAATCCAAGTAACGGCGTCTGGACAGCGCCGTTGCTGGATTTGGGCTTATGACGGCAAAGGCGGCGGTTTGCCCTTGCAGCATCTGCATGCTGTCGAGAAATGGGCCGAAGAGGTCCAGAAATGCTCTAAGATTTGCATGAAAGCACGGCGAGGCATCGCGCACATGCTTAAAGGCTATCAAATCACGGGGGTCTTCCTTGAACGCAACCTGCATCCGGTGATGCAGGCCCCGGAGGTGCCAAATGGGCGGCGGGTCATCGGGCAACGCAACGGTCCAGACGTCGGCCAACACGCCGTACAGTCCAACGGTGCCTTACCTGAACACGGCGCTGAGCAACGCGCAGAGCCTGTACAACGCGGGCGGGCCCCAGCCATTTACTGGCCCGAGGGTAGCAAGCTTCACTGATCCCCAGACGCAGGGGTTCACCGCTGCGACCAATGCTGCGAATCAGCTGATTGGCAATTCGCAAAATCAAACACCCATGGACGCCTATAACTCGCTGCTTAACACGCAGTTGGGTTACGCAGGCGGCCCTGTCATAAATCCGTTTGCGGAACAAAACATCGCCAATCAGGCGCAGCAAATGACCAACTCGATCAACTCCGCTTTTAGCGGCAGTGGTCGGTTAGGCGGTTACAGCAATGCGCAGGCGCTTCGGAATAATGTCGGTCAGTTCTTGCAGGGGGCGTATTCCAATCTTTATCAGCAAGGCCTTGGCACGCAAATGCAAGCGACCCAAAACGCGGCTCAGCTCGCGCAAGGGATGCCGCAACTACAAGGCCAGATTGCCGGACTTGGGCTTCAAGGCGCCCAAGCTCTCGGTCAGATCGGAGGACAGCAACAAGCGCTGAATCAGCAAGACATTACCGCTGCCATGAATTTGTACAATGAACAACAACAGCGACCCTATCAAGCGGCGCAGGGTTTTGAGAACGCCCTCTTACCCATCTCATATGCTGGCGGTCAGGTTGCCGGTGTGAACACTACGCAGACCAGTCCGTTTCAAACTCTCTTAGGGCTTAGCATGGGAGGCTTAGGTCTCATGTCCGCTTCGGGAGGCCTAAGCGGTCTTGGTTCTATGTTTCTAGGTGGCTTGCTCTAATGGACCCCTACAACCTATACGGCGCGCCAAATTACACGGGGGCTTATGCTTATAGCCCTTGGGTAATGCCGCCGGCAGGAACGATGCAGCCGAGCCCGGGATACGGAGGCGCGGGCGGTACACCCTTATCGACGGCACAGCCAGCCGCTTACAATCCCGCAGGGTTCGGAGCGCAGGCGGGAGGATATTATGCTGCGCGCCAGAACATGCCAGCGCTCGGGCAGAGTGCCGCTAACGCTCCCCCGGCCCTTAGCATGGGCGGCATGGGGACCAACCCTAATTTCAGCGGCGGCTTCCTAGGCATCCCCGCTGGCGGCTGGCTTTCGATGGCTGCGCAGATGGGTCAGCCGCGTGATCTTGGAGGCAACCTCCTCGCGGCGTTTGGTGCGGCGGCACCGTGGGTGCAGCAACAACAGTATCGCCAGCAACTCATGACAGCGGCGAGCGCGGCGCAACAGGGCGGCATGTTGACCCCGCAGCAAGCCGAAGTTGTGAGAAATCTCCCTCCGGAACAAGCATCGGTCGTGCTGAGCGGCATGATCCCGTCTCTCTCGCAGACTGAAAGTTTGAACATCAATCGCTGGAATGCGGCCACGAACGAGTCCGTCAGGCAGCAAAATCAGGCGGGACAGATTTACCAATGGCAATATCAGCGTTGGAACGCCAATAGGTTGGCATGGGACAGCGCGCATTTGGGGCAGGAAAACGCGCCTCCTTACCCAGAGCCGCCACCGACGATGCCGAATCCGCAGGATTTCACTCCTGCGAAGATCTACGAGCAGATGCGGCAGCAGGGCGTGTTCTCTGGACAGGCTGGCACTTTCGCTGCTACTGGTGCTCCAAGCGTATCCGGGGGCGGTGGAACCGGACCCACGACGCCCGCCGTAGGGGGCACACAGGGCAACGTGCAAGGAGCTGGTCCGGCGGCCACGACTGCCCCGACGACTACGGGGATTGCCCCAAGTGCTTCCGACGAAGATACGGAAGAAGGCGATGAAGATACTGGCGGAGGCGGACAAGAGCCCGTCCCCGCGCCGTCGCAAATTACTCTCCCGCCAGGCGTTGGATCTGCTTATTCAGGTGCTGCGCCGAACGTCGCACAAGCAGCACGCGCGCAGTTAGCGCCTCCGGGCGTTACACGCGATGCCATGGGCCAGCCACTTCCGATACGAACTCGCCTTGGCATGACGCCACAACTAACGGCGCAGGGCGCTGGCATTCCTCCGGGACTTACCAACGAAAGCAAGTTTGCTATCAACGCGCTAATGGCTTCCGGTAACGCGAACGGGCAGTCGATCGGACGCATCATCGCCAATGACTCCAACATCAAGGCGCGCACCGCGCTCATGACGGCGCAGTCAGCGGAAACGCAAAAGACCTCCGTGATGCAGCAATCCGGGAGCCGCATCCTCGGCGTGGTGGACGATATGATCCGCGATGCCGAAGCTGATCCCGAAGCTCTTGGGTATGTGCTTGGGCCGCAAAACTGGGAAGAGGGCACTCTCAGACAGCGTGAAGCAACGACAGATTTTGCCAGTCGCGCCTATAGAGGGTTGCAATGGCTCGACCAGCAACTCGGCCTCGGCGGCAATGTTGAAACGAAATACGGTGCGAAGCCCGGGACCCCTCTTGAGAACGTGGACCCCAGAGCAATAGGCATTTGGGACCCTTATCAAACCAGCAACGATTTGCGCGGCAAAATAGCGGAACGACAAGCCGCCATTACTACGCTTTTGCAAGGCGCGGGATTGAGCGCGGGCGATACCGATGCCGCTCGCAAGAGGGTGGATGAACTGGTGGACGAGGCTTACAAAACGGCTGCCAGCCCCGCCGCTATGAAGGACATCCTCAACAACAAGGTCAAGAATTTCATTCGGTCTATGACCAGACTGCCGCCCGATGCGGAATACGATCCTAGCAAATTCGGCACAACACCAGCTTCTTTGATTTCTGGGCAAGGTTCGACGCAACCTGGTTCTACGGCCGCGCCGCCGATGGATGTCAAAAACCTGTCCGACGATGATGTCGTGCGCCTTATGAATTCCGGACAGAGCGCGCCCGCCACCATGTCCCCGGCGGATAGGCAGACCTTACTCAATCGCTATCGTGATATTTATGCCACCCGTACCAAGAAGGCTCAGTGATGGCAGGTACTGACCTCGTTGACCCTGATACTGCGGCGGCGCAGTTCGGCCAGGGCCTTGTTGACCCGTCGCAGACGCCCATTGCGCAAGATTTCTTGCAGAGCAATCCCGTTGCCGGTGCCAAGAACGTCCTCGGCATCGATATCACGGCGCCGCAGGACAAGCTGCAAACCTCAATAAGCAACCTTCCATCGAGACAGCAAAAGCAGGCCTGGGACGCATGGGCTCAATACCAATCGGCGAAGGAAGATCAAGCTGCTGGCGGAGAGAGTTGGGGCAACACCTTAACCCAAGCCGCTGGCAAGGCGGCGAGTGGTGTGTTCAGCGGGGCTGCGGTTGTGCCGCTTGGGGCACTTGTCGACTCCTATCGGTATGGAATCCCCTATCAGCAGGCCCTTTCCTACCGACAGGCGCGAATGGGCCAGTTCGAAAAGGAAGCCCCCGGCGCTAGTTTCGCTTTGCCGCTCGTTACGGGCGGGGCTGCCGCTTATGGCGCGCCTCTCATCGAGGGCCTTGGAGGGGTCGCTACTCCCATTGCCAAGACGCTCATTGGCGGGCCCATGGCGCTGGCCAAACCGGCCGAAGGATTGCTGGGTGCCGGACAACGCGTGCTCACAGGCACGACATGGGGCGCGGCGCAATCTGGCGGGCAGTCTCTGGCGCAGGGCGACGATCCGAACACCGTTCTCGAAAAGACAATCCAGGGTGGCAAATGGGGCACAGTGTTAGGTGCTGCTGCCGAGCCTATTATCTCCACCGTAGGCGCCGTTGTTCCTGCCGCGAGGGCTGGTGCTGGATACATAGCTTCGAAACTCAATCCCACCGAAACGGCGGATCAGGTTCTCGCCAGATCTTTGCAGGAAGCGAACGTCACTCCTGAACAGGTGTGGCAAGCCTATACGCGGGATCAGACGCAATTCGGGGAAAAGCCGCAGAACATAGCCGATACCGTTGCTCTTATGTCCGGCGTTGATGGTAGCGGAAACAGCATAGGTGGCAACTCCGCACAAAGAGCATTACGGGGCGCCATGGTGAAGGACCCCGCTGCCAGTAGCATCGGCGCGCGGCTGTTGAACGATAGGCAAACGGGGGCGGGCGGCATAGGGGATTTGTTCGATCCGGCGAAGCCAGACCTTGTTGCGGGTTCGCAAGCCTCTCGGGTTAATGAAGATCTTCAAAACGCCTTAGGGCAGGCCGGTCAGCCCACAGCATTTCAATCCAACGAGACGCTCCTCAATAACATGAGGAACAACAATTACGATGCCGCCTTCGGCCAAGCCGAGCCGTGGGAAATGGAGCCATTCTTCGATCGTTGGCAGAATGCTGGCAACAGGCTAACGGCACGGCAGAACGCCCCTATCCAGCGCGCGCTCAACGAACTGACCAACAAGGACATGACGCTCGTTGGTCAGCAAGGGCCCAATCTGTCCAATGATCTGGCGAAGGCTGACGCCGTTAAGCAGGAACTCGACGCGGTTTACAACGAGGCCAAAAGGAATGGTCAGAGCGACATATCCTATTGGACTAACCTTATGCGGAAGGATTTGCTCGACACCATTCACGGAGGCGATCGCAACAACCCGACCCTTAATATTCCTTACGCGATGCAGCGCAATGAGTGGAGCGGTGACGCGAGAGTTCTCGATGCCATAGAGCTCGGCCGCAACGCGTTGAATGAGAACGCCGAGCCTCTGAGGGCGCAGCTCCAAAAACTCGATAACGATCAGATGGGCGGCTTCCAGGCTGGTTTACAGGAAGCGGCGAAGCTCAAGATGATGCGGTCGAAACTGGGAGAAAACGCGACCGCTCCGATTCAGGGCATGGCGCCCGCCGCCATCATAAAGTCGAGCGCAACGAGCGCTCCGGCGGCGCGGGTGCTAGGCCGCAATGTGCAGCGCGAAGCGACTATGTACCAAACCCGCAACTTCGGGCTCGGCGGATCGGTAACGGCGGACAAACTCCAAGACGTTGCCAGGCTGACGGAGTTCGAGAAGAGCATCGAAACGTTGGCGAAGCACGGACCAATCGAAGGCATCCCCGCCATCCTCATGGATCAAGTGATGAGGGGCGTGAAACATCTCCATTACAACCCGGTGGCAGCTCGTTATGTCGCGCAGCATCTCGCCAGCCCTGACCGTTCAGTAATCCTACGAGCCCTTCAAGGTGCCAGGCAGGCGCTGAATAAAAACCAGGCTCAATTGCAAGCCATGAATCGCGCGGCGTTGTCTTACCACCGGAAACTCGGCGCGGTGGCGGGTGCCACTTCTGGTGCCGAAGGACAGAGAATAGGGAGCGACCACACACAGGCGCTCCGCAATTGGCAACCCAACTCATTGCGCAGTGACGCAACTGTTCCTCTGTTTCCGAGGGGGGTTCGGCAATGAGGTTTCTCTGGCAACAAGAACTGCTACTGCAACAAGACGGCGGTGACGGCGGTGACGGTAGCGACGGCTCCGGCGATCAGAGCGGTGGCTGGTCAGGAAATCCCGGCGATCAGGGTTTTGGCGACGGTCCAAGCACCAATTGGGGCGGGTCGGATCAGGGTAGTGGTTTAACCGGCAGCGGCTGGGGAAGTAACCCAGGGGATTTTGGCAATCCAGGCGGGGATGGCCCGAGTACGGACTGGGGCGGCCCGGATCAAGGCAGCCAAAACGTTGGCGGCTCAATAAGCGGCGGTTGGGGAAGCCCTCAAGACGGCGGCGGCAGTATCGGCTGGGGCAACATTGGCGGCCCTGGCATAACCGACATGGGCAGCGGTGGCGGCTGGACCGGTTCAAGTGATGGCGGTTTCAGCTTCGGGGATGCGTCAGCCGCTTTTGGCGATACGGGCGGCGGCAGTATCGGCTGGGGCAACATTGGCGGCCCTGGCATAACCGACATGGGCAGCGGTGGCGGCTGGACCGGTTCAAGTGATGGCGGTTTCAGCTTCGGGGATGCGTCAGCCGCTTTTGGCGATACGGGCGGCGGCAGTATCGGCTGGGGCAACATTGGCGGCCCTGGCATGACCGACATAGGTAGCGGCGGCGGTTGGACCGGATGGGGCGCTGGCGGACCCATGTTTGGAGATGCTTCCGGTGCCTTTGGCACTATGGGCGACATCAATAACTTGGATGCCATGGGTTTTAACAATTGGGCCGGTCCTACCATATCCGACTATGCCGCCGACCCATTTGGTCTCAACACGGGTAATGTATTCGGCGGGCTTCCGGGCCTTGTGCCCGACGGTTCGGGCGGTTTCGTATACGATCCGACGCGAGACGATACTTTATCGCCCGAACAAAAAATGACGGCGATGATCAATCAAATGCTCGCGGATCAGGCGGCAGGCCAGAACGCCATTGCTTCCGCTGGCGTCTTCAACTTTGGCAACAATCCAGGCAATCCATTAGCGCCCGGCTACAACAATGGAGTGGGCGAATCCGGTATTAGCCGGATGATAGGCGTACTCAACGGCATGGGAGCAAACCTAAGCACATCCGACATCGGCTCGGGCGAAGGCATTATAAGCGACCCCATGGCTTCTCCGGGCCCAAACGCGCCACCGGCCACCGAGGACGATCCGTTTAGCGTGCCGAGTACCCCGAGTGTCCCCGATAGGTGGAACGATTCCAAACCACCACCGCCAACGTCGGCAGAGAACTCAACGATCGTAGGGGACACCGTTGGCACTATCGGGCTTGGGGTGGGCCCGACCCTCGGCGTTAACCTCGGAGCCGCTATCTCTGGCGTTCTGGGTTCATCGTCCGACACTGGCATGAGCGTCGCACCGGAAAGCGATTTTCGCGACCCGAATAAGATGATCATGAGGGATGTGCCCGCTAACATACCTGAAATGAGCCAAGTCATGCCGGGACAAGGACCTCCGATAACGGACGCTAGTGGTGATCCAGTGGCAGCGGGGGCACTTGAACACGTTTTAAACCCTTCCGGTGACCCCACCGGTATCAACCCCGATCCAATTACAGGCAATCCCACCCCGGTTAAGGATTTCACTGTTGCTATGTCTCAGCCTGGAGTGTCGGGACTGACCTCGCCCTATCCTGCCAACAACCAATGGGGAACGACTACGAGTTACGCTCCAACTAGTCCGACTACGACTCAGGATAAAGTTCTTGCGCCCGGTCTTGGGATTAGAGGCTGGATTCCCGGTGTAGGGGCTCCCGGTGATGTCGCCCCAATGGCTGAACCTCCTGGGGTTCAACCGCCCCTCACTTCTGCATCAATAGGCGTGACACCCGCTTCGGGGTTACTAGCCAACGCTGCTACCCTTACCAATAATATCGGGCAAGAGTTCACTGTCCCTTCGGACACCACGTCTCTTAGTGATAGCCTCGGCGCCCAGGCTCATGCGATCGCTCGGCAACTCGGCCTTGAAGCCACTCCCGGACCGGCGCAAACGCCTCCGGGCCAAGTGCCGGGCGGCACGATAACTCCGGGAACAATAAACCCAGCCGATGCCGTCAGCAGGCCAATGGATGCTCCGCCATTCGCGCCTGGCGGCCAATGGGTGGACCCATCCCAGGCTGGACTCATCGGGCCGACGGGAACTCTGACGCCGGGGGCCACCACCGTTTCGGAGCAGAACCCGACAGGTTTTGGACCGATTTCTACTGACCCGCAAGCAGTGCAGAATGCGGTCGAGGGACTTCCTCCTACTGGCATTTTCAACCCGTTTGCGTCGGGAACGCCGCCAAACCTCGGTTCCCCACAGTTCACGTCCGCACCTTATCAAGATTCGGCACGGGCAGTTTACGGGACTGCTCAGCCTTATGGGGCCATGGCAACAGCTCCGACGCCAAGCACCAATGCGACGACGCCTACCAGTCTTGGGGGACTGCTAGGGAGTCCGACCGATGCCTCAACCGGAGCTACGGGAAATACTGGTCCGCCTACAGTGGCCTCGCCTGCGAATTACCCGACGGGGCCTGTGGTACCTAGTGGAAATATTACTTCTCTCGGTGCTCCTCCACCTGGACTACGAACGGATACCTTGGCATCTCCGTTGAGTATGCCGCAACCTATTGCTCCGGGCCTAGGTCCGCTCTCGACCGATCCGCAGCAATGGCAAAATTCAATAACTAATCCGTCTCTTACGTCGGTCAGCCCGCTGCAAGCCGCCCTCACGACGGACGCTATTCACAATTTCATAAATCGCAATATCCTCAATCCGGCAAATGGAGGCATTTTTGGAGGGCCTTCCACTCCGACCCCTGCTGTCGGCGCAACACCAGCCACGGGATTAGCTTACGGGCCTCCGGCAACGAGCGTTTATCCTGGTGCCGATCCGGGCCTCAACAGGGTTCCCGGCCCGCTCACTCCGGGCACCGATCCAAACATGACAAACGCGCCGAAATTTAATTGGCCTGGTCCATCCAACGTTCCAGCACCTGGCTTGCCCCAGCCGATTTCCGCTCCGCCTTTTGGGCCTGCCGATCCTGTCGCGCAGCGCTACTTGTCCCAGCCGCTCGCCGCTCCACCGTTCGGGCCTGCCGATCCTGTCGCGCAGCGCTACCTTAACGTGGGCTATCCGAATCCAGAGCAGGTTGGCCCGAGCCCGACCCCTCCAGATACTCTAACGTCGCAAGATAGGAACATACCTTCGCCTCCGATACCGAGTTCGCCAAGCACTTCGAATCAGCCTGGCGTTCAGCCTCCGTCGAATGTTCCGGATGATAACACGACACCGAAACCCGCGCCGAACAACAACATCATCATTAACGGGCCAACGGGGCCGCAAGTGCTACCGCCAGACACCGGGCCAGCTGCGCCGCCGGATTATATCCCACCGATCATGAGCGGATTCGGTGGTATGGGCACCGAGGACGTTCCCTTGCGGGGAGGCGGCGGGGTAGCGAGTGGTGGGCAC